>Ga0265298_10002543_pt1 | contig 25217 bp, 19 predicted proteins | sample AusTroGonzalo_MG_3_FD_193486 | JGI IMG/M metagenome (GOLD analysis project Ga0265298, IMG submission 193486) | Bovine rumen microbial communities from tropical cattle in Woodstock, Queensland, Australia - Gonzalo_01 | ecosystem: Host-associated > Mammals > Digestive system > Stomach > Rumen ...
GTCGGCATCAGCTACTGGCCATGGAAGTTCCTCAACATGAAGCTTGATTACAGCTATATCAAGCCTGAAGCTGGCAAAGAATCACACCGCATTGTTGCGATGATAAATTATAAATTCTAAATTTAAAGATTAAGATTATGTCTAAAGACTTATTGAAAAAAGAAGACTGGTTGGCGGTGTGGATCGGCTTCATCGTCATCGCTATAGCCTGCGTGTCGGTTTTGACCGGTTGGTTTGACTTTTCAGCCTTAAAATTCGGCACATGGCATTGGTGGGAAAACGTAGAGGAGAAGAAATCGCTCGCCTCACAGTTCGGCAACGGCACTTTCTGGATTAAGTTGCTGCGCACTTTCCTGGTAACAGGAGTTTTGTTCGGCATAGGCATCAAGCTGCAGGGCGAGAAACTCAATAAGTTCATCCCTGCCTACCTTGTTTTATTCGTCATCTGCATCATTGTCAGGATGATAAGCGCCGAATTTACACTCAAGATGTACCTCGAGTGGGCATTCTGGGCATTGCTCATCGGACTGTTGATTTCCAACACCGTTGGCACGCCTGAATGGCTGAAACCTGCAATACGCACTGAGTTTTACATCAAGACCGGTTTGGTCATAATGGGATTCTCGGTATTGTTCAGCAACATCTATAAATTTGCAGGTTACGGTCTCGGCATCGCTTGGATTGTGACTCCTATCGTCATCATCTTCATGTGGTGGTTTGGCACCAAGGTGTTGAAAATCGACAACAAACCTTTGGTTATCACATTGGCTTCAGCCACTTCGGTGTGCGGAACATCGGCCGCCATCGCCACAGGAGCCGCCGCAAAGGCTAAGAAAGAAGACCTCTCGTTGGCAATCTCAATCTCCATTATCTTCACTATTTTGATGATGGTGTTTGAGCCTATGATCATCCGTTGGGCAGGCATGAACCAGATGATGGGCGGTGCGCTCATCGGAGGCACAGTCGACTCGACCGGAGCTGTGGTGCTTGCCGGTAGCGCCCTCGGTGAGGAAGCCGAGCAGGTGGCATCGATGGTGAAGATGATTCAGAACATTCTCATAGGTTTCATCGCCTTCTTCGTGGCGGTATTCTTCGCCTTGAAGGTCGACAAGACCGGCGACAAGAGTGTCGGCGCAGGCGAAATCTGGACACGTTTCCCGAAGTTCATCATAGGTTTCTTCGTGGCATCGCTGGTGGCATCGTTCGTCATCATGCCGTTGACCAGCGGCGCAGAGGTGAAGGCCATCAACGGAGTGCTCGACCAATATAAGAACTGGGCTTTCGTGCTCGCATTCACCAGCATCGGATTGGACACCAACTTTAAGACTCTCTTCAAGCAGATGCAGGGCGGTAAGGTGTTGTGGCTGTACATAGTCGGACAGTTGTTTAACATACTGTTGACGCTGTTCGCCGTATGGTTCCTGCTATCAGGAGTGGTGTTCGATGTCCCGAATCTCGATTTGTTCAAATAAATGAGTCGTAATAACACTATTTTCAAGGTGATTACCATCGTTGTGGTGGTAGTCACCTTGTCTTTGGCAGGCTGGATCATGGCCAACAGGTTTGGCTTGGTGGAAGGCTATGACTTCGGCGCGGGAGCTTATTATTACGCCGACATCCCGACGGAGCAGTACTCTGAAATCATCAACGAGGACGCTTACCAGCCCACGACACCGAAGTGGATATACTACGTTTTGTTCTTTGCCTGGGGCTGGTTGATGTGGCGTCTTTGGCTCTGGGTTGAAGGGCGCAACAACAACAGCAAAAAATAAATTTTTGCGATTCAGTAGTTTGTATTGAAAAAAGTTATATTTTTGCAGTCCCAAAACAGGGTATCATGGCCGAGTGGCTAGGCGAAGGTCTGCAAAACCTTTTACGGCGGTTCGATTCCGTCTGGTACCTCAAAGCGCCGACCGAACGGTCGGCGCTTTTTTAGTGCGTAAGGTGCAGAAGATTGTCGTTAGATAGTCTGGATTTTTCATCCCTATAATTAATGATGCATCTTATTGGAAAAACATTATTAATAATGATGCAAACACTTAGTTTTTCTCCGTATTTTTGCAACGTGAGAAAAAGGTTATAATGACTACACTCGATAAACTTGAAATAGGACAATCGGCACGCATAATAACGGTTGGGGGAAAAGGCGACAGACGCCAGCATTTCCTTGACATGGGCGTGATTCCGGATGCCATCATTAAGATTATAAAATACGCTCCTCTGGGCGACCCTATGGAGGTGCTCATCCACGGTTATTCGCTCACTTTGCGCAAAGCCGACGCCACTCTCATCAAGGTGGAGCCATCCGAAGAGGAGACTGTTTCGCCGACAAATCAGGAAAAGATTTACAGCAGGGCCTTGCACGACCATAACTCTCACCCTGGTATAGGTGAGGCGGGTATTTATCATGACAAAAACCACGAGACTCCCCTGCCTAAAGGCACTACCCTCACCTTCGCCCTTGCCGGACAGCAGAACTGCGGCAAAACCACACTGTTCAACGAGCTGACAGGTGCCAAGCAGCATGTGGGCAATTTCCCGGGCGTCACAGTCGACCGCAAAGACGGCGTCATCAAAGGCAACGCCGACACTTTGGTCACCGACCTGCCGGGCATATATTCACTTTCGCCATACACCAAAGAGGAAATAGTGTCGCGCGACTTCATCATCAACGAGAAGCCCAACGCCATCATCAACATAGTCGACGCCAACAACATAGAGCGCAACCTCTACCTCACCATGCAGCTGATGGAGCTGGGCATGCCTATGGTGCTGGCTCTCAACATGATGGACGAGGTGCGTAACAACGGAGGCTCCATTCTCGTCAACGAGATGGAGAAGATTCTAGGCCTGCCTGTAGTGCCTATCTCAGCAGCCAAACACGAAGGTATATCGGAGCTGGTCGACCACGCTTTGCACATCGCCAAGTATCAGGAAGCTCCTGTACGTCAGGACTTCTGCGACAAAGACGATCATGGCGGCGCGGTCCACCGTTGCCTGCACAGCATAATGCACCTCATCGAAGACCACGCCCAGCGTGCAGGCATTCCTGTACGTTTTGCGGCCTCGAAGCTGGTGGAAGGCGACAAGATAGTGCTCAAAGCCCTGAAACTCGATCAAAACGAAGAGGAAACCCTCGAACACCTCATAGTGCAGATGGAGGGTGAACGCGGCATGGACCGCGCCGCCGCCATGGCCGACATGCGTTTCACTTTCATCAAAAGGCTGTGTCAGGAGACCGTGGTTAAGCCCAAGGAAAGCAAAGAATACTGCCGCAGCCGCAGCATAGACCGCATACTCACCGGCAAATGGACAGCCATACCCATCTTCATACTGGTGATGGTTGCCATCATCTGGCTTTCTATAGACGCTCTGGGAGCTCCTCTGCAGGACTGGCTCGACCAAGGCATCACCTGGCTCGCCGGCGTCACCGGGGCCGCTCTGATGCGCTGGGACGTAACGCCGGCGGTGCAGTCGCTCGTTGTCGACGGCATATTCGGAGGCGTGGGCAGCGTGCTCAGCTTTGTGCCCATCATCATACTGTTGTTCTTCTTCCTCAGCTTGCTTGAAGACAGCGGCTACATGGCCCGCGTGGCCTTTGTCAGCGACAGCTTCCTGCGTCGCATAGGCCTCACCGGACACAGCATAGTGCCTATGCTCATAGGTTTCGGATGCACGGTGCCGGCCGTTATGGCCACCCGCACCCTGCAGTCCACCCACGACCGCTGGCGCACCATACTGCTGACGCCTTTCATGAGCTGTTCGGCAAAAATCCCGATTTACGGCTTCTTCGCAAGCTATTTCTTCCCCGGTCACGGCGGACTGGTGCTGATATCGCTCTATCTGCTCGGCATAACAGTGGGAGTTGTCACAGCCTTGTTCACCAAATGGCTGGGCAAGCAGAAAGACGTGGCTCCTTTCGTGATGGAGCTGCCCAACTACCGCATGCCAAGCGCTAAAAACGTCGGCCATCTGCTGTGGGACAAGACCTACGACTTCGTGCAACGCGCTTTCACCGTCATCTTCCTCGCCACTCTGGTGATTTGGTTCCTTCAGACCTTCGATTTCCATTTCAATATGGTTGAAAACGGCGAAGGCAGCATCTTGGCGAGCATAGCCGGCTGGGTAGCGCCTCTGTTCCGTCCTATCGGACTCGGCAACTGGCAGATAGTAACCGCCCTGATTAGCGGATTCCTGGCCAAGGAAAGCGTGGTAGCCACCCTTGAGGTGCTGGGCGCCATGCCTTTGTTCACCGTGGCGACAAGCGTCTCCATGCTGGTGTTCTGCCTGCTCTACACCCCCTGTGTGGCAGCCATGGCATCGGTAAAACGTGAGCTGGGTACCAAATGGATGCTGTTCATCATACTCTTCCAGTGCGTCATAGCCTGGGTAGTGGCATTTATCGCATACACAATAGCCTTATCACTGATATGAACATAGCGACAGTCATAGTGTTGACAGTGGTTGCCGCTCTGGTGGCGGTGGCAGTGACTACTTTGCAAAGAGGCAAAGGCAGCTGCTCCTGCGGCAGCGTGAGTGCAAACAAATGCAATAATTGCAATACTGTATCTTGTCCTTTTAAACGTTAATCTCCGCAAGGCAATCCTTGCACAGACAATCCGTATAGTTTTCCTTCAGAAATGCCTTGGCGCGGTCGCTGAGGTGTACTGTCACGCACCAGCAGTCTATAGAATGCACGCATTCGAACTCTTTTCCGCAACGTGGACAGATCTTTTTCATAACTATTTGATTATTATACGTTCAGTCAAGGTTTTTTCACCGCAATTGACACGGATGAAGTAGACACCCGGTTCCATATCCGACACGTTGATTTCCGTTTCGACTGTCGACAACACCATCTGACCAGTGACGTTGAATAACTCAACGCCGAGTACAGAGGCTGTGCCTTTCATTTCCACACGGATGAAATCTGTTGCAGGGTTAGGATAAACCGCCATGCTGATTTGGTTTTCTCCTATACCGTCCGGCACGAAATTAATGGTCACATTAACTTCGAAATCAACGTAAAGACCGTTCGATGTAGCGCGAAGCACAAGTTTTGCCTCACTTTCTTCTCTCGAAAGACGTGTCAGGCTCAGCATCTTGTCGTTCACTGTTGCCGAAAGTTCTGTTTCGTTCGAATTTGAAACCAAACTGTAAACTATGTTCTCATCCGGATTGTCAGGGTCGGTGGCAACGCCGTCAAGATTGATTTCTATAACCTCAGGATATTCAGTGAATACCACGTCTTCAACCGGATTGACGATATATGGCGGCTCATCCTGCGGTGCAGGATAATGAGCGATGTCATGAATCACTCCGACAGCGTCCAGGTCGAAACCGCCTGAAGCGAAGGCTGTAGGCCAAGGGTCATTGACAGGATGTCCCTCTGAGTCGTAGGTGGCATATAGCGGGTCTATACATCCGACAACGTCAATCACGCGCACATAGACTATGTTGTCCTTGTCGAGCAATGGGCTGTCCTCCACCTCGTCCAAGTCGAACGGAGTGCCGTAAAAGGCACCGTACTTGCCGGCGAAGTTATGAATCTGTGCCGGATCCATGGTCGCGAAACCGCCCAGCTGAGTCTCAGTCTGTACATTGGTGATTGCCGGAAAACGGAAGAAGTTCTCGCCGTCCGAGCTGACTTCCACAAAGGCTATCTCGAGGAACCATAAGTTACCGCTCTTGAAACCGTTTTCAAACACGGCAAAGTCAGGACCTTCCCTGTTACAGATAGGCGAAGCGAATGTCAAAGTCGCATAGCCGCCGTCACCCAGGCAGGTCACGCTGTATGTGCCTTCAGGGGCGCCCAAGGCGTTTTCCGCCGGCCAACCATCACCTGCCAGACCCGCACTGGGATTGGAGATGTTCATAGGTCCGCGCTCGACTTCAACACCTGTAGCCCATCCTATGAAAGCAGATGAGTCGGCATGCATAGCCGTGGTGCCGGGCTGGTCCTGTGCGGGAGCGAACTGCGCCCACAAAGCCGCCGGCACCAAAGCCATCAATAAAACTAAAAGTTTTTTCATTTTACAATGAGTTTGGTTGTCTTGGCAGCGCTCTCACTTCTCACTGTGACGAAGTAAACGCCCGATTCCAGACTTCTGACGTCAACCACCGATTCAACTGTGGTCAGCACCATGCGGCCCATTGCGTCGTAAATCTCAACACGCTGGATGTTCTCTGAGTTGACATACAACACTTCTGTTGCAGGGTTAGGATAAACTGAAAGCATTGAAGCCTCAACCTCGTTAACATCATCGTAGATTGATACCGGCTCAACTGGGGTTTCCCAAACGTAAACCCAAGGAGCAATCTCTGTACCGATGGTGTAGTCACCCCATTTCACGAAGTCACCGTCGACCACTGTCTGCTCGTCAAAGGTGAACCATGACTGAATACCGTTCACATTGTACATGGCGTTATAACCATAAAGTTCATAATGAACTTCATTATAGTTGAATGTGAGGTCTGTAAGCATGTAGCCGCCCCATGAAGACGGTTCGTCTGCAAAAGCGAAGCGAAGGTCAACCTCAGCTATAGCTTCCATCATTTCTTTGATTGTGACGCTTTCGGCATCAAATCTGTAACCCCAAGCAAAGCAGACATCTTCAGGGTCAGCGAAGTTAACTGCAAACACAGCCTCGTTTTCGCCTTCGCCAATCCAATAAACCACATCATCAAAGTCTATCATAGCCTCTTCAGCTATTGCATAAACCGGAGCCACTTCCTTTTCCCAAACGTAGACGTAGTTGACAGGATCAACCAAAGTGCCGCAATAGGTGTCGCCCATCTTGACATATTCGCCATCGGCTACTGTAGCGACATCAAAGGTTTCCCATGATGAATTGCCGTTAATCAGAAATGCCACCCACATCTGTTCTGTAAGACTCAGATCGAGCACACCGTCATTGAAATGCATGTCGACGAGCCAGCCTGCCTCTGTTGCTTCATAGCTGAAACGGTAGTCGACAGCAGCGATGTCGTCCATGATAGTTTTAATTGTCACTGTCTCAGGAGCGAAACGGTAGCCCCATGCCAATGCTGTGTCAGGCTCTGCCCAGTTGGCGATGAAAACAGCTTCATTCTCACCCTCGCCAATCCAGAATTTGATGTTGGCCGGGTCGATTGTCGCATCTTGCTGTGCGAAAAGGTTGGTCGTGAAAAGACCGAAAATTCCCATAAGGAACAAAACAGTAAATTTTTTAACCATTTTAAGATTTTTAAGGTTTAATAATAATTTAATTACCTCAAAACCTCGTGGAAAAACGTTGGTATGCCTTAAAAATAAGGAGAAGCCAGCTTTTATCCCGAAAGCTTTGTTAACGATAGATGGCAGGTCTTCTGACTTACTCCCTAAGGTCTGCCGCCTTCCCGAAACAGTAAGTTTCAGTGGCATTTTGGCAGATTTTAAGAGCTTACAGCAGCGGGAACTGTCCGGGATTTCCACCCGATTCCCTATTAAGCCTCATCGGCGCCAAATATCGGTGCAAAAATACAATTTTTTTTATTCAAAAAAAAATAGTCTTTAGTTTTTAGTCTTTAGACTTTAGTCATTCTGCACTAACGACTAAAAACTAACGACTAAAGACTATGATTCTAATTCTACTGAAACCGACTCCATTTTACCACCGAGCGGCGGATTCATTTTCCTGACCTTCACCCAGGCGTACGACACCGCCGGGAAAGCCTCTTTGACGGCATTCAGAATCCTCCGGCCAACGTTTTCCAACAGATTCGAGGAAACCATCATCTCGCGTTTCACTACGGCGTAAACCTCCTGATAGTTGACTGTATCGTCAAGATTGTCAGACATTTCCGCCTTCGATGTGTCGACTTCCATGCTCAAGTCCACGTTGAACCAAGTCCCTATCTTGCGCTCCTCCTCGAAGCAGCCATGATAGGCGTAGAACTCCATTTTTTCTATTGAAATGATTGCCATATAAGTCTTTAGTTTTTAGTCTTTAGACTACTAAAGACTTTATTCCTTTTTCAATACGTTTCAACGCTTCATCTTTTCCAATCAATGCAAGGATTTCATGGATGTGCGGGCCTTTACCGGCACCGACGAGCATCAAACGGAGACCGTTCATCACAGGTCCCATGCCAAGTTCGTTGCTTGTAATCCATTCGTTCAAAACCTTGTCGATGTTCTCAGCGCTGAAATCGTCGATATTCTTTATCACTTCCGAAACCTGGCGCATCAAATCCGCCGAGTTTTCCTTCCAGCGTTTCTTCACTGTCACCTCGTCGTAAGTTGTAGGTTCTTCAAAGAAGAAGAAACTCTGGTCCCACATCTCCTTCACAAAGTTGACACGGTCCTTCACCAAGGCAGCCACCTTTGTAACATATTCAATGTCAGCGTCTATGTTCTTTTCGGTCTTAAGCCATTCCTTATATTCCTCGCCGACTTGCTCTGGTGAGCGGCGCATCAGATATTCATGGTTGAACCATTTTGCTTTCTCAACGTTGAAGCGTGCTCCCGACTTGCTGCAGTGGTCGAACGAGAACGCCTGAATCAGCTCGTCCATCGAGAAGATTTCCTGTTCTGTGCCAGGGTTCCAGCCAAGAAGTGCCAACATGTTGATGAAGGCCTCGGCATAGTATCCCGACTGCTTGTAACCCGATGAAATCTCGTGAGTCTCAGGATTCTCCCATTGCATAGGAAACACTGGGAATCCAAGGCGGTCACCGTCGCGTTTGCTGAGCTTGCCGTTACCGTCCGGCTTGAGCAGCAACGGAAGGTGAGCGAACTCAGGAGCCTCCCATCCGAAAGCCTCGTACAGCAACACGTGCAATGGCATTGATGGCAGCCATTCCTCACCGCGGATCACATGTGAAATCTTCATCAGATGGTCGTCGACTATGTTAGCCAGGTGATAAGTAGGCATGCCGTCCGACTTGAACAGAACCTTGTCGTCCAAAGTGTTGGTGTTCACCTTGATGTCGCCGCGTATGATGTCGTGCATCTCCACCACACGGTTTTCAGGCATCATGAAACGAACGGTGTAAGGAGTGCCGTTGCCAAGCAGCTCATCCACCTCATCTTTGGTCATTGTCAACGAGTTACGCAGCTCCTGACGGCTCTCTGCATTGTAGATGAAGGTCTTTTTCTGGGCCTCAGCCTCTTTGCGGAGGTTGTCGAGTTCCTCTGCGGTGTCGAATGCGTAGTAAGCCCAACCCTTGTCGATGAGCTCGTCGCTGTATTGTTTGTAGAGATGCTTGCGGTTGCTCTGTTTGTAAGGACCGTAAGGGCCTCCCACTATGTCGCTTTCGTCGAACTTTATGCCGCACCAGTCGAGCGATTTTATGATATATTCCTCAGCGCCCGGCACAAAACGTGTCTGGTCGGTATCCTCTATGCGCAGCAGCATCTTTCCACCGCTTTGCTTGGCGAAAAGGTAGTTATACAATGCCGTTCTCACGCCGCCTATATGCAACGGTCCTGTCGGACTTGGAGCAAAACGTACTCTTACTTCTTTCATTTCTCAAAAATTTTTGCAAAAATAGTAAAATCTCACGCAGATTGCACAGATTTTCACAGATTTTCTATTCCTTAACAATCATTTTACAACCAACCGCACCAAACCGCACCCTTTTTTTCTTGACATGTTTCGCAAATTGAAATAGTTTTGCGGGGACGCTTAATAATTTTACACCTGATTAATCACTGTTTGATAAGACAAGCCTAGAAAACTACGGCTTTCTCGAGATTGGCGTTCAAATAGTGATTAATCTAACTGTATTTAAATTTAAAACCGTCATCTGCAAACTTTTTCGTATCTTTGCAAGTTTATACATTAGTATAATGGCAAACTCTGCATTGATATCGAAAATTGAGCGCTTCATCAGGAAGTTCTATCTTAACCGCCTCATTCAAGGCGTGCTGATAGGATTGGCCTTGATGATAGCTTTGTTTTTGATTGTCAACGGAATAGAGTATTTCTCCTGGCTCCCGCAAAAAGGCCGACTCGTACTTTTAACGCTTTTCATCCTCGGCACACTGTTTGTCGCCATTTTTTACTTCGGTATCCCCATCATCAACCTTATCCGCTTCCGCAAGAAGATGTCAGACGAACAGGCTGCCGTCATCATTGGAAAATTCTTCCCTGAAATAAGCGACAAACTGCTTAATACCATACAGCTTTCGGAAGATTTTTCGAAGAATTCCGACAACGAACTGCTTGCAGCAACAATAGAGCAGCGCACCGAGCATCTGAAGCCTATCAACTTCTCCGATGCGGTCAACCTGAAAGAGAACTACAAATATCTTAAAATATTCGGATTGGCTTTTGCAGTATTGGCTTTGCTGATAATTTTCCTTCCGGATTTCACAAAGAAGCCGGCCGAGCGCATACTCAACTATTCGCAGGAATACGTGAAACCCCTACCCTTCCAGGTCGAGCTTTCGGCCACAGAACTTGAGGTTGCACAGGGCAAAGACGCTGAGTTCAGAATACGTGTCACTGGCGAACGCCTTCCGGACGCGTTTTATATAAAGGGCACTTCAGGCGTTCGCCTGATGAACCGCCTTAACAACAACGACTTCCGTTTCGTGTTCAAAAACATGCACCAGAGCGAGGACTTTTACGTGGAAGGCGGCGACTACCGCAGTCAGACGGTACATCTGTTGGTAAGGCCCAATCCGACCATGCTGTATTACGAGACAAAGCTGACCTTCCCGCGCTACATTCACCGCAAAAGCGAGACGCTCAGCGGCAAGACGCGCATCATGGTCCCGCAGGGAACAGGAGTGGAATACACCTTCCATACCAGGGATGTTGATTCCATACTGATAACCGTTCCCTCAAATTCAAACGATGTACAAACCCGCTTGATTAAGTCAGAATCAGGCGATTACGTTTATAATCTGCGGGCCCTGCAATCCACAAAATTCAACGCGACACTTTACAACAACTGGGGAGTCTCCGACCCTATCATGTTTACTGTCGACGTGATACCGGATGCCTATCCAGACATTCAGGTGCAGAATTTCCACGAGGATTTCTCCAAGCAGACCTATTATTCGGGCCTCATTGCCGACGACTACGGCTTCACCAAGCTGCTTTACCATTTCGAGGTTGACGGAAAGCCTCAGCAGTCGTTTGTGCGTGAAATAGCCATCGACAGGCGCAACACCCGCAACTCCTTCTATTACAGTGTTGATATCGATACACTTACACTCTACCGTGGAGATGAGATTAAGGCTTATTTCGAGATTTTCGACAACGACGGCATCAACGGTCCGAAGGCCAAGCGCTCAGAGGTGTTTTACCTTATGCTGCCTACCACCGAGCAGCTCGATTCCATAGCCGACTCTTCTGAAAACGAGATTCTCAACCAGCTTTCACAACGTTCCGACGAGTTGGAGAACCTGCGTAAGGACATAGAAGACATGCTCCGCGACCTGATGTCGAAAAAAGAACTCGACTGGAGCGACAAAGAAAAGATGAAAGAGCTTCTGGAGAAGCAGAAAGAGGTGCAGGAGCAGTGGGAGAAGATTCAGGAGGAACAGAAGGAACTGTCTGATTTTATTAAGGAAAACGAGCTTGTCAACGAGGATTTGATTAAGAAGCAGGAGCAGATCAACCAGCTGTTCGAGGAGGTCATACCCGACGAGATGAAAAAACTGATGGAGGAGATCGAGCAAATGCTCGGCGAGATGCCGCGCGAGCGCATGCAGGAGATCATGAAGGACCTCAAGAAAAACAACGAGGCTCTGCAGCAGATGATGGACCGCAACCTCTCGCTTCTGGAGCAGCTGAAGGTGGAAAAAGACATGAACCAGCTGATAGACGAGATGCAGAGATTGGGCGAGCAACTGTCCGAAAACACCGATTCAATATCAGCCCAAGACGCTGAAAATCAGTTTAACCTTCTGGAACAGAGACTCGATTCCATACTTGAGAAGAACAAGGAGATTGCCGACCCGTTCGACATAAGCAAGGACGAGCAAGCCTTCGACGATGTGGAAAATGACCTGAACGAAGCCTCTCAGTCGGAGGAAAACAACAATAAGGAAGATGCCAGAAAAAAGAAGCAGAAAGCCGGACAGAAGATGCAGGACATGGCATCGGGCATGAACATGATGATGATGGGCTCCGACATGGATCAGCTGGCCGAAGACGCCTATTTGGTGAGGATTCTGCTGGAAAATGTGGTCCGTTCGTCACATGCCGAAGAAGAGCTGATGCAGCAAATCAGCGTAATGCAGAACGACGACCCTTCAGTGTCGCAGAAAATAGCCCGCCAGAAAGAGATTTCAGACAATTTTGTAATGGTTGACGACTCTCTGCGAAAGATGGCCATGCGACAGCCCGAGATTAAAAACTTTGTTTTCAATGAGTTACAAAGAATCAACCAGCAGTTGGAGTCGGCCATGCAGGATATTCTCGAGACTAAATTCCACTCGGCCACCGGCAAACAACAAAACGCCATGATGTCGATGAACAATCTGGCTCTGATGCTTGCCGAGTCGCTGAACCAAATGGAGGACAGTATGGACGGCATGAGTGGCAGCTCCTGCCCGAAGCCGGGCAAATCGAAGGGAAAACAAGGTCAGCCCAAGAGCATGAAAAACATGAAAGACCTTCAAAACCAGTTGGGTGAACAGCTGAAAAAGATGCAGCAGCAGATGCAGCAAAAGCAAAAAGAAGGCACCCCTATGCCAAACATGAGCGAAGATCTGGCCCGCATGGCGGCACAGCAAGAGCTGATACGCGAAGGCATGCAGCAGATGCTGGAGGAGATGAAGAAAAACGGCGTGCTTGGCGACGATGGCATAAACGATATAATCAAAGACATGGAAAAGCTTGAGGAAGACATTGTGAACAAACGCATTACCAATCAAACCATCAAGCGCAACAAAGACATAATGTCGCGCATGCTCAAGGCCGAAAACGCCCAGCAGGAACGCGAAAAAGACGAAAAACGCAAGTCGAACGAATATAAAGGTCCCGAAAAAGGTCACAGCATAGACGAGCTGCGCTACAAGGAAAGCATACAGAAGCAACAAGACTTCCTGCGTACAAATCCTATAGAGTATCAGCCGTTCTATAAGGAAAAGATTAACGAATATTTCATGAAAAAGCTATGATAAAATTTGAGAACATCGACATTGAAATGCCACAGTTGAACCAGCGCCTCGCCAAGGAATGGATAGAGGAGTTTGTAGCTTCATACGGCAAAAGAATAGGCGAGCTGTACTACCTGTTCTGCAGCGACGAGTATTTGCTCGACTTCAATCAGAAGCGCATGAACCACGATTTCTATACCGATATTGTGACCTTTCCTTTGAACGACTGCACTGATTATCTTTCCGGAGAGTTTTACATCAGTGTAGACCGTATCCGCGACAATGCCGTGCAGCTCGGCAAGCCGTTCAAAGACGAGTTTCACCGTGTTCTCGCTCACGGAGTGCTTCATCTGATAGGCTTTAAGGACAAGACTGACGAGGATGCGGCCCAGATGCGCGCTCAAGAGGAAAAATGTTTGTCGATGCGACATAATGAATTCTAAATCAATTGATTATAAAATTGTTCCACGTGGAACACTCAAGATATGATATTTGAAAATTACGATGTGATAGTGGTCGGAGCGGGCCACGCAGGATGTGAGGCGGCGGCAGCGGCAGCCAACCTGGGCAACAAGACCTTGCTCATAACCATGAACATGAGTTTCATGGCGGCCATGTCGTGCAATCCGGCAGTCGGAGGCATAGCCAAAGGTCAGATAGTGCGTGAAATTGACGCTCTCGGCGGACAGATGGGTATCATTGCGGACAAGACCATGATACAGTTCCGCATGCTCAACAAATCGAAAGGCCCAGCCGTGTGGAGCCCGCGCGTACAGAGCGACAAGGCCGCTTTCTCGGCAGAGTGGCGCAACACTCTTGAACACACTCAAAACCTCGAGTTCTGGCAAGACCATGTCGACGGACTGTTGTTCGAAGGCGACCGTATAGCCGGTGTACACACCATGATGGGCGGCGACGTGCATTCCAAAACCGTCATACTGACTAACGGCACCTTCCTCAACGGCAGGATTTTCATAGGAGAAAAATCGTTTTCAGGCGGCAGAATAGGCGAATCGGCCAGCCACGGCATAACCGAGCAGCTGGTTGAACAGGGTTTTGAAGCCTCACGCATGAAGACCGGCACTCCTGTCAGAATAGACGGCCGCACCATAGATTTCAGCAAGCTGGCCGAACAGAAAGGCGATGAGGAAGTGACAGGCTTCTCGTTCATGAATGTCGAAAAGCCTCTCAAACAGCGCTCCTGTTACATAGCATACACCTCGAAGAAGGTGCACGACATACTTCGCACCGGTTTCGACAAATCGCCTATGTTCACCGGCCGTATCCAAGGCATAGGGCCACGCTACTGCCCGAGCATAGAGGACAAAATCGAGCGTTTCGCCGGCAAGGACTTCCATCAGCTTTTTGTGGAGCCCGAAGGTACCACCACCTGTGAGTATTATCTCAACGGCTTCTCCTCTTCCCTACCCGAAGACATCCAATACAATGCCTTACGCAATATTGAAGGCTTTGAAAACGTCAAGATATTCCGTCCGGGCTATGCCATAGAATACGACTTCTTCCCTCCGGAGCAGCTTTATCACAGTTTGGAGACCCGCCGCATACACGGTTTGTTTTTTGCCGGGCAAATCAACGGCACCACCGGTTACGAAGAGGCCGCTGCTCAGGGCTTAATGGCAGGCATCAACGCCCACAGACTGCTTCACGAGGAAGAACCACTCGTTTTGCGTCGTGACGAAGGCTATATAGGTGTGCTCATTGACGATCTAATCACAAAGAGCGTTGACGAGCCTTACCGTATGTTCACAAGCCGTGCCGAATACCGCATATTGCTGCGTCAGGACAACGCCGACGCACGGCTCACCCCACTTGGCTACAAACTCGGCCTCGCCACTCAGCAGCGCTACGACACTTATCTGCAGAAACAGAGTCAGGTAGACGAGATGGTGCAGTTCCTTAAGGACACCAACGTCAACCCTGAAGACATAAACGGTCTGCTGGCCGAAAAAGAAACTCCGGAAATCAACGGGAAGACACGTTACGCACACATACTCACACGTCCGCAAATCAGCCTGACAGAGATGATTCGCCACGATGCTACCCTAAACCAGAGGTACGATCTGGCCGACGAGACCATGCGAAGCGTGGTCGAGGAGGCCGAAATTCTGGTCAAATATGAGGGTTATATAGAAAAGGAACGCGAAGTGGCCGACAAGCTCAAACGCCTGGAAGACGTCAAATTGAGCCCAGATTTCGACTATAACGCACTGCACTCTCTCACTATAGAGGCGCGTCAGAAACTCACAAAACATAAACCGCAGACTTTGGGCCAGGCCTCTCGCATCAGCGGGGTCTCCCCTGCCGACATCTCGGTTTTGGCTGTGTTTTTAGGAAGATAATCACTTATGTTTCACGTGAAACAATTTTGTAAATAACTAAACTGATAGATATTATGATAATTAAATGTCCGTTTTGCGAATCAGAGAAAACGCATTTGTATTTAAAACTGAAAGACTACTTTCTGACACAGGAAGATTTCCAGATTCAAGAGTGCGAAAACTGCAATCTTCTGTTCACCATGCCAAGACCAGATTCTTCCGAGATTGGAAAGTATTATAAATCGGACGATTATCTCAGTCATAACGAACACAAAAAGGGACTGGTGCCATGGCTTTACAAACGTGTGAAACGAGTCAATATCCGCAACAAATATGAAATGGCCTGCAAGGGTCTGACTAATCCGAAACTTCTGGATTTTGGATGCGGAATAGGCGATTTCCTGCTTTACGCCAAGCGGAAAGGCTGTGACATCACAGGTTGCGACCTCAGCGAAGACGCCCGCAGTCTTGCCTCTGAAAAACTGGGCAAAACCATAGTTTCGCCAGAAGAAATCTTCGCCCTCCCCGACTCCACATTCGATATCATTACCATGTGGCATGTGCTGGAACACGTGCCGGATCTGAAATATCACGCCCAACAGCTTCACCGTCTGCTCAAACCGGGTGGCAGACTTGTTGTGGCAGTGCCTAATTTCCATTCGTTTGACGCTCATTTTTACAAGGACCATTGGGCTGCTTACGACGTTCCCCGGCATCTTTACCATTTCCACAAAGAGTCGCTTCAAAACGTATTTGACGGCAAGTTCAGCCTTGAAACCATACATCCCCTTGTCTGGGACTCACTCTACATCTCAATGGAGAGCGAAAAATATTCCGGCAACAACAACTCGTTTATCCAAGGTATCATAATCGGCAAAAAATCCAACATTCTTGCATTGAAATCAAAAGAATACTCGAGTTTGGTGTATGTTTTCCGTAAAATTTGATTTTTGCGGGTTTTTAGCCGTTTTAAGCCGTTTTCCCTCTCAAATGAACTCTGGTATCAAAAAAGTCGGGAAAGTGGCTTAAATCGAGGCAGTTTTGGAACAGTTTTTGATAAAAATCGGAGCTATGAATAAATACCATTTATTAATTATCGCAGTTATTCTGGCAGTAGTCGCTCTCTTCGTCAACTCAAAAATCGAAGACCGCGAAAACAAGGCCATGAAAAGTTTTGCGTCGGCTGTCTCAAACGAGAGGGACCGCAATTTTGAAACTGAAGTGGCTCCGCTCATCCAAAAAATCAAAAACGACTCTCTGATCAATGTCTGGGCAGCAAAACAATGTTTTCCTTCAGATGACAGTCTCCTCTCCTATCTCGACAAAAATTATTTCGACATACAGGCTCTGAACTATTATTCCCGTGTAGCCACACTCTGCACAGTTCAAACCTACCTCACAATAGAATCGACCGATGCCGAGCTGCTCTGCGGAGAGTATTTTTTCAACATCCTCAACACAAATCTGATCAGAAACATAGACGGCAATCTGATTCATATTGACGACCCGACTACCGATGTCTATTACATCTCATCCCTTGATTTTCCAAACAATCAGACTCTATTTATTGAATTTTATAAAGAGAGGGTTTTCGATAACTCAATTGTCAAAGACCTTAAAAACTATTCGTTCGGAATTTATAAAAACGATATTCTCGACTACAAATACGGCTACTATCTGTATCCTAACAATCTGAATAATTTCGCCACACAGGAGGCTGGCATTTTCAAGGGGAACCACTTCAAACATTATCTTTACAAAAACCCCGATAACAACAAGACAGTTGTAGTATCTGTCGAATCGGAGCGCTGGGTGCGTCTGGTTGCTGCCTTCTCTTTGATTTTCTTTGCCCTTCTCCTCTCCTACTACATTTACCTTTATCTTCAAAACGGCCGTACCCGTATTTTCAAAAAGAGTTTCCACGGCCGCATACAGCTTACCATTCTGCTCACTCTGGCCTTCGCCTTTCTGGCGGTAGGTGTCACATCCTTTATTTTCCTAAGGAACAACTTCACTCAAAAGACCCAAATCAGCCAATACAAACAGGCTATTATCATACGCAACCGTCTGGAAATCAATCTTGAAAGTGAAAACAGCATTACCAATCAAGATTATATAAACGACATTAAGGAGGCTTTCCTTTGCGACATTAACATTTACAATCTGGACGGCATTCTCATCAATACCACTTTGGACGATTATTTCATCAACATTGAATCCCAAACCATTGACTTTAATGCCTTCAACGCAATCTATACGGAAAATGCCGGCTATTTCACACAGACGGAATACTACGGAAACGAGCGTTGTGTCAGCTACTACTTCCCTATTCTCGACAAAAACAATGAGCTGGTTGGAATAATGAACATTCCCTATTTCGACTCAAATTCGGAATATGACGACAGGATTTCCAGCTTCGTATTCACATACATCAACATTATCTTCATTCTGCTATGCATATCGTCTGCGGTGGTATTGCTGATCACCCGTAACACACTGAAGCCTTTGAAGATGATTCAGGACGAGATGGCAAAACTCAACTTCGGAGTAGACAACAAGCCCATCCCCTGGACAAGCAACGACGAGATAGGCGCACTTATCGAGCAGTACAACAAGATGCGCTGGCAGCTTGAGAACGCAGCCAACCGCATAGCACGAAATGAACGTGAGAATGCCTGGCGCGAGATGGCCCGTCAGGTGGCTCATGAAATCAAGAACCCCCTCACTCCTATGCGCCTGAACATCGAGTATTTGCAGATGCTTTGGGACAGAAAGGATCCTAACTTTGAAAAGAGCCTTAAAGAGACTTTGCAGTCGCTGCTGGAACAGATTGAGACCTTGTCGTCCATAGCAACAGCCTATTCCAACTACGCCAAACTGCCAGACAACAGTCCGGTCAGCTTCGATTTGGGTGAGCTATTGAAGAGCACGGTCAAGCTTTATGATGTGGAGAAAAACATCAGCATTGCCCTGATTTATGATGAAAACCAATCTTGGACTATGTTTGCCGACAAGAACAATCTGGGCCGAGTGTTCGGCAACATAATCAAAAACGCCATACAGGCTATAGGCAGTTCCAAAATTGGCCATATAGAGGTGATTCTGAGCAGCTTAGGGGAGAGGTACAAGATTAAAATATCTGACAATGGCTGTGGCATAAAAGAGTCCGACAAAGCCAAGGTGTTTTTCCCAAATTTCACCACAAAATCAAGCGGTATGGGAGTGGGACTGTCGGTTTCTCAAGACATAGTCCAAGGCATGGGCGGCAATATCACTGTGGCCAGTCAGGAAGGAATCGGTACAGTTTTTACGATAGATTTACCTATTTTGAAAGAAAAATAATAAATTTGCAGAAATTTTGTTATAGTTTTTAGATGAGTTCAAATCCTATTAAAGCCTTAGCGGGACAGACTGTGATTTACGGCATGGGGACAATAGTGCCGCGTCTGCTTAATTACTTATTGGTTCCGTTATATGTGCGCGTTTTCATTGCAGGCGTCTACGGTCAGATTACCGACCTTTACGCTTGGATTGCTTTTCTTTTGGCCCTTTTGACATACGGCATGGAGACCACTTTTTTCCGCTACTCTCACAAGGAGGATGCCGATAAGGTTTTCAACAACATAGTCTCTTGCATCATTATCACCACCACTTTGTTTTTGGTGCTGTTCGGCCTATTTCACAAGGATTTCGCCCAACTTATAAAGTACGAGCATAACACACAGTATGTGCTGTTTCTTGGCATAATCGTGGCTTTGGACGCACTGACAGCCGTTCCCTTTGCCAAACTCAGAAGAAACAACCAGGCCAAGCTGTTTACCATCATCAAGATTGCAAATGTCACACTGAATGTAGGCCTTAACCTGTTTTTCCTCTTGGTTATTCCTCAAACGGCATTGTCTCTTTCGTACAAACTGTTCGGCACTCAGGCCGGAATGCTCATCTGGGTTCTGGTTTCCAACGTGCTATCAAGCTTGCTGAGTTTGATACTGCTGCTCCCACAGTTCAAGGGCTTCCGTTTCGAGCTTGACAAAAGCCTCATCCGCCCTATGCTGGCATACGCCATCCCGATTTTGCTCATCAATTTAGTCGGCATGGTCAACGAGGTGGCCGACAAAATTTTGATAAAATATCTCACTCCCATACCCTCAACCGACGTGCTGACGACTCTCGACATGACAGGTGAGGAGTACGCCCTTCAGCAATTGGGAATCTATGGCGCCAACTTCAAGCTGGCAGTGCTTATGACCATCTTCATTCAGATGTTCCGTTACGCCTCCGAGCCTTTCTTCTTCGGCAAGGCCAAAGACCGAAACGCCCCAGAGCTTTACGCCAAGGTGATGACGTATTTTGTGGTGTTCTGCCTGCTGATTTTCCTTGGAGTGATGTTGTACATAGACATTCTGAAATACTTTGCCGGCAGCAAGGGTTCGGCTTATCACGAGGGCTTGGTCATAGTGCCTATTGTCTTGATAGCCAATATGTTCTACGGCATAGTTTTCAACCTTTCCATTTGGTTCAAACTTACAGACAGAACTTTTTCAGGCACAGTCATATCAATAATCGGAGCAAGCGTAACCTTGCTTTGCCTGTTTGTCTTGGTGCCACGCATAGGATACCTTGGCGCCGCCATAGCCCATCTGGCCTGTTACACTGTGATGATGCTGGTGTCATATTTCTGGGGTCAGAAAGTGTTCCCGGTCCCATATCAGGTGGGCAGAATAGTGCTATACATAGCCTTTGCCATAGGCATTTACATGCTGAGCACCATGTTCATTTTCCACAGCCTGCAGGTACGTCTGGCCATCAACACAGCTTTGATTTTGGCATACATTGCCACAGTTATAATTGCAGAACGTAAAAATCCTTTGAAAATATGAGATTACAGATTGTTAACAAATCGGATAACGCTATGCCATGCTACGAGACCGTCAACTCGGCCGGCATGGATTTGAGAGCATATCTTCCAGATGGAGAACTGGTTATAAAGCCTATGCAACGCGCTTTGGTACCCACCGGACTTTTCATGGAGATTCCGGTAGGCTACGAAGGACAGGTGCGTCCACGCAGCGGTTTGGCCATCAAGAGCGGCATCACAGTGTTGAACTCCCCGGGCACCATAGACGCCGACTACAGAGGAGAGGTGAAGGTGATTCTCATCAACCTGTCTGACACCGATTTCGTCATCAAGAGCGGCGACCGCATAGCCCAGCTGGTGATTGCAAAGCACGAACAGATGGAAGTGGTCGAAGTGGAGACATTAAGCGATACCGAACGCGGCGCCGGAGGCTTTGGACATACTGGAGTTTAGAGTTTTATATTTTATGAAGATAAGATTAGCATTATTAGTTTGCGTTCTGGCTTTTTCTGTAGCGGGTTTCGCTCAGAGCGGGGAGCCTGTGATGCAGGAGATGCCGGCAGACAGCCTGGTGCGACAGGATTTGGCCAAGAACGCCGAGTATTTCTCTCAAGGTCTTGAGGAAAAATACAACGAAAACTACCCTCAGGCCATCTACAACTTCGAACAGGCCCTCAGATATTACAATGAGGACGATGCCAGCATGTTCGAACTGTCGGAGCTTTACCAGCAAGCAGGACGCAGCACTGAAGCCTTCAGCATGATAGAGCAGGCTTGCAATCTTCAGCCTGAGAACAAATGGTATCAAATCAGACTTGCGCAGTTTTATCTGCAAAATTCCGATTACCAAGCGTTTATGGACATCTACGACAAGCTGCTCGAAGATGATCCTAGCAATATGGAGTATCTTGAAGCCTACATCGACATGCTGCTTCGCATTGGCGAATACGACAAGGTAATCGTCAAACTCGACCAATTGGAGGAACAGGTGGGCAAAAATGAGTATATCACTCTTCAAAAAGCCGAGATTTACAAAGAGCAGGGCAGGATGGACAAGATGATAGAGGAGCTCGAGAAACTTGTTGAATACATTCCCGACGACACCCGCTACAGAGCTCTTTTGGCCGAGGCTTACCGTAAAACCAACCGCAAGGTGGACGCCTATAAGCAATATCTGAAAATCAAAGAGTTAGAGCCTGATAATCAATATATCAACGTCTCGTTGATGGATTATTACATGAGCATAGGCGATACTGAAAACGCTTTCCGCGAGTTCGTTTTAGCTATAAAAAATCCTAATCTAGATTATGAAACAAAGGCTCAAATTTACGAGATCTGGTCTGCTCAGAATGAAAAAAGCAAGGATGGATTGAAGGTGTCACATGCAGTGGAAGTCGGACAGGCATTCATACAGACATACCCGGAAAAAAATATCGGTTATTACATAATGGGCGTGTCTTGCATGAATATGAACGACTACAGACAGGCTAAATCGTATTTCCATCAGGCAGTCGAAAAAGACAACACCAACTTCGCGTCGCTTTACCAGCTTACATTCTGCGACGTCGAACTCAATGAGTATAAGGATGTCATTGAAGACACCCAAAAAGCCTTATCGTTATATCCCGAACAGCCGTTGTTTTATTTATTCCAAGGATTAGCATTTTTCAACCTTAAGGATTACGAAGACTGTGTGACAACGCTTGAGAAAGGTCGAAAACTGTCAGCAAACAGGGACCTCACGAAGAATTTCGACATTTACATCGGCGACGCTTACAATCAGATGGGCAACAAGCAGAAAACTTACGAGGCATACGACAGAGTTTTAAGAACCGACCCTGACAACTTTTATGTACTGAACAATTACGCTTACTATCTGTCGCTTGATAACAAAGACCTGGAGCTTGCGTTGCAGATGTCTGAAAAGACCATAAAAGCCGAGCCTAAGAATGCCGTTTATCTCGACACCTACGCTTGGGTTCTCTACAAATCAGGGCGTTATCCCGAGGCTAAGAAGTATATGGAAAAGGTCTTCAAATACGACAAAAACCCACAGGGCATAAATTATGAGCATTACGGCGACATTCTGTTCAAACTGGGCGATACCAAAGGCGCTGTCAAGAACTGGAAGAAGGCTGTAAAGGCTGGGGGAGAGGTATCGGAATTTCTGGAGCAAAAGATAAAAGACGAGAAACTTTATGAATAGAAAGATTCACATATTTCTGATGTTGGCTGCCTTGGTTATGGCCTTGGCCGGAACAAGCTGTAAATCGTCAAAATCGGTAGCCAAGAAGAGTTTGCGCGAGTTTACCGCCTCGCGTCTGATCAAGGAGGTGGAAAACCATCAGTTCGACTTCAATTACCTGCAAGCCAAGCTGAATGCCAAAATTGACGCTAAAGGCAAGAATTTCACCGTGAAAGGACAGCTTAGGATGCAAAAGGACAGCATAGTCTGGATGAGCTTTTCACTGCCGCTTGGCGTGGAAATGATGAGAGTGAAGATTACTCCCGACTCGGTGTTCATGCTTAACCGCAACGACAAGACTTATCTTCGCGAAGACATAGGCAGTTTCGAGGACTTCTCGCCAATGATCACCTCCATTCAGTTTATTCAGGCTATACTTGTAGGCAACGACATCAACCTGCGCGAAGAAGACGATTACAATGTCGCTATCGATAACGGTCAGTATAATCTGCTGATTTCCAAAGAATTGAAAAAGTCTATCAAGCATAGCGATAATGAGTGGAAAGTGATGATGAAAGACATCTGGATAGACCCTGACCTGTTTAAAATCACCAAATATTACATCAAGGAATACAACAACGACAAGCGTAAGATAGACGTGGAGTATTCCGATTTCGAGCTGGTGAACGGGAAATACATACCTACTAAAATCGACATCACGGTTCGCGGAGATATTTACATGAAAGCCAACATTTCCTATTCCAACGTCGTTGAGAACGACAATTTGGAATTCAATTTCAATGTTCCTAAAAAGTACGACAGAATCTACAGATGAGGCTTAAAAACACATATCCGATTCTGCCGCTGCTGATGATGTTTCTCTTCAGTACGGTCGGTTTGGCCCAAAGCGCCTCCGACTTGGAGAAACGTGTCAACAAGCTTCAGGAAGATATCAAGACCTCGCAAAATCTGCTCAAACAAACCTCCAAAAACAAGGAGACTACCTTGCAGGAAGTGGAACTTTTACAAGCCCAAATCAAGCAAAGGGACGACCTTATAGCCACCTACAACAAACAACTTGACAATCTCAACAAATCGACCAAGGCTTACAAGTCGGACATCAACAACCTGCAAAACGAGTTGCAGAAAAGCCGTCAGGAGTATGCCGAGCTTTTGGAAATAGCTTATCGTAACCGAAACAATATCAACAATTTGATTTTTATCTTCTCGTCGGACGATTTCAACCAGGCCATACGCAGGATGAGGTATCTGCAACAGTTTCAGGATCTACTCAAGCATAAGATGCAGGAGATTGACGATACCAAAGCCGACATCAAGAAGCGTATCGACCGGAACGAGGACGATAAAAAGCGCATAGAAGCCTTGAAAAATGAGCAAAACAAGCAGCGGGAGGCTTTGAACAAAGACAAAAAGGCGCTCAACGACAAGGTGGCCAAGCTCAAAAAACAGGAGAAAAAAATCAAGAAAGAGATTTCGCAGAAAGAGAAGGAGACTAAGGAACTTCAGGCCAGAATCAAGAAGATTATAGCCGACGAAGTGGCCAAACGCAAAGCCGACGCCACTGTCGACACCAAGCTGTCGGCCACCTTTGAGAGCAACAAAGGCAAGCTGCCATGGCCGGTGGCAAAAGGCGTTGTTACCAAGAAATACGGCAACAATCCTCATCCTACTCAGAGCAAGGTGGTGGTGTTCAACAACGGCATAGACATCAGCACCGAACAGGGAGCGGATGCCCTCTGCGTGTTTGACGGACAGGTGTCTACAGTTTTCAACACCGGACTGACCAATGTGGTGATGGTGAGGCACGGATTGTATTTTACACTTTATGCCAATTTGGACAAGGTGTATGTGAAAAACGGCGACAAAGTCAAGACAGGGCAGAAGCTGGGTTTAATTCACACCGGCAGTAGCGACAATGTAACCACTTTGCACTTTGAAGTGTGGAACGATAAGAATAACACCAATCCGGGATTGTGGCTTAAATAAAGTTGAAATTATGAAGTATAAAAGTGTAATTCGAGTTTTATTGATAATCAGCGTGTTGGCAATTGTTTTCGCGTCCTGTTCGAGGGCTTACGAGCCGTCGAATTACAAAAAGACGTCGAAAAATTGCGATTGCTCGAGATTTTAACTGTTAACTAATAACTAAAAAACAAGTAGAGACGCACCATGGCACGTCTCTACGTTTTTTTGTGTCGGGATGACAAGATTCGAACTTGCGGCCTCTTCGTCCCGAACGAAGCGCGCTACCGGGCTGCGCTACATCCCGAACCCGTTTTTTTCGGACTGCAAAAATACAAAATTTTTGAATTAGCACTAATAAATTAAAAAAAATTTGCTGTTTTCACTGTATAATATGAATTGTATCAGTAATTTTGCTAAATTTGCAGCGTTGATTTACTACATATTCTTTGAAAGAATCTTATACATTTTTTCAATCGTACTCATTATCAGGAGGAGGTGCAAGATAATTGCGCCCGATTTTGTTTTGTCTATAAGTTGAATTACATAATGATAATTTATATACTATGAAACACAATTACTATTTCAAACTATTTCTAATTGCCATAGCTCTCTTCGCTTCGCAGAGCGTTTGGGCACAATGGTCAGGAAATGGAACTCAAGCCAACCCGTATAAAATCAACGACACAGGGGACTGGAACACACTCTGTGATAAAGTTTATAATGGTAATACTTATTCAGGTAAATACTTCGAGCTTACTAATGACATAACCG
>Ga0265298_10002544_pt1 | contig 25217 bp, 25 predicted proteins | sample AusTroGonzalo_MG_3_FD_193486 | JGI IMG/M metagenome (GOLD analysis project Ga0265298, IMG submission 193486) | Bovine rumen microbial communities from tropical cattle in Woodstock, Queensland, Australia - Gonzalo_01 | ecosystem: Host-associated > Mammals > Digestive system > Stomach > Rumen ...
CAACCGGAGCAGCGGTTGTTTTGTCTTAGCGAGCCTTTCGGTTCGAGCCCTCACTTCTCCAACAAAAAAAGCTTGGAATTCATCCAAGCTTTTTTAGTGGCGGAGCGTAGAGGACTACGTTTTTTTACAAAAAACTCTTTCTCATAAAAACCTAATTTCGCTTCAGTTGCTCTCGCCGCCTTTGCTCAATAATGTTTTTATGCTCTTGCAGAACAAAACAACCGGAGCAGCGGTTGTTTTGTCTTAGCGAGCCTTTCGGTTCGAGCCCTCACTTCTCCAACAAAAAAAGCTTGGAATTCATCCAAGCTTTTTTAGTGGCGGAGCGTAGAGGACTCGAACCTCTGCACCGTTATTCGCGGTGACGGATTAGCAATCCGCTGTATTACCACTCTACCAACGCTCCGTAACGCATTATGTTTAACTTAACTTTTGCTTTCAGTCAATATCTTTTTTTTAATTTGTGCAATTTTATCGTCACCACTTGAAATTCTGCCGGTCGGCATTATCTGATTCAGCGGAGATATAACATGGAAATTTACATTTTAACCGCTTTGATTTTTATATATTTCATCACCGTAATTGTCGGTAACAAAATGCTCACCCGCAAAATTTGGGCATTGGCCTTTGTCATCACTTTTGTATTGATGGCTTTGTCATTGAGTGCACTTAAATTAAACGGTGAAGATATCATGATTTCGGCCGGACAATTTAACTGGTACTATTTCTTATACATTTTTTCCGCGCTTTGTGTGGCAACCGGACTCATAAATATGTGGATTTATCGCCGAGAACTTTGGAAACTGTGCCAAAAATCAACCGATGACAACAAAGAACAGTTGCTTTAATTTATTTTTGCTTTATGATGATTTCCGAATTTATCGGGAGTCAAAATGTTACGAATCAACAATTTAAATATGCCGCTGAACAGCAATCAGGATGATTTGAAAAACGCCGTTGCTAAAAAAATAGGTTGCGACAAAGGAAATATAAAAGGATTTCATATTGCGAAAAAATCCGTTGATGCTCGCAATAAAGGCAACGTACACTTTGTTTACAGTGTTGATTGTAACGACACGAATATAACTTTTACCGACAAAGATATAGAACATATTTTACCGCCCGAAAAATTGGTTTTCAAAATCAAAGATGACGGTGTGCGACCGATTGTGGTAGGCTCTGGACCAGCCGGTATGTTTGCCGGATTGGCGTTAGCCGAAGCAGGTTTGAAACCGATTATTTTGGAACGCGGCTCGGAAGTTGATATACGCCGCCAAGAAGTAGATACCTTTTGGAAGTTAGGCAAGCTTAATCCGGAATCCAATGTGCAATTCGGAGAAGGAGGTGCCGGCACTTTTTCTGACGGTAAACTGACCACCGGTATAAAAAAGGATAAATTTACTGCTAAAGTAATGGAAGAACTGTATTTAGCAGGTGCTCCGCAGGAAATTTTATATTTGGCAAAACCGCATATCGGTACGGATAACTTAAGAATTGTAGTGAAAAATATCCGCAAAAAAATTATCTCTCTCGGAGGAGAATATCGCTTCAATACCAAATTGAAAAATTTGATTATCAAAGATAACCGCATTACGGCCGTACAAATATCAAACAACGGTGCAGAAAGTGAAATTCCGACAACTCGCGTCTTTTTAGCTATCGGTCACAGCGCCCGAGATACCTTTGAAATGTTGCATAATTGCGGTGTTTACATGGAGCAAAAACCGTTTGCCGTCGGCGCGCGAATTGAACATTTGCAAGCCGAAATAAACAAAGCACAATACGGCAAATTTGCCTACAGCCCTTATTTGGGTGCGGCAGATTATAAAATGGCCGTTCATTTCGCCGACGGCCGTTCCGCTTACACTTTTTGTATGTGTCCGGGCGGAAAAGTTGTTGCCGCCGCTTCGGAAATCGGACGCGTGGTTACCAACGGTATGAGTGAATTTGCCCGCGATAAGGAAAATGCAAACGCCGCCCTTTTGGTGGGTGTAAATTCACAAGATTTCGGTTCTGCTCATCCGCTTGCCGGTATGTATTTTCAGCGCAAGTTAGAAGAACGCGCTTTTGAATTGGGCGGAAAGAATTATTCGGCGCCGGCTCAACTGGTCGGTGATTTTCTGCAAAACAAAGAAAGCAAATCGGCAAAATCGGTAAGGCCGAGTTACGAACCGAGCGTGACTTGGAGTAAGTTATCGGCACTGTTTCCGCCCGAAATAAATAAAGCACTGTGTCAGGGCATTATTGAAATGGGAAGAAAATTGCGTGGATTTGATAATCCCGAAGCCGTTTTAACCGGAGTTGAAAGCCGCAGTTCTTCTCCGGTGAGAATTGTGCGTGACGAAACATTTCAAAGCAACATTAAAGGTCTTTTCCCATGCGGAGAAGGTGCCGGTTATGCCGGAGGAATAACGTCTTCCGCCGCCGATGCACTCAAAGTTATCCACAGCTTATGCACAGACTGATTAACAATGTTATCCATAAGCCGTAAACAGGGTTACACACAAATAATAAACAGGTTTATCCATAACAAAAAACGAGAGTTCTCACTCTCGTTTTTTTGTTAATCATCACTCCACTCTTTATCCAGTGCCCAATAAACCATTCTGCCCACGCAATAAATGAGTAAACAGGCAAAAAAGTAAAAACCCATCGCAAAGTAAAAGCCTATAAATGCTGTAATGTACACACATACGGCCTTACCTACGGGATGATCCAAACCGTGGAAGATATGGTCACAGTCTACAAACAGACACAGCACCAAAATCAGCAAAAAAGAAAATCTCAAGACTTTTTGCAAGAACGGGTGCTTCTCAACCGTAAAATAGGGTACGATGTAGTTCATTTTACCATAGAAATAAACTATGGTCGCCATTACCATAAGTAGCACTGCAACCAGCCAAAATGCCCAATTACCAAAGGACATCAGCATCTCGAAGAAAGAAAATAATGTATCCATATCTATATATTTTTAATAAAACACTTGAGATATGAATAACATTAATCTACTTTTTTGTCAAGCGCATACCAAGTTGATTGGAAAATTCAGCCACGCCTTTTTTAATCATCACTCCGATTAAATCGGCGACAATATCAATATCATTTTCAATATTTTCTTTATCGGTTTTGGAAAATCCGGATAATACGTGATTTACAACATTTTCTTCGTTTTTGCTTACCGGATGTCCCACTCCTATACGGATTCGGTTGTAATTGGGAGTAATTTGGGAATCAATGCTTTTAATCCCGTTATGTCCGCCGGAACCACCGCCCAATTTGGCTTTAATCTTATCGGTCGGCAAATCCATATCATCATGGATAACCACAATATTTTTCGGTAATATTTTATAGAAATTAGCCGCTTGTACCACACTGTTGCCGGACAAATTCATATATGTTTGCGGCTTTAACAAATAAACTTTTTCGCCTTCAATCTGTCCCTCGGCAATAAGTCCGTTGAATTTGGAACGAAACGGCGAAAAATTATAGCGGCGATGAAGAACATCAGCCGCCATAAATCCGACATTATGGCGGGTAGCCGCATATTCCGCACCGGGATTACCCAAGCCAACCACCAAAAACATTTTTTTGCCTCTTATTTACGCATAAAATCTACGTGAATAGGTCTGTCCGAAACCGGATGGAATTGAACGTCTTGGCAAACAACTTTCGTCTTTTTGCCTTCAACATCAACCGTGATTTCAGATTGATAGAAATCAGCCAAGTCCAAAGCTTTTTCCAGCTCAACCGGATCCAAACTGATTAATACGGCATCTTTTTTACCGCCATAGATAACGGCAGGTACGCGACCCTCACGACGACAAGCACGAGCTGCCCCCTTACCTGCTTTTTCACGCTTTTTAGCATTAAAAGTATATTCTGTCATTTTATTATTCCTTATAATCAAATTAACACCTTTCAGCCTCCAGGGGTGCCGAAAGTAAGTGCGTTTTACAACAAAATTTTACATATTGCAAGCGATTTTTACACAAAATGAAAACAAAATTCCCCGTCAGTTTTATTACCGACGGGGATAAATTTCAGCACAGCGGCTTTTTACAAAACGCCATACGCAAAAGGGTTATTACCAAAAAAATCGGATACCCCCAGATAAACGCCAAGGAATAAAGGGTAAACAGCCTTTTCAGCCAGCAGAAAGGATCCCAGACATTATCGCTGAAGCGATTTACCTTAAAGTAAACCCGGTTACTTGGTGAACCGCAAATACGCCAACGCCCCATAATTACCACGTTCCAAAAAGTATGATAACTCAAATTGGCACGAATCATGTGTGAACGAAGAATACCCTTTGGTATATTTACCGTTTCATAATTATCTCCGCAATACCAACTGAAAGGACATTGAATCCTATCCTGTATAATATCATCTTTGGTAGCAATATCAAAAGTGATACTGCGCCACACACAGAGAAACAGCGAAATAATAACGCCGAGCACAAAAAACACAACGGCGAAAGTCAGCAATCGCCAAGGCATCGTCGATAAGGAAAATTCCCAAAAATTTTGCATATCGCCAAGCCAATCGGAAAAACAATAATTAATCAGCATAAGTAATATATTTTAGAGTTCATAATAATCAAAAATCTGCTTTGGTTTTAGCAAACTTTGCAAACTCTGTCAATATTATTATACTTTTCGGCCGATATCTGAAGTACCGAAACCGTAGTTATCGTAGGCATCAAAAAATTTGTACCGACTAAAGGATGATTTTTTACTTGACTTTTATAATATCTATTTTACTATAATTACAACTTATAGGATGTGTTAAATGAAAAAAATTATCGCAATTTTCGGAATATTGCTAATCTTCGGAACAAATGCGTTAGCAGAAATTTATCGTTATATTGATATAGATATGGTCTATAAAATCGGTAATTTTAATAATAAAGAAGAAATTAAAAGGTTAATTGACGATTATGAACAAAGTGACATTCCTAATGATCCCCAAAAAAACGTGGTCAACAACGTTATCGATAATTACTATCAACATCCGGAGTATATTCCTATTATAGAAGCAAAATGCCAAGAATCAATGCCATGGATAAAGGGGAGTTTTGATTTATGGGAAGAACCTTACTTTCGCGCAGATATGTGCTTAACGTGGGAAACCAACAAAAAACTTGATAAGGAGCAAATTGAACTATTGGCTCATCTAAAAGAAGCATGGGGTAATGTTATAATGGACTTGGTATTATCAGATGGTATATTAACTTCGTTTAACACTACATTTGACAACAACAATGAATACTCATTACAGTTAGCAGTCCGTATTTATAATCTTGTTATGAAAGAGAATTGGCCTGAATGTCGTATTGAAACCGGCAAGAAAATTGTGGACTCTGATATACATATAGAACCATGTAATACACCATCCGAAATTATGAAACTTTGCAGTAGCGCTGATAATCCTCAAAATTGTATGCAAGAAGAAATTATTTCACGAATATCAAAATTTAAAATAATGACAAATGTGTGGGCAACCGAAGAAGAAAAGCAAAAAGAACGAGAAGAAATGGAAAATAAAAGAATAAATGATATGAAACGGCTGATGCAGCTGACTCAAAAGATTATTTCGCAATTAATTGAAAATAAAAACAGGCAGAAAAAAGAAATAATGCGATTATATAACTTTTATTGGCTCTCTATACTCAGGAGTTATAAAGATTCTTTGGATGATATAGAAGCAAACAGTTGACAGAGGGGATCTTATCCCCTCTGTCATGATTCTTAATATCTAAATGATTTGGCACGCGTGTACCAGCCGGGATATTTATCTTTATCTTTTATGCTGTCATAGTATTTATATCTTCTGTTGACTATTTGATTGTTTAAGCGCAATAAATCATCATTTTGTAATTGATTAATCGCAGAAACAGTTTCTGTGCCAAATTTTCCGTCAATACCGATATTTTGAGCATTAATATCATTATAAGCGTTTTGTACAATTTTAGTTCCTTCCGGTCCTCCGATATTAACTCCTATATCAAAAATATGTTCAGCCGTATGGTTATCATTGAAAGTTTCAATATGATTAGGTTTATAAAACTCTTGGCAGTAGACATTATCAACTTGTTCTTGAGTTAAGTTTTTGACTTTGCTCGGGTATACTTTAGCTATTTTGGGGTATTTCTGAAGAAATCGGTCATATAAACCCTGCGATATACCGGAATTTGTCGGTTGATCTGAAATATGGAAACCATATCCTTCGCGTTCAGGCTGTTTTATATTACTGACAAATTGCCTAAATCTGTCACTTTTCAGACAATCATTAATAAGTTTATTGGTTTCATAATTATCTTGTACATAATTGAAACTGTCTTTTTGCGGATTATTTTCATACCAACGTTGATTATCCGGAGCAAAACCGCTAAGACTCTGATATACAGTTCTTTTTGGCTGTAAGCCGGTAGTATTGTTGGTTTCAATATCATTGTTAGGGCTAATGGTGTAATCAGGCATTACACCGTAATTCGGCAGGTTATTATAACCGCTAACATTGTTATATCCGCCGGTATTATTATAACTGTTTGCCGAACCGATTGAATAATCGGGCAATACGCTATAATCTGTACCGTTTAGTTTGTTTGTTACATTCTGCACATTACCGCTGATGTCCGAATTTCCGAAACCGTAGTTATTATCGGGATTGCCCCAAAAGTTTGTACCATACTGCGGATAATTTTCAGTTATACCTTGATTGTTATAGTTTTGCATTAACTGTTGTTCACGGCTCTGCCTTGCCATTTGATATTCCAACTCATCACGAGTTGAAAATCCGTTGTGATTTACGCCGTAACTGTCTATTCCGTCATCTCCAACTTCATAACCCAACGGCGATTTGTGTTTTTCTTCAAAATACATTTTTACCTCCATATAAAAAACATTAACATTACACTTAAATAAGTAATTTCTTCTTATTAAAATGGAATGAGCTTATATTGCCTCCTTTCCCCATACTCGGTTATTTACATTATTTCACGCAAATGTCGCCGTACCATTTTATATAAGATTTATATTATAAAAATCTTTTAAAATCAAGATAAAAATATTATTCAATGAGAAAAATATTATTTAATATTCACAAATATTACAATAAGCATATCTTTGATTAGCTTAAAATATATAACCGGTTATATACTCGTTTTCTTTTCGTGATTAACAAAATATTATCACTTATCTGCTATTATCACCGCCAAAGGAGAAATGTGATGAGTTATGTTATTTACGGTTTTATTTTCGGTTGTTTAATTCCTTATTTGGCACGCCGTATCGGTAAACTTATGCCGGCCACCATGGGATACATATTACTGAAAGTATTTATTCCTTCGCACTATATGTCATGGAAAAAGCTTAAAGATAACCAAGAATACATGAGCTTGTTTAAGCGTTATTTGATGCGCTCGCTCGGTTGGGGAATTTTTACCGCCGCCGCAACTTATTTGTTTGCGCTTAATTTTGACCATTACTTTACTTGGTGGTACATCACCTTTTTATGGATTATGCTGTTTTTAGTAGAATTTGATAAGCGTTTTATGCTGTTACCGGATATTTTGACATTACCGCTTTTGGTGCTCGGATTTGCTTATGCCGCACAACACGGAACCTGGCTGGAAACCGTTGATCCTCGTTTCATCACCTATGAACAAAACAGCGTTATCGGAGCAATTGCCGGATATTTAATGCCGGTTATCGCTTCAATGTTTATCGTTTGGAAACATCCGGAAGCTTTCGGCGGCGGGGATATTAAACTTTTGTGTGCCATCGGAGCATGGGTAGGACCGGAAATTGTTGCCTATATCATCTTAGGTGCCTGCATTATCTTTGCCCTGAGTTGCTTAATCAATCGCAAACGTGTCGGACCGTTCGGGCCGTCTATTGTATATTCCGCATTGATTATTATTACGCTTTTGTTCGGCGTTTAGTTATAAGGAGGTCATAAAATGGCTGTCGGTTTCGGTATTGATTCTGATTACAGAGATTATCAAACGTTTGAACATATTGAAAAACTCTGCAAAGAGCGCAATTACAACAAAGCAATAGACGCGCTCTGCAACGAAACTTTCAAATACAATTATGACACCAAAGACGAAAAGATTAAAACTTGCCTCAAATTTTTTAATCAAATATTTGAAAAACAAAAAACCGATGAAACGCCGATAAAATTTTTCAATCAATTTGCTTATATGTATATTCTTTTGTTGCGCGGCAATTCTTCCAAAATGTCGGCAAGAGAAATAAACACAACCTGCGATAACATCGTTTTTCTTTTAGAAAAAGCAAAAGAAATTGACCCTAATTTATACACGACATACCTGTATTACGCACGCTTCTATAAATTAAATTTAGATGCCAAAATGTTTAGAGGCGTTGATAATGATAAGCTCACCGAAGACTACTATAATATGGCAATCAACCACGGCAGCGAAGTGGCCGTTAACGAATATAAAACCTATATAAATACCCGCAACGCCCTAACCTCGTTTGACTTTTTAAACGCCGATAAAAATTTGAATAAAATAGTGGATTCCGTAATCAATAACTTTGAAAAAAGCCATTTTTCCATGATTTTACACGGTCCCGAAGGCAGCGGAAAAAATCGTTTTGCTCAATATATTGTAACGGAGTTAAGCAAACATGTTAAAAAACAAAACCGCAGTGCTACTTTTTGCTACATAGACGCACTTAATTTCGGAACCAAATTTTCCGAAATCAAGCCGACAACCCGTCTGGTAATCGTGAAAGACGAATACGGTATAATTTTCAAAGATGAAAAAAACTGCTATAAACTGGCACAAATATTAAAAGCACAAACCGTAAATATCGTAGTGATTATAAATGAAATATCCGCATTGCCGAAAGATTTTATATCTCAGTTTTTGTTCAAAATCAAATTCGGTTATATGAACGACGAACAGGAAGAAGCGGCTTATGAGTTATTTTTCAAAAGCTCGGCACCAAACGAACTTAAACGTATCAGCGGATTGGTAATTGATGATTTTTCGCGCATTGCCAAACAGGCACAATATTTAAACATCAACAGCACACCGGAAATTCTCAATCTTATCAAAGAAGAATTGAAAATAAAGTTCGGCGGCAACGAATATATCAAACCGATGACCGAATTTGATACCGGATTGATTAACTGCGATGCCAATATTGATTTGTTGATTGAAAAACTTAAAAACTACGATAAAGAAAATCCGTTTTCCATTTTGGTTTACGGCCCGCCGGGAACCGGAAAAAGCTATTTTCTGCGTTACCTTGCTCAAACAATCGGGCTTAATACCGTAGAAAAAAAGCCGGCAGAGTTATTTTCTAAATATCAGGGACAACCGGCTAAAAATGTGCTTTCCATGTTTGAGGAAGCGCAAGAAAAAGATGCCATGCTGATTATTGACGAAGTGGAAGGTATTATATCCGAGCGCAAAGAAGACCTCGGCGATAATAAATGGAAGAGCGATATGACCAACACATTTCTTTCGGCAATGGAAAGTTGCAGTGTGCCTTTCTGCGGAACCTCCAATCATTTGGATAAAATAGATAAGGCCATTTTGCGCCGCTTTGTTTTCAAACTGCATTTTGATTATTTGACACCGTCGCAAGCACGGTATGCTTTTGAAAAAATCTTCGGTCTTATGGCGCCGTGGGAAATTTCCGAAATCAAAAATCTGACCAGCGGCGATTTTTCGGTAGTTAAGAAAAAAGCACTTATTTTGGGCTGTTTGAACGACGCCGATACCTTGTTTAAGATGCTCAAAGAAGAACTCAAAAACAAAGAAGCATAAAAAAATTTTGCCCTACTTCTTGACTTTGAAAATTTGTGACACTAACTAACTATTAGTTTTAGGATAACTGATTTATGGAGTTAAAAAAATGAACATTAAACCGTTACACGATAAGGTTTTAGTTAAACGTGTTGATGAGATGAACAAAACTGCCGGTGGAATCATTATTCCGGACAACGCGCAGGAAAAACCGTCCGAAGGTATTGTAGAGGCTGTTGGTAACGGCTTCAGAACCGAAGACGGTAAAATTTTACCGATGTCGGTAAAAGTGGGTGACCGTGTATTGTTCGCCAAATGGGGCGGCACCGAAATCAAAGTCGGCGGAGAATCTCGCTTAATCATCAAAGAATCTGATATATTGGCAATAGTTGAATAGAGGATAAAAAAATGGCTGCAAAAGATATAAAATTCGGAACGGACGCTCGCAGCAAAATGCTTAAGGGCGTTGAAACTTTGGCAAATACCGTAAAAGTAACCTTAGGTCCTAAAGGACGTAACGTTATGCTTGATAAATCGTACGGCGCACCGAAACTTACCAAAGACGGCGTATCGGTTGCCAAAGAAATTGTTTTGGCGGATAAATTTGAAAATATGGGTGCTCAACTCATTAAAGAAGTAGCCCAAAAAACTGCCGATAAAGCCGGTGACGGTACCACTACCGCAACCGTTTTGGCAGAGTGCATTATCCGTGAAGGTTGCAAGGCCGTAGCCGCAGGTATGAACCCGCAAGACGTTAAACGCGGTATTGATATGGCTGTTGCCGCCGTGGTTGAAGATGTAAAATCTCGCTCCAAAGCCGTACAATCATCCGCTGAAATCGCCCAAGTCGGTACGATTTCCGCCAACGGTGATACCACTATCGGTGAATACCTCTCAAAAGCTATGGAAAAAGTCGGTAACGACGGCGTAATTACCGTTGAAGATGCCAAAGGTTTGGAAACCGAGCTTGACGTGGTTGAAGGTATGCAGTTTGACCGCGGTTATCTTTCCCCTTATTTTGTAACCAATCCGGAAAAGATGAACTGCGAATTTGACAATCCGTTCATTTTACTTTACGACAAGAAAATTTCTAACTTACAACCGATGATTTCCGTTTTGGAAGCAATCGTTCAATCCGGACGTGCTTTGGTTATCATTGCCGAAGATATTGAAGGTGAAGCTCTTGCCACTTTGGTTGTTAACCGTATTCGCGGCGGCTTGAAAGTTTGCGCCGTTAAAGCTCCGGGATTTGGTGACAGACGTAAAGCCATGTTGCAAGATATTGCCGTACTTACCGGCGGACAGGTTATTTCCGAAGAACTCGGTATGAAATTGGAAAACGTTTCTTTGGATATGCTCGGCACGGCTAAGCGCGTGGAAATTACCAAAGACGATACCACCATTATTGACGGCGCCGGTGATAAAGAAAATATTGCCGGACGTGCCGCACAAATTCGTCAGGAAATCAGCCAAACAACTTCCGATTATGACCGTGAAAAGTTACAAGAACGTTTGGGCAAACTTTCCGGCGGTGTTGCCGTTATTAAAGTCGGCGGTGCTTCCGAAGTTGAAGTTAAAGAACGCAAAGACCGTATTGATGACGCTTTGCACGCTACACGCGCCGCAGTTCGCGAAGGTATTGTGGCCGGCGGCGGTGCGGCATTACTTTATGCCACCAAAGCTTTGGCAAATCTGAAAACCGAAAATCAAGACCAAAATGTCGGTATTGATATTATCCGCAAAGCCTTGCAGGCTCCGATTCGTCAGATTGCCGAAAATGCCGGTGTTGACGGTGCGGTAATTGCCGGAAAATTGCTTGAGAGCAAAGATTATAACTATGGTTATAATGCACAAAGCGGCGAATTTGCCGATATGCTTAAAACAGGTATCGTTGACCCGACCGAAGTTGTACGCACAGCTTTGCAAGACGCGGCTTCCGTCGGCGGATTATTGATTACCACCGAAGCAATGGTAACCGAGATTCCGGAAAAGGAATGCAGTTGCCATGGCGGTGCCGAAGGTGCCGCAGGTATGGGCGGTATGTATTAATTTACCTGAAAGAAACTCTAAGAAATCCTCCGTTCTGCGGGGGATTTCTTTTATTTATCCTTGACAATTAATAGTTTTATTTATATCAAAAAACATCATTTAATATAGAATTAAAACCATGACTCAATACTTAAATACTTTGAAAATTTTTTGTTTGGGCAAATCTAATATGCTGATAATAAAAGGGCTGCACATTTTACTGATATTCAAGCGCAACCCTAAACTTTCCGCAATTAAAATCGGCAATAATTTTTATTAATTACACCGCAACCTTGGCCTTAATCGTATCATAACTCTGATAATTTACCAATTCAAAATCCTCATATTTGAAATCATTTATATCTTTAACATTCGGATTTATTTTCATCTGCGGCAACGGATATGGCGTATGCGAAAGCTGCTCTTTTACCTGCTCAAAATGATTATGATAAATATGCGTATCACCAAGCGTATGTACAAATTCACCAGGTTCCAGACCGCAAACCTGTGCCACCATCATTGTCAAAAGCGCATACGAGGCAATATTGAACGGCACGCCCAAAAACATATCGCAACTGCGCTGATAAAGCATACAGCTCAACTTATTGTTTGCCACATAAAACTGAAACATCATGTGACACGGCGGCAAGTGCATTTCGGGAATTTTACCGACGTTCCATGCCGAAACAATCATACGGCGATCATTAGGCTTGGTCTTTAAGGTTTCTATAACTTGGGCAATCTGGTCTATTCCTTCGCCGTTCCAGTTACGCCATTGCGAACCGTAAACCGGCCCGAGTTCACCGTTTTCATCGGCCCACTCGTTCCAAATTCTAACCCCGTTTTCTTGCAAATATTTTACGTTGGTATCACCTTTTAAGAACCATAACAATTCATAAATGATACTCTTTAAATGCACTTTTTTGGTTGTCATTAAAGGGAAACCCTTGCTCAAATCAAAACGCATCTGACGTCCGAAAACCGAACGGGTTCCCACACCTGTTCTATCCATTTTATCAACGCCGTTTTCCATAACATCGCGTAACAAATCCAAATACTGTTGCATTTTATTTTCCTTCCGTTTCCAAATAGTTCAAAATTTTTTTGACAGTTTCCTGTTCCACAAAATCACCTTTTTTAAGCCATACCGTTGTTATCACGTTATCAAGTTCAAATGTTTGCGGCAACGCAAAATACTTTTTCTCTATCACATCAACACACGGTTGCACGCTGATAATCGGTCCTTTCAAACCTTCCTTCATTTTTCCGTGATAAACACAATCAACCACCACATCCGGCATGATTTTTTCTATTGAAAAAAATGCCTTATACACTGAAGCACCGCCCGATACATACAAATCTTCCGGATAGTCTTTCAGCAGGTTTATGTCCGTGATTACTTTGTGGTTTTGTTTATCGGAAACCTCATAATCCGCCGTATCGGACAACACCACGAATTTGCGATTCGGCAAAGTACGATTCGGAAATGTTTCATAAGTAGTTTTTCCGACGACCAAAGTATTGTTTATGGTTATATTGCGAAAACGTTTGGCATCAGAAGGAATATACCACGGAATATCCGGCCCTATTCCTATTATACTGTCGCCATAATGTCTGCACCAAATTGAAACTATTGTCATTTATTACTCCTTTTGCGGATAAAAAAATCCTTTTCAAAGCCAGTATACCCGACTGCAAAAAGGATTAAAGAGTAATTTATAAACACTAACAATTTTCTATAAGTGTTCCGAAGTTTCCAAGAGTGCCGATTTTCCCGTTTTATTCCAGCATTGAAAACCTTTACACTCGCTTTTATCAAGCTCAATCAACCTGTCGGCCACACGCAAAGTTTCCTCAACACTGCGCTCGACTTTATGGTCATATATCGCCTGATAACGCACCGTGTAATTCCTGTCTATTAAAAACGTAGAGCGTTGAGCCATACCGTCGGCGCGCAGAACACCATATTCACTGCATATAACTTTGCTCAAATCGGAAACAAGCGGAAAACTTACCTGACCAATTCCGCCTTCGGCAAAAGGCAATTTACGCCAAGCCACGTGTGCCGGCAGGGAATCCACACTGACAGCCACCACTTTTATTCCGCGCTTGGCAAAATCCGTATATGCCCGATTAAAAGAAGTTATTTCCAACGGGCAAACCGCCGAAAAATCGGCCAAATAAAAAATAAGCAACGCATAACTGTCGGCAATGTAATCAAAAAAATTGAAAACATCATTACTGCTGCCATCGGCAAACACCGCCGGCGCAATAAAATTAAATGCCTGTTGTCCTACCAATACCGGCTTACAAATTTCTGCCCCACCGCTTTGCGGATAGGCTTGAACAAAACCGCGCTCCAAATTGTTGGGATAGGTGCACCCGCAACGGTCATCATCCGAACACTCGCACCGCGAGTCATAATCATAATTCCATTTTTTAGAAAGCTCCATATTCTCTCCTTTCACGAGAGATATATGGAGCTCAAAACTGTTTTCAAGCTTATTTAAACTAAATTACATCCACGGAATACCGTTTACGCACTTATCCGGATTCTTTTCACAAAATTCCTTATTGTTGTTGTGGTCGTATAATTCTTTTCTTTCCGGCGAAACTTTACCGACTTCAACCGTGCAAGCCGCCAACATCACAATCATCAAAGACAAAAACAATTTTCTCATTATAGTCCTCCGTCTTAAAATATTGATTTCAAACTCCACAAAGCCAAACAAACCAATATAACTTTTGCGCTCCATGCCCAAAATGCTTTTCCTTCATAATCCGCAGCCGCTTTCCATAAACCGCTCAATGTTATGTATATATAGAATATGAAACTGGCGCTTAATAAAAGGTGCATTGTCAAATACAACATCACTCCGCTTTGGGTACCGCGCATCATCAAATTGATAAAATTAGCCATGATATAAAATATCAAATTTTTCGAACAAACCTGTCCGGACGGACAAATCAAACGCAAAACACCGGCATGGGTTATGCTTGTGAAAACAAAAAATATAAAAAATCCCAACAACCCGAAAACCCAAAATGTGAGTCTTAAGGATAGTTCTCCGGCAGCTAATTTTCTTAACATGGTTCTTAACCTCGCTTAAAACGATGAAACAATTTCAATATACGGCCGGACTCCTAAATTTTTCTTAAAATCGGCAATATATTGTTGCATTTCACCCCAACCCGACCATTTATCAATAAATTTTTGAGCCGTTTGCGGTGACTTGGAAAGCTGTACTCTGATGGTATCCGCCAAAAGTTGTTTACAAACTTCCTTCATTTTTTCAAAGTCTATATGCAACTTTTTATTTTCATCAAAATAAAAAGCCCCATGATCATGCAAATAGTTATATTCTATCAAATCGGCAACACGGTGAGCTTCCCTGTCTTCCGGAAAAGCCACCATAAAGTGACGACGAATAATCCAGGTTGCATAAATAGATTTGAGCATCTCTTCGCTTATTATTCCGTCCTTTACGTATTCCGGCATCATAGCGGCAGAAATCACATCGGCTTTGTGTTCTTCTATAATATGTTGATATATACCCAAAGCGGTTTGGTATGAACTGTCCGGTCCCAAACTGTGACCGTTTTCATGCCCGATTACAAACAGATGGTCGGCATCTTCATCATAATACTTGTGCAACTCCGGCGCCACCAACCCTTTTAGAATTTTCTGTGCTTTTTCTTTATCGGCACCCAATCGCACCTGACGATGATAAACATTTCTTCTTCCGCCGCCGCGCGCCAGTGACGGCTTATCATTATTCGGCAAGTTCTGTGCCGTGGTAATACCGCCGCGACATAGTGCATAATCACCGGTCAAAGCGACAATATCCGCATCAACCATCGTCTGCTTCAAACCTTTATTACTGCCGACATTTTGCGCATATTCGTCACAATAAGGCATTAAAGAAGCCAATTTAACCATTTCGTCTTTGAACTTGAGTAACAAATCTGTGCCTTTTTTATTGACGATTCCCACTCTGATACCGAGCATATCTTTCGGCACCGGTTTAATATTCAATTTTTCCAAACGATTACAAAGTACCTTGTCCGAAAAAATCGTCGGAGTTAACTTATCATCATAGTTTTCACGACTTAACGTAAATTCCAAAGGAGTTTCTTGCATCTCGGCCCAATGCTTATCCGCCAATACATCCATTTCTTCGTTGTTTTGGATAAGAGCCTGCGCTTGCCAACCCAAATAATCCTTAAACAATTCATCCGTGGTATAATGAGCGGCGCATTCCAATTCGTTTGCCATTTCCGAAAATTCCGGTTCAAAATATTCGGTATAATCTATCGCTTTGAGATAATCTCCGTCGCGTCTGACCATAGTGCGAGCGCTCAAAATCTGTTTTACTTCTTCTATTCTGCCCTCATCCAGCATCGTATTGATAATTTCGCGCAATTCTTCCGCGCTCAAATCCGTAGGATAAAAATTGCGTCCTTCATAAATATGGATTCCTTCAAAAATTTCTACCGGTTCTTTATCCAATCCGTTTGAACCGGCAACTCCGTTCAACGAATTAAACAACCTTAACGCATTGGCGGCATAAGGGCTTTTTTCGGCGGCAACTTCCAACGCCTGCTTTTGTACCAAATTCAAAGGGTGATCCATTTCAAGCGCAACGTCGTTCATGATTTTAGCGGCATTTACCAAATGTATCAGCGCTTTTTTATCGCCTTCCGACAAACTTTTATATGACTCGCTTTCCTTATCAATCAAAACGATTTGTCTTGTTTCTTTATTGACCTTTTGCTTTAATTCCTGAGCCGAATATTTAAGTTTAAAACCGTTAATTTTCATTTTCTATCTCCACTGTTTTGAATTTGAATAGTTTTATATCGTTCTTATCTGCCGTTTGCGGCACGCCCGCTCTGACATACAATAGTTTTATCAAATCATCGATGTTTTGAGGTCTTTCGTCATAAACCAACAATGCTTTTTTATTCTTATATTGAATATATATGCCGTCATCTTTTTCCAAGTCATCAATCAATGATTTTCTGCTCGGCTCCATTTCCTCAAAATCACTTAACAAATAAATTTTATACGATTTTATCGGTTGAGAAATTTTGCGGACAGCCTTACGCGCCAGCTCAACTACCGAAACGATTATTCCCTTATTGTTTCCGATTTTTGCCCGGGCAAAAAGTTCTTTTTTATTTTCGCCGAAGAAACGCATATAAACGGCACCGCGGTCATACAAACGATAGGTTTGCGCATTTTTCGCCGGCCAGATTGTTTCTTTTTCCAAACCCAAAGAAAAATTAAGTTTGAAATATTCAAGCAACAAATCTTTATATTGATTGACATACTTTTGCAAATTGCGTTGCTGTTTCTTTAAGAGCGGCTCTTCTTTTGACATGGTCGGTGAAAAAAGTGTTTCATAATCTTTATCCGCCGCCTTGGCAATTTGTGTATCCACCGCATCAAACACCGTTACGCTATACGCATATTTCTGTGCCAACCAGATAATTTCTTCCGTTAAGAAATCGTTGTTTACTCCTTTCATGTCGGAATCCAAATCGGCCAGAACAACCGTCAAAGAACCGTCTTCTTTTAAGTATTTTTCAACCGTATTTTCCACCGTGATATCCGATTCGCTTAATACGAACACTTGTAATTCGGCAGCCTTCATCACTTTTCGCAACAACTCGGAATGCGCCTTGGTATAGTTGCCGTTCTCGGCTAACAAAGCTATTTTTTTTATGCTGTTATTATTGCTTATTTCTTCATAAAGCTTTTCCACCACCGGCAACGTATCATCGTTCATTTGCTTGGGCACAATCACCATTTTAACATTTTTTTCTTTGTAATTATCCGTGCGGTCAAAATAGGTGGAAACATTTTTCTTCTTCTGACCGGTACTTTGATAAAAAAATGCCGTTATCACCGGATGTACAATTTCTTTGTTTTCTTGTACCCTGCCGTAATCAACCGCTTTCTCGTAGTTTGAATAAATATTGTTATCAAGCCGACGCACATTGACGTAACACAACAAAACAACAGCCAAACATATACTCAAGCGAACAATCAGTTTTTTCAGCATTCGTTTTGTTTTGATAAGCATTATTCCGGCTCCGTCATATTACCGAATTTATCAGGCCAACGCCGCATATTTTCTTTGGATAGGGCTATTGTTCCTTTTTCTAATTCTTCCACAAATACTTCATCCAAAATTTCCACCGCGTGTTTTTTCTCGGTATTTATGCGTAAATATTGTTCGCCGTCCTCACAATCCAGCCAATAACGCACATCTCCATCGCGATGAAAATTTGCCTGCAAATTGGCATCTACCTTATCAAGTGCACTGACCAAACGCGCTTCCGGAGTTTGTTTTGCTTCATATTCCTGCCAAAGCTCAAAAATGCGTCCGCCGGTTTCGCTCGGCAACATATCGCTATATTTTTGCATCGCCGCCAATTCTTGTTCTTTTTTCAGCTGTTTCATTTCCGGATGGGCATACTGAACCGATTTCGGACAATCTCCGGTTTCGGCTTCGGCAATATCATGAACCAATGCCAATTCCAAAAGTCTGGTGTAGTCGTATTTATGCTTCAAATACGGATAAACCAACATGACCATAAATGCCAGCTTAAAAATATGAGATGAATCGGTTTCCGAAGTACCGTCGGAAAGCAAGGTGGCTCGTTTTACCAAGCACACCTTGTCCAAAATTTTCATAAAATCAAAAATTTGTGCAACTTTATTTTGCATTTTTACCTATGAATTTCTTTCCACCCATGTATGGCTGTAATTTTGCCGGAATACGTACGGTACCGTCCGCCTGTTGATGATTTTCAATAAACGGAACCAAAGCGCGCGGCGTAGCAATACCGGTATTATTCAAAGTGTGGCAAAATCTTACTTTACCGTCATTGGCACGATAACGCAAGTTTGTACGTCTGGCTTGCCACTCGGTAATATTTGAGCAAGAGTGAGTTTCACGATAGCAATTCTGCGACGGAACCCAAGCTTCCAAATCATATTGACGATATTTAGGAGCGCCCATATCACCGGTGCATACTTCCAATACCTGATAAGGCAATTCCAAATCTTGCAAAACTTCTTCGGAAATCTGCAACAAAGTTTTATGCCATTTTTCACTTTCTTCAATGTCATTTTTGCAAATAACAAACTGTTCGGTTTTGAAGAATTGGTGAACTCTCACCAAACCTCTGGTATCCTTACCGGCGGCACCGGCTTCACGACGGAAACACGGTGAAAATCCGGCGTATAATACCGGCAAATCGGCTTCGGTCATCAACTCGTCGGCTCTGAGCGAATTTAGTATCAATTCTGCCGTACCGGACAAATACAAGTCATCGGCCGGCATATAATAAATTTCATCCTTGGCAAACGGTAAATATCCTTGGTTAAACAAAGGTTTTTCTTTGGAAATGGCCGGAACGGTAATCAATGTAAAACCGTGCTGTCTTAACTTGTCCATTACCAACATATGAATAGCCAATTCCAACTGTGCCAAATCATTTTTGATGGCATACGTACGTGAGCCGGAAACTTTGGCAATTCGTTCCATTTCGCTCCAGTCATTAAATTCCATCAATTCAACATGGTCTTTCGGCTCAAAGTCAAAATGAGGAACTTCTCCCACTTTACGACGAACAACATTGGCACTGTCATCCGGACCATCCGGGCTTTCCTCACTCGGATAGTTTGGCATTCTGAGCATCATATCATTAAATTGTTCTTCCAACTTTGCCAAATTTTCCTGTTGGATTTTAAATTCTTCGCCCACCGCCTTACTCTTGGCAATTATAACCGGACGATCATCCGGAGTGGCCGATTTGATTGAATTACTTAACTTATTTTTTTCTTCCGCTAAAGCTTGTGATGAAGTTTTTAACTTGTTCATCTCATAAAATGTGTTCAACAATTCATCAACTTTCTCGGCCGGAAAACCCTTTCTGCCCAAGCTTTTTTTAACCCAATCCGTATTATCGGCGATAAATTTAATATCTAACATCAGTTTTTGCCTTATAAAAATTAAACCTGCGTTGAATTATACGTTTATTCTGACAGATTACAACACAAATTTTATATTTTTGATTGATTTTTGTATTATATCGGGTATATTTTCAGGCAACAAAGTGCAAAAGAGAGGATATTATGCTTACAAACAAATGTATTTTAACCGGTGTAAAACCTACGGGAAAACCGCATATCGGCAACTATTTTGGTGCTATCAAACCGGCCGTCGTTATGGGACATCAGGGCGGACGTTTCAACCTGTTTATTGCCGACTATCACGCAATTAATTTTATGAAAGATCCCGAGCTTTTGCAAAAAGAAATCAAAGAAATTGCCTGTACATATTTGGCAGCCGGCTTAAAACCGGAAACGGATTATTTTTACAGACAATCGGATATTCCGGAAATTCATGAAATCACCACGATTTTATATGCCTTCACCCCGAAAGGTTTTATGAACAAATCTCATGCCTATAAAGCTTGCGTTGAAAAGAATTTGGCCGAAAACAAACCGACCGATGACGGCGTTAATATGGGACTTTATACGTATCCGACATTGATGGCGGCCGATATTTTGGCCATGGATACCGATATTGTACCGGTAGGTAAAGACCAAATTCAACACGTTGAAATTGCCCGCGATATTGCCGGTGCGGTTAACGCATATTACGATAAAGAACTCTTAAAATTACCACAATACATTACCGCAGAAAATGTGGCAGTCTTGCCGGGAACCGACGGACGTAAGATGAGTAAATCATACAACAACGTTATTCCTATCTTTGAAGATGAAAAAGTCATCAAAAAAGCAGTTTATTCAACGGTGACCGATTCCAAACCGATAGAAGAACCTAAAAATCCGGACGATGTTATCGTTTACCAAATATATAAATGTTTGGCACCTGAAGATAAAGTAAAAGAAATGGCTGAAGGATTGCGTCAGGGTAAACTCGGTTACGGTCACACCAAAGCCATGCTTTTGGATGCCGTTTTAGCGGAAACCAAAGATATTAAAGAAATTTACGATTACTATATGGCGCATTACGATGAAGTATGCGGTCTGCTATCAGACGGTGCCGCCAAAGCACGTCCGTTTGCACAAAGAACATTGCAACGCTTAAAAGAAACTTTATTCGGATAAACGGTTTTCGTATATCATTTTATAAGTTTGGATTTGAAATAATTTATTGTCTTATCCAATCCTTCGTCTATTTTGACTTTGGGTTGCCAATGCAATTTGTTTTGCGCCAAAGTTATATCCGGTCTGCGTCTTGTCGGGTCATCGGACGGCAAATCTTTGTAAATAATCTCCGAACGACTCCCGATTTTTGCAATTATTTTCTCCGCCAGCTCTTTTATGGTAAATTCTTGCGGATTACCCAAGTTGACCGGCCCCATGAATTCCGGCTCGGAATCCATCATTAAAACAAGCGCTTCAATCAAATCGTCCACATAGCAAAACGAACGAGTCTGACTTCCGTTGCCGTAAATTGTTATGTTTTCATTTTTTAGTGCCTGACAAATAAAATTGGAAACCACACGGCCGTCATCTGAAGCCATATACGGACCGTAAGTATTAAAAATACGCACAACCTTGATTTTCACGCCGGCATACCGCCAATAATCAAAAAATAAACTTTCGGCACAACGTTTTCCCTCATCATAACAAGAGCGAATACCTATCGGATTAACGTTTCCGCGGTAACTTTCGGCTTGCGGGTGAACTTCAGGTTCTCCGTATATTTCCGATGTTGAAGTTTGCAAAATTACGGCATCTTTTTTCTTGGCCAATTCCAACATATTTAACGCCCCGTAAACACAGGTTTTTGTAGTTTGAATCGCATGTCTTCCCTGATAGTATTTCGGGGATGCCGGACAGGCTAAATTATAAATGCAGTCTATTTTTTCCGGAATATCAAAATACTCGGTAACATCTCGGTTCATAAACTTAAAATTATCATTTCCCGATAAATCCGCGATATTATCTGAACTTCCGGTATAATTATTATCAACGCAAATAACTCTGTTCTTGTTCTTTAATAAATAACGACACAAATTTGAACCGAGAAAGCCCGTTCCGCCCGTAACTAAAATAGTTTTCATTTTACATTCCGATCATTACACAAAACATTAACTAAACACTCTTAAATCATGATAGATTATATTTATTGACAATTTATTTATTCTAACATAAATTTTATATGAAAAGAGGGTTAAGTTAAAATGAAAAATGTTATTATAGGTGCCGGACCGGCGGGAATAACCGCTGCTCTTGAATTATCTCAAAAAAAAGAAATGCAAGTGCATCTGGTGGAAAAAGAAAATTATATCGGCGGTATCTCTGCAACACTTGATTTTAACGGCAATAAAATTGATTTAGGTCCTCATCGCTTCTTTACCAAATCCGATCGTGTGCAAAAACTATGGGAATCCGTACTTCCTCTGCAAGGAAAGCCGGCAATAGATGATATTGAATTGGGGCATAACTTGCCGTTTTCCGACCTTCCCGGTGCACCGGATCCGGAAACAACCGATGATGTTTTATTAAATCGTCCTCGTTTAACCCGTATTTATTACAGAAGAAAATTTTTTGATTATCCGGTCAACTTGTCATTAAACACCATTATGGGGCTTGGTCTTATTAATATGACATTGATTGGCTTTTCATATATGAAATCTTTGTTTTTAAAAAGAAAAGAAGTCAGCTTGGAAGACTTTTTTATTAACCGTTTCGGTAAACGTTTGTACGAAACATTTTTCAAAGATTATACCGAAAAACTTTGGGGAATCAGTTGCAAAGACATTCCGGCCGAATGGGGAGCACAACGCGTTAAAGGAATATCCATTGCCCGAATTATAAAAGATATTTTCGGTAAAATAATCTTGGGTAAAAAGTTTAAAACCAATCAAACGAGTTTGATAGAAGCTTTTTATTACCCTAAATCCGGTGCCGGTCAAATGTATGAAAAAATGGCAAAAATCGCCAAAGAAAACGGAGCCGTTATCTCTCTTAACGCCAATGTGGAAAATATTAACATTGAAAACAACCGTATAAAATCAATCGTTATAAATCAAAACGGAAAACAACAAGAAATCTGCGGTGACAATTTTTTATCTTCCATGCCGGTTCAGGAATTGATTACCAAAATGACCGGTAACGTACCTGAACAGGTAAAAGAGGTTGCCCGGAATTTATCTTATCGCAACGTGCGATTAGCCGCTTTTTTACTGAAAAAACTGAGTATAAAGAACACGACCAAAATTAAAACCTATAACAATTTAATTCCTGATGTTTGGATTTATATTCAGGAAAAAGGTGTTAAGGCCGGACGTATGGAAATAATCAATAACTTTTCGCCGTACTTGGTTAAAAATAATAAAAATCAAGTATGTGTTACCGTGGAATATTTCTGTTCGGATGATGATGAACTTTGGTTGCAAAATGATGAAGATTTCTTAAAAAAGGCCTTTGCCGAATTGGTAAAAATGAATATTGCCAAATCCGAAGATTTTATAGAACAAAAGTCATTTAAAATAGAAAAGGCCTATCCGGCTTATTTCGGTTCTTATAAAAATTTTGAAATTGTCAAAGACTTTATCAACTCCGTTGACAATCTTTATCCGATAGGCAGAAACGGGATGCACAAATACAACAATATGGATCACTCCATATTAACCGCCTTGGAAACGGTAGATTGCATTTTATCACCGAAAGGCGATAAAACTGCCGTTTGGGAAGTTAATACCGAACAAAGCTACCAGGAAATAAAAAACAACGGTTGAGCAAATATTTAATTGTTTGACTTTTTCGTATTTTTGAAGATGGTAAGCATAATTAAAATATAGACATTAAGAGAAATTACCGCACACAAAAACACCGGATCCATATATCTGGTGATAAATCTCGGAGCAAACAGCGGAATTATCAAACTGCTCAACACTCCTCCCCAAGATGATGACAGAAGCAAAAGATATAAAAGATTTTCCCGATTTCTTATGAACAAACATGCTCCTGTAAACATTAAGATAAAACAAATATAAATAAATGTATACGAGTAAAAAGAAGGGAAATACGTTCTGATAAAATCATCTATAATATATCGCCAGCCTTCCAAATTTACGGATAGTTCATTTTGCGGAATTTGCTTGGCAATTTTATTTATATACTCCAGTTCCCGTTCACTAAACGGATGCCATACAACAGTATGATTGATCATACCTCTTACCGAATAGATTTTATTTAATTCAAACGGACTTACCAAAAAAGGCCCCATCTTCCATAAATCAACATAGTAATAATTTATGTGCTGATAAAAATTATGCGGATACTTATTAATGGCATACCACCACTTTGAATAGCGCCCTTTTAAATCGGTAAAATATTTAAAGGTCACATCAGATTCATAAGAAAGAGAGAAAACCTCAGCATCTTGCTTATTAATTTTATATTTTTTTCTTAAACGATCCATACGCATAGGATCTGTAGCCCAACTACCATACCACCAATCGGGATCAAAACAACTTTCATCCATTTCCGGAGCACACATCCCCACTATTTGATGCATAATGATAAGAGTTGCCGGATACACATTTCCTTTATCAGAATGGGATATGGCTTTATTGCCGCCTATCAATAATAAGCTGCTGACTATCCCGCTTAAAAAAGCCAGAGATAAAAAGTGTAAAGCATATTTCCAAAAAGATAAATTTTTAGATGCCAAATACTGCCCTATCCATACAAAAGTTATCGGCCATATTTGCAAAATTGCATTTTGCCGCCCGAGTAGTGCTATCATAAACACAACACCGTAAAAGCCGTAAAATATTTTTTTTGTTTCTTTTATCGGAGGGGATACCACAGCATATAGTGTTAAACCGTATAGCAAACATATCCATGACATTGAAAAAGACGTGGAACCCAATTTAATCACACTATAAAAAATATTACCCGTAAAAAACGGAACAAATAATAACAAAGATAACCATGATTTTGTTTTTAAATATGCACTGTAAACCATTAACCACATACCTATATAGAATGGTATCATTGTCAGCAGAAAAAAGTGATAAACGTGAACACCAAACAGGCTATAGGCTATTTCAAGCAAATATGCCATAATGGCAGGATGCCATCCGGCCTTATCCAACAAAAGAGTTGTTTGTGCATCATCTTGTATATATCCCGGCCAATAAAGCCAACAGTGGAAACAACAAAGAGCAACCGTAATCGCTAATGAGACAATTAAAAAAGGATGCTTAAATACAAGAGATGTTTTATGTAAAAACTCTTTCATTTATTTTCTCTTACTTTTTTCAATGAGCAAAACCGGTTTTTAACATACATTATTATACTTTGCTTGTTTAGCATCAAAATAAGTACAAAAATCTGAAGCGAAAA
>Ga0265298_10002545_pt1 | contig 25211 bp, 46 predicted proteins | sample AusTroGonzalo_MG_3_FD_193486 | JGI IMG/M metagenome (GOLD analysis project Ga0265298, IMG submission 193486) | Bovine rumen microbial communities from tropical cattle in Woodstock, Queensland, Australia - Gonzalo_01 | ecosystem: Host-associated > Mammals > Digestive system > Stomach > Rumen ...
CATAATCTCATCTAGCGACTATACCTTATCGTCTTTAGTTTTGTAACTTTTATACCTCTTATCTTTATCAATTGTTTCGTTTCTTTGAATAGAATTTTTCCCGTCTTCATCTTTGCCGTAGAGGATGTAGGAGGCCATTTGTTCGAGTTCAGTCGCGGTTGGATCGGTATCCATAGTGTCTAAAATTTCTTCGACAGCTTTTAATCGATCAGAATCACGTTCAATCGAAAAATCAAGTGAGTACTTTTTTTTCATAATATGCTCTCACCTCCATACTCTTATTGTATCATAAGGTTTACCAGTTTGTCAAATATTTGGATGTTACTTATTTTAAGAGCTACGGTGGGAATGGTGGATGCCGGGTTTGACATGGGGCGGGCATCGGGCAAAATCCGGAAAGTGACCCCGGCTCCCGGAAGGGAAAAACAGAAAAGGCGAAAAACAGAGCAAAACGGCAAAAAAAAGAGCATTTATGAGCTATTTTGAGCTATAGCGAGCAGAACCCGGAAAAACGGCCAAAAACGGCTCAAAACGGCGCATATTGAAGTTGAACCCGGTTCAGATCCGTGCTATTATAATGGTGCTTGAAGGCCAGCGGCCAGAAAGCGAAAATATTACAAAAATGTTAAGGGGGTTAACAAAAATGAAACAGTTCGAGATCGAGGCCAAGAAGGGTCAGAACCAGGAAAAGGCGGCCGCCGTGTTCAAGGCGATCTGGGAAAAGCAGGTCAGCGGTTCCCAGTATGAGCTCATCGTCCGGCACCTGCTCAGCGCCAAAGGCCTGCAGGTAGCTACCGTCCGGGCGAAGGGCCGGGTCGATATGACGATCCGGATCAACGGCAAGACCTACCGGATCGAGATCAAGACCGGCACCGGGATCTGCGCGACGGTCGGCGCTAAGCTGGGCGACCACATCACGAACTACAGCGTTCAGGACATTTATCCGAACGCGGACATCGTGATCTTCGCTCCTGGGGCTGATGATTTCAGCGACCTGGACAGCGTCCTGTACGAGAGCCTGGTCTTCATGAGTCCGGTCGCGTTCGCTGAGTACGTGATCGCGAACAGCGGCAAGCGCAAGCACGGGTTCGAAACGGCCTTCAAGCTCGCGGTCAATGACAAGGCGCTGCGCGAGAAGAACGAAGCGATCCCGGCCAGGCCGATGGTCGACAAGGCGGGCAACCCCGTCCTGGACGATGAAGGGAACCCGAAATACACAAAAAGGGGCGTCCCGCGGTACACGGACTGCATCGTAATGCAGGAAGCGTACAATAGTCAGCTCGTGGAAGCGGTCATCGAAAATGCGACCGACGAACTGACCCTGGGACAGTTCCTGCAGGACATCGGCCGGTACGAAGAATGACCGGCCAGCCGGAAGGGGCGAAAGCCCCTTCCGCCCCGGAAGGGGTCAAAAAGAGAAGGGGGACAGAAGCATGGACAGAACGTACAAGAAGGCCGCGGCCACGCCCCAGCCCAAGGACATATGGCCGGCCAGGCACACAAACCACAGGGGACTGCGCAAGCGCATGGACAGGATCGACCGGCGCCGGCTGAACCGGCAGGCCAAGAACTGGGACTAATAAAGAAGGGGGACAAAACAATGAAGCGGTACATCATCAAGTTCAATCTGTACGAAGGCCTTGAGATCAGGCGGTACGACGGGTTCTTCAAAGAGCCGTTCGTGATCCGGATCAAGCCGGACGAGAAGGGGTTCCTGCCGACCAGGACAGCGAGCCGGCTCCAGTTCCTGCTCTGGCGCATGGAAAAGCTCGAGAAGGCCGACAAGGTCGCGCCCCGGCCGGCACCGAACACAGCGATCTGGATCGTGGACGTGATCGACGGCCTGGCGGTCGGCCAGTACCTGCCTTACGGCAACAGGCCGCACGCGGTACTGCTCCCGACCATGGACATGATCAGGAACCTGGATCTGGGCAAAGGCCCAGAGGAACTGTAAAGGGGGGCAAGACAATGAAGAACACGTACAAACTGACCTGCATGGCCCGGCCGGAAGGATCTCCGGCCTGGGTCGTGTTCCAGACCGTCAAGACGAACAAGGCCGAGTCCGAGATCCTGTACAACAGATACAGGGCAAAGGGGTTCGTCCAGGGGATCCTGCTCCGGAACCTGACCACGGGCGAAGTCCTTCGGGCAGAGATCACAGGCAACAGGCCGTGCGGACGTCGGGTCAAGCGCATAGTGCTGAAGTAAGGAAAGGGGGCAAAAACATGATCTGGTATGAAGTGTACCACAGTTCGGCCAAAGGCACCTGGGACGTATACAAGGTCACGGGCAACGGTCAGAGCTACGCTCTGTGCAAGGTCTTCAAGACTGAAGCAGGGGCAAAGAGCTTCGGCCGCAAGCACTGGGTCAGGCGCTGGACAGAGGGCTGATCCAGCCGGACGAACAGAGGGCAAACGCCCTCTGTTTTTTCGTGCGCTCAGTTCTTAGGTGTCTGGCCTGCCGCCGTGCAGAACTTAGGTGTCAAACACCTATGAAATAAGGGGCAAAGTGCGGTACAATGGTACCATGAAAGGGGGACAGACTATGAAGGAGATCGCAGGGGGCATGTGGTTCGCGGGGATGCTGGCCTGGGCGCTGTTAGGCTTTATCCCTGGTATTATCCTTATCTCTATAGGCTTCATAGCTGCAAGCTGGCAGCTGGTAAAGGAAAAACAAGCTGAGGCTGCAGCTGAAAGCTGGCGTAGAAACTATCCACCATATAAATACTAAGAAGGAAATAAACATGGATTGGGTCTCGTTTGAGACCCAACGTTACTATCTTAGGTGTCTTACACCTATGATGGTTCTAATAATACGAGTATAATAATAGATGAAAAGAGGGAAGGAAAACCCAACCAAACCAGAGAGGAAGGTCTATCATGAACAAGTCTGTTGAGGTCATCAAGTGGGGCAAAGGTTGGTACATCACCAAGCGTGAAGGGTGCAACGTGCAGCGCATCTTCTGCAAGACCAAGAAGGAACTGAACGCACAGAAGAAGACCTGGGGTTACACTGAGTAACCCTTACCACAGTAGGCAGAGAGGCGAGGCTTCTCTGCTTGTCTATACCTTCTTAGGTGTTATACACCTATGAATAATAGTGGGAAATGAGTATAATATAATCATAAGAAGGGAAGGAAAACCCAAAAAACCAGAAGGAGAAATCTCATGAAAGAAGCCAAGATTTGCATCATCGCCGTTATCATTACCAGTTTGATTCTTATTTCCACTGCTTTTGCTATTCCCGCACAAGCTGAAGCTAATCCCGTAACCAGCGAAGATTATTACGGCAAGCTGGTAGTCGTAATTGACTCTGTACAGATTAAAACATCAATTTGGAGCGTGAGTTGTCAAGACAAAAACAGCAACATTTGGGAATTCCTAAATTATGACGGAAGTATACAGCAAGGTGATATTCTCACTCTTCTCATGTTCCGAGTAAATAGTAATGAAGAATATGACGAATGTATGGAATATATGTGGGAAGGGCACACCGAAAATTTGGAAATGTTTTTCCAAATGATGGGATGGCGCTAAGGCGCCATTTCTTTTCCCATAATTCTTAGGTGTTATACACCTAAGTATTTCATTCTCAAAGTGATATAATGGTATCATCAAAAGGGGATAAAATAAAACCCCAAAACGAGAGGAGCATTATCATGAAAGCAACAGTCACAAAGTACCAGATCGTCACCCTCAACTCTTGGAAAGTTGTCGCCCGTAACTTTACCACTTGGGAAGCGGCTTATCACTGGGGACTCGATCATGATTACGGCCAGTTTGAGGATGAAGGCGGTTGGGCCGTCCGCCCGTACACGGCCTAATCAAATTCTCACAAGGGAGCAAAAGATTTTTGCTCCCACCCCTTATAATTTAGGTGTTATACACCTATGTTTTATTGTGCCGTGTATGGTATCATATACTTGTCCGAAGGGACAATAAATAGTGGAGGGATTCCAGTATGTATATTAAAGTTACTCATCGTGAAGCCGCCCGTCTGTTCGCCCGTGGTCGCAATATCTATGATGACATCAGCTGGGGTACGTGTTTTGCTGCCATTTCGCCTACCAGCTGCAAGCTGAAGGCACGCAAGCTGCGTGCGCTCACGCGCAAGATGCGCCGCTGGGACTGGAATGATGGACTGTACATCTACAAGAAGGCGTAAGCCTTCTTGTAGAATAATTTCATTTTTTAGGTGTTATACACCTATGAAGATGTCGGGCGATTGTGGTATCCTATAAACGATCCGAAAGGATAGAGAATCTTGAGGGAGGTTTATTTCTTATGCCTAAATTCGTATCTTTCCGTGAAGCGGTCACTGCCTACGCCAACGGCGCTACCGTCTGGTTCGTGGAGTCCGGCGAGTGCATTGAAGGTCACTCCTACGACCTTCCGCGTGACGCCTTCCGCGACCCGGCGATCCGTGCTCGAGCCGCCAAGGCGATCGCCCATACCATCCGCAAGGAGATCCGGTATGAAGATCCGGAAGTAAAATTCTTCCTCTCGTGGTAACACGAGGGATATTTCTTAGGTGTTATACACCTATGAAAATATATGCGAATAGTGTATAATGTTAGTATCAAGTAAAGGAGGAATTAACCATGATTAACATCCGTACTATCCGCAAACTTCAGAATGATGACGGGCTGACTCTTAAGGCCGGCCATATCATCACGTACAAATCCGGTTGGCAGGTTGCTGACTATGGATACGAGCTGTATACAGCTGAAGAGTGTATCGCTTGTGTCCGCAAGCTGGAAGGCAACTGCGGCATCTGGTATTCCGGCGGCATCTACTATGTAGATCACAGCTTCCGCGTGAATACAAAAGCTGAAGCGCTGAAGCTGGGCCGCAAATATTCTCAAATTTCAATTTGGGGATGGAAAACACAAAAACTCGCATATTGTTAAGACTCGCGCCCAAATCCGGGCGCAATTTCATTTTTAATTTTAGGTGTTATACCCCTAATATAAACACTTGCATATTATTCCATAATATGATATTATATAAATGTCCCAAGGGGAGACGAGGCAGAGCCATCAGAGCCTTCGCGGTGGATGGTGCGACCCATGAGTGTCTGTAAGTCCCTTTTATGTGCCCCTTTCAACGACCCGTCGCCCAGGTGGGCGACATTCTTATAAATCTATTTAGGTGTTATACACCTAAGACAAATTTGCCCTTCTATAGTAAGATTGTATCATCAAAGAAGGAGGAACACAAACATGATGAGTTTCAAAGAGTTCACGCAGGCAATCAAAAAGGACGCAAGGCTGATGGAACTGTTGGACAGGTGCGACCGTGATGCAGAACCGCTGACCGATGCCGAAACACAGGAGCTGATCGACCGGACAGAGCGGGCTTGCGGCACGTTCGATGATGGTGAGCTGTACACTGCTGAGGATCTACTGGATGATGACAGCTATGCTGATATGTTCCTGCCAGCAGATGATGAGCCGATCTGGGATGAATCCCCGGTAGATTTGTTCGGACCGTGGTGGGAGTAATCCCACCCCTACATACTTAGGTGTTATACACCTATGTTTTACATAGTGGTTGGTGTATAATATAATCAGCCGGAAGGCAATAAAGAAAGTGAGGGTTACCCAATGAACACGTACATGAGCGTCACCGTTACCAACTATGGCATGGATTCCTCTCTCAACTATGGTCACATCTACATCGTGGTGGAAAGCTGCCAGCTGGAAGTATCCCACCGTGTAGACTTTGAGACCGCTTGCCGCGAGCTGGCTAAGCTGGCTAAGAAGCTCGACAAGGCTCCGACTCTCGTTGCCAACCAGTTCAATCCGGAAATCTCTTATCGTGAACTCCGTGGGTATCTCGATTGAGATACCCGGGGTATTTCATTTGAAATACCCTATCTTTCTTAGGTGTATAACACCTAAGACGCATTCCCAATACTATTATATAATAGTATCATCCCGAGAGGAAAATAAAGGAAAGAGGTATCGTACAATGACAGCACATGAAAAGGCAGTTGAATTCGCAAAGGAACTGGAAAAGGATCCCCGTATCAAGGAATTAGCTGAAAAGCAGGGCACCTGCGGCTTGACGGCAGCTGAGAGCTGGGAGTTCGTTAGCCGCGTTGACCGCATGGCTTATGTTCTGAGTCCCGGCATTTTTGAAGATGATGATGCTGAATGGTGACCCGCAAGGGTCATCCTTATAAGTTAGGTGTTATACACCTATGAAGATATATATGGTTGGTGTATAATATAATTGTCCTAAGGGACAGAACAAAAGAAAGAAGGGTTAGAACAATGGCACGGTATCTTTACAGCAAGGCGGTAGCAGGACACGAATACGCTCAGGCTCACGAAAACTTTTTCGATGACGGCACGGTACAGCTGGTAAGCTACAGGACTATCGTGATTGAGATCACGCCGGAAGGCTGGTTGTCCTGCACGGGGACATACAGCATGACCACGATCAAGCACATCGGCTGGTTCATGCGTGAGCGTGGATTTAGCTACTACCTCGCCAAACAGATGTACCTTGACAACAAGGAATTCAACATCCATACGGGCGAGTGCCGGGGCCGGGGTTAATCCCGGCCCTACTAACTTAGGTGTTATACACCTAACTAAAATATCTCAAAATATAGTATCATATAGTTGAGCCGATAAGGTATCAAGAAAGGAGAAAGTACAATGAGTTGGATGGTTGAGTGGAAACAGTGGGACGAACAGAAGCAGGATTATATTCTTTGCTCTGATTTCTGGGACAAGTGGGAAGATGTAGTTCGGATTTTTAATGATTGCATTGCCGATTCTCTTTGTGGCGGTGCTACTGTCTACTGTTTTCTCGGTGATAAACCGTATACCACGGATGATCCCATCGTATTGGAATACCGTCCTTAATCGGACGGTATTTCATCTTCATTTATTTATTAATACTTAGGTGTTATACACCTATGAGCAAATCCTATAATATGATATAATGATATTGTCCTCAGAGAGAGGAAACAGAAAGGAGATTGAAATCATGTACCTGTTCTTCATTGACCGTAGTGGCTATAATCCCCTCGGCTGTAGTGGACAGCTCAATGTCCCAAAGAGTATCAAGTCTCGCCGTGCCCTACTGAAGCTGGCAACCAGCTGGCTGGGTAATAGAGCTGGCTCGGTATATCTGATGACAAGCTGGACACAGGAAATGTGCGAGCTGGGACCGTGGCCCTTCTCTGAATATGTTCAGAAGCACGGCGAAAGGTTGGTGTACGGTTAATGATCCGGCATAATGTTTCAAGAGCACCGCCCCTCGGGGCGGTAATATCATTTTCTATTTTGGGTGTGTAACACCTAAAACTATGCTTTGACATATATCCCATAATGTGCTATTATAATAATGTCCTCAGAGGGGACAGAAAGAGAGGAAAAGAACATGAGAATCGGAAGAACAATCATTGACATCGAAAGCCTGAGTATCGAAGATCTGCACATGGTCGAGCATGAAGTCCGCGCCCTGCGCAAGCGCCGCGAAGAAGCTGCTTCCTTCAAGTCCCGCATGGACAGCCTGCTCGAAGAAGCTACACAAGCTGGCTTCGACTTCATTGACAAGGATTTCGGCAACGTTATCCGCCCGGTTGATGTAGAACTGTATGATAATCAGTAAGTACCTTCGGGTACTTATGTTACTTAGGTGTTAAACACCTAAATATACCCCTTTACAAATACATATATTTCTGATATACTTAAGATGTTCCAAGAGAGAAACAGAAAGGAAGGAAACGAACATGAATACTTACATTTCCATCAGCATGACCAAATTTAACGATTGCTCCATCTGCGATTGCGGTTACTTCTACATCAGCGTGCATGACTGCAAGCTGGTCAGCAGCCACACTCTGACCTATGCTGAAGCCAAACGCCAGCTGGCTAAGCTGGCTCTGAAAATGGGCCGGATGCCCGTGAAAGAGCTGAATCAGTTCGACCCCTCTATTGTAACTTACAAGCTGTGCGGTTTCCTCGATTGAGGAAACCAACCTATTTAGGTGTTTAACACCTAAATCTATCACTTGCGTTTTTGTCCAACTTGTGTTATTATAATCATGCGGAAGGGAAATTGGCGACTCCTTCCGAAGCGATTGCCGAAGGGGTGCAGAGGGACAGAACCTAATGTAGCCAGTGCGCAGGGCTTCCATCGGCATGAACGTAATCTGAATTATTAAGGAGTGCAGTACAATGACAATGACGATTGAAAAGAAGCTGAGAGATTTCCATTTCTGGTCTGGAGCCGCTACCAATGCCGCCAAGCTGACACCGGAAGAGCTGGATCAAGTCGAAACCATGATGGAAGAAAGCATGGGCGATGATGGCTATTGGAGCACTACGGAAGTCAACGATATGATGTGGTTCCAGTTTGAGGACATCTGTGACTGGCTTGGTCTTGACTATGAGGAAGTAATGGCAAGGGAGTGAATAAAATGAAAAAGGTAATCGGATAATCGCCCTTCGGGGCATTTCTATTTTTAGGTGTTAAACACCTAAATATATTTCTTGACTATACATAAGGATATGTTATAATAGTATTGTCCTCAGAGGGCAGAAAGGCGGTAGCAAGATGGTTAAGATTACAAAGGCACTCGCACGCAAGATGTATAACAATGGTGAGGAAATCATGGTCATCCCCAACAAAGTCCGTCCGAACAGTATGCTTGCCAGCTGGACACGCAAGCCGGATAATGAAGATGGTGACTTTGAAAAGCTGTGCAACGCTATCTTCTATTACAACTGTTCTCCCGAAACAGGCATGAATCTTGCCTACTATGCGAAAGAGGTGTAAGCTATGGAAACTGTATTTGTCTTGTTCCTTGATAACCACTTCGAAGGCGTCTTTACCACACACCGAAAAGCTGTACAAGCTGTATTGATGAACGCCGTACCCAAAAATTGGAAGATGACCGACTATTCCTTCCAATTTGGTACCGAGTTCTTCACTTATGAAGATGACCAGTACAATGAAATGAACTATGAGTTGATGGAAGTTACGCCCGATGAACGGGCGTAATTTCATTTTATCGCCATTTAGGTGTTAAACACCTAATTCTATATATTGACTTTCTCATAACTATATGATATTATAATAGCGAAAGGAGAGATTACCATGAAAGAACAAATGACTTACCATGTAGCAGTTCAGAGGGCAGACCGAGTAAAACATATCATTGATGATATTGGCATCGGTCAGATTGTCAAAGAAAAGTACACACGATTCAGCCTTGAACAAGCTGGGCGTTGGGTTTGCCTTACTGATACAGGCATTACCATCGTCAAAGATGAAGCAAAAGAAAAAATCATTACTATGTATGTTACCACACAGAGGGAGCTGGTAGCTGTATTCGGTGGTACTAAAAAGGTTCCTCCCTTCTTGAAAAAGAAGGTTGACCATAATCAAAGTAAATATACGGAGAGAGGTAAAACGATATGGAAATGATTGTAGTAAGCTGTGTCATTATGGGAACAATGGTTGTCAAGGTAGTAAAGCTGATAAAAAAGGAGTGGAAGCTGTGAATAGATATGGTAAGAAACATGGTTATAGTAATGATCGTAGGCGGTTAAATCGCTTGCTGAAGAAGAATGGTATTGAATTTGAATGGCATCATCTTTATGATGGATACCAATGGACGTTCCCCAACTCCGCCTATCCGGATGGAGATGCCATCATTCATTTTGGTTCATACGGACATCACCGTGGGAACTTTGAAACAATGGGCATCGGTCCGGAAGATGATTGCACCGAACGTACCGCCGAAGAACTCATTGAATTACTCGTGAAACATGAGTAATTCCTCTCTATAAACTTAGGTGTTAAACACCTAAATTATTATTTGACATATTCTAAAATTATGTTATAATGTTATTGAAAGGAAGGGATACTATGAGTAAGAAACGGAATCCTAAAACCAAAACATGGGTTGAAGTATTTCAATCTGAGCGGAAAACATTTCCTATGGGATACTGCGTTACTCGTGTTATCCCAGATAAGCGGAATCGCAAGCCAAAACATAAGCTGAAGGAGTGGGAATAATGAAATATAAATGGATTATTATGCAGGAGCTTGAAGATACTCTTACCGCACTCCCTTATAAGATTGTAGATACCGAAGAACGAGCTGAACAATTATGCTATGAATTAGAAAGCAAGCATGATGGCTTTATCTATTGGACTTATTTATGTGAGGAGGAATAAAAATGAAGGTCTATTCTCTTACTCAAATTAATGGTGGTACTGAAGTAGGGTGTTATGGAGTATTTTCTACTCCAGCAAAAGCAACTGAATATGCCATTGAATTTGCTAAAGGCAATGGCAGGGAATATTCAGAAGAAACCGTATGGGACGGATTCACTAAAAAAGTATATTGCGGTGAATATGAATTTGAAATTTGGGAACACCGTCTTGACGAACAGGACTCGTAAGAGTCCCAAACTATTTTAGGTGTTTAACACCTAAAATAATAATTGACAAATCCCATAAGTTGTAGTAAGATATAATTGTTCCAAGAGGAACAAGAAAGGAAGGATGAAAAATGGGTATTCTGTTTGTAGCGAAAGAGTTTGGTCGGTATCACTTCTTCAAAACCGAAGATGCACGCACTGCGTTCATTAAGTCCCTCACTGAATGGGAACAGAAGTTCGTCCAGTCCTATGAAGTTCGTTTTGGAAAGGTGGCGTAAGTTATGACCACTCGCACCTATTACCTGCCCAAGAATCGTGTATCGGTTCATGTTATCAATTACATCGTATCGAAGATAAGCTGTAGCATTGGCGAGCTGAGAGTCAGCCAGAAAGCTGACACAATTCGAGTTCCCATTACCTGCAATGATACTGATGTGCCTAAGATCGAACGTATCCTTAAACGGTATGGAATGATGGAGGAATAATAATGAAAAACGAAACTCTTAATGTCAACATCGGCGGACTGCTCAGTACTCTTCTGACAGTAGCGTTCATCGTCTTGAAACTGTGCCATGTAATTGAATGGTCATGGTTGTGGGTGCTCGCTCCCCTGTGGATTCCGCTTGCACTTGCACTCGCCATTCTGATTGTCGTGCTGATTCTCAAATGCTTTATATCATAAGGGCTTTTGCCCTTTTATAAATTTAGGTGTTAAACACCTAAATTAAATAGTTGACTTTTGATGAAATTTGAGTATAATAATAATTGTTCCGAGGGGAACGGAGAATCGGCAACGAAGTTGTAGCGTGATTTCCAATTATCCTCTGAACAAAAAAAATAACAGATTTAATACTTGACAATCAAGTAAAAATCTGATATAATATAAATGTCGAAAGACAAAGAAACAAATTTGTGCAGGGTGGTCTGCCGTAACTAAACCACAGAGTAAAAGGAGTATTTATGACTAACGTAGAAATCCTCAACACTATCCTGTCCATCCCCGGTGCGAGCATGGCTCGTCAGAACAAGACCAATTTCGTGGTCATCCCTACCGATGAAGGCTTCGTGAAGGTTGCCGTTGCCAATGCTCTGGCAAAGGATACCAAGGCTCACAAGGCTTTCAATGCCGAAGCGGCTATTGCCGAGTATAAGGCTTATGAAGCCGAAGTTGCTCTGCGTGAAGCCGAAAAGGCCAGCAAGCCTGTCAAGGTTAAGGGTGTGAACCCCGAAGCGCAGGCTCGCCGTGATGAACTCGATGCGGTTATCGGCGCTATGCCTTCCTTCACGGATTGCACTGCTACCGACATTATGACCGCTATCGAAGGTAAGGTTGCCTTCACGCTCACTCCCATGAACGTGGGTCAGAGCGCCAAGCGCCTTGTCGAAAAGGGCGTCCTCTCCGTTGGCACGAAGGACGGCGACAAGAAGTCCTATTACACCAAGGCTTAATATGGTGTAATCCATATACTCCCCTTCCATCGGAAGGGGAGTTATTTTATTTTTTAATTCTTGGATGTTATACATCCAAATTTATTTCTTGACTTATCCCATAACTTATGATAGAATAACTATGGTAAAAGAAAGGAGTGTGTAGCGAATGAAGCGCACGATTTGGTTCGACATGGATGGAACAATCGCTAATCTGTACGCAGTTGATGATTGGCTTGGAAAACTGCGTTCTGAGGACGTATCTCCCTATGCTGAAGCTAAACCCCTTCTGAACTTTAGCCTGCTTGCCCGTTATCTGAATAAGCTCCAGACCATCGGCTATGCCATTGGTATCATTAGCTGGACTTCTAAAAATGGAAGCCATGACTATGATTGTGCGGTGCGTGATACTAAATTGGATTGGCTCTGTGAGCATCTCCCTTCCGTCAGCTGGAATTATATACGCATTACGGCATACGGAGTACCGAAAGAAACATGGATGAAAGCTACGGACGATATTCTGTTCGATGATAATGAAGAAATCCGTGGCGAGTGGTACGGCGAAGCACATGAACCGAATGAAATTCTATCAATTCTGAAAGAACTGATTAACAGGGGATAATTCCCCTGTTTCAGCGTTGGATGTGATACATCCAATTTTTATATTTGACAATTATCAAAATTATGATATAATATAATTGTCCTAAAGGAAAGAGGTCAGTCCCGTCAAGCATCTTCGGGGTAATCCCATGAGTACTTTACTGGAATTGGGAGTTTGATAGTGGAACTTCTCCTCAATGAAGAAAAACGAAACCTCTGACGTTTGCCCTATCCTTCCGGGCGAGTTTAAATAGGTAAACTCAAATATGCAGGACGGTAAGACGGAGAGTGCTTGCTCCAGCCGTAGCGATTAGAAATTGGTCTAATCGCAACTTTCTTTCTTGGATGTCTTACATCCAAAACTAATAGTTGACTTTTACTATAATCTTTGATATACTATCATTGTTCCAAGAAGGGAATGGAACAGAAAATAAAGACAAGAGAAAGGAACTAAAAAAATGAAAGTATCTGAAAGAATGACAATTACCAAGCGGAGCAATGACGGAGCATTTTATGGTGAAAAAGATAATATGCCCTATGTTATCGAACGCTCCCATGCTGATTACAATGTTTATGATGGTTTCTATAACGTAATGCGTTCTACCGCATACGGCGACCGTCCGCAACTCTTTCGAGAGATTATCTCCACCAACCGTTATCCTGCTATTTTCGGAGCAGATAAAATTGAAGAAACTGAAACAGCTGTTCCGGTTCGTCCGCCGAAAGATATCCTGCTTGAAGGTATCAAGCATCTGATGGACTTCTTCACGGAGTTCAGTTTCACTCCTTCCTTCCGCTTCACGAACACCTTCGCTTTTATGGCTTGCCAGAGTAAGCAGTTGGCGATTGATTATGTGAACAACTACTTCGCACTGATGGATTCTTCCTACGTTAAGGAAGTGGCGCAGAAGGTCAAGAGCGCAGAATTTACACAGATTGTGAAGGACATTGCGCAGTATGGAGTGCCGTCCTCTCACATCAACACTCGTTTTAAGGTCTATTTCGGGCCTGCCGGAACTGGTAAAACCACGATTGCGCAGGAAGAAAGCGAGAACCGCTGTATCGTTTGCAATAGTTCTATGCTCCCTTCCGACTTGATGGAAGATTTTATCTTCAAAGACGGCAATCCCGACTTTAATCCTTCTCTGTTGTGGGATTGCATGGAACAGGGCAAAACCATTGTCCTCGATGAAATCAATCTCCTTCCCTTCGATTCTCTGCGGTTTTTGCAGGGCATTGTGGATGGTAAAAGTGAGTTCTACTACAAGAACCGCCCTGTGCATATCCACGATGGATTCCAAATCATTGGGACGATGAACCTTTCTCTTGGCGGTATGACTTACGGATTACCCGAACCGTTGGTTGACCGTTGCTCTGAAACCAAAGAATTTGCGCTCACGGCAGAGCAGTTGGCGAAAGCCATTGTCGGGTGGGATGCGGAGTAATCCGCACCCCAATTTCTTTTCAAATCATTTGGATGTAATACATCCATATTTAAGATTTGACTTTTCCTATAACTTCTGATATACTTGTATTGTTCCAAGAGAGGAACGGAAAGAGAGGAATGTAAATGGAACTGTCCTTCGCAAAGTGTGAATCAATCGTCAATACCCTTCCCATTGGTTTCTATACTGGACGGAGAATTGGTATCAAATTGGATAAAGAAGAAGCAACATCTTTTTATGACCCGATGGAAGATAATATTGTAATCTCTTATCCGATTATTGCCCATCGTATGAAAGCTGTTGCTGATGCTTCTGCTTGCTCTGAAGAAGAAGCAGTGCGGTCAATGCTCTATCATGAAGTATCTCATGCTATCCTTACTCCTACTGATGCGCTCATCAATTCCTTTCAAGTAAACTGCTTTGAAGATGAACGAATTGAAACAGTTCTCCGTCACTACTATCATGATGTAGATTTTCGCAAACAGCTATATGATGTACATGGCGGTAAGATTCCACGAGCGACTGATGCCGAAAGTGCATTTTTCAATGCCGTTCGCTTTGGTTTGGGAACTGGAAAAGTGCAGAAAAAAGTTCAGAGTATGCTTAAAGAATTTGCTGAAATCAATCGTAGCACACAACGTTGGTATGGTAATCCCTGTGTTCGTGATTATCAAGATGCTATTGATGAACTTTGGCAGTTAATTCGCAAAGAATATCGTGCAAATCCCGAAGAATTTCAACCGCAGAAAGGTAATTCCGGTAACGGAAAACCGCAAAGCATGGACAAGGTTGGACAGGGCAAGAGCAAGCCTAACCCCAATGGCAAAAGCAATGACAATGACGAATCCGAAGCAGATAATGAGCAAGGCATGGGTGAACCCGATGCTGATGGCGAATCCTATAAAGGCGAACCGCATGAGTGCGAATTGACCGCAGAGCAGGTCAAAAAAATGGTAGGTGCTTCGTTGGGTGGACATCCTAATTTGGACGAAGCACAGGTTGCCCAACTGAATGAATTTCAGAAAACAGTTGAAATGATTATAGGCAACTTCAACAAGAAGAACAAAGGCGGTAGTGGTATCAATGCTTATTCCGGTGTATTCAATCCGAGAGCAGTTATCCGGAAAGACTACCGATTCTTTGAACGAGCCATGACCACGCAGGGCAACAACAAATTTGGCACTTGCCATTTGAACTTGATTATCGACAGTTCCGGTTCGTTCTATAATAATGTTCCTCTGACCAATGGAATCCTTGCCGTTCTGTCAGAGATTGAGCGCAAGAACCGCAATTTCACGATGGATGTAGCCTTTATCAATCATGACTTCCGTCTGTGTGAATCCGTTCGTGAGCGCAAGATGGTTGCTGATGGTGGTAATGCCATCCCCGACAATATGAAAGAAATCTTGATGAAATTGCAGAAACCGAATACTTGTAACTACAATATCGTCCTGTTCGATGGTGATGCAATCTGTCAGAACTACTACGGAAAAGACCTCTGCAAAGTATTCAGCGTTTTCGATATGAAACAGACCACGCTAATTACTGACCCCGACAACGAACAGTATATGCACCCACCATTTACTTCTACTAAAGTCGTGGTAACCCAAAACTATACCGATGAATTGATTGACCATATTATTCACGCTCTGACAATTGCTTTTGGTTAATGTTAGGGGAGTTAGACTCCCCTAACTTTATTTTTATATATTTGGATGTATGACATCCAAAATAATCGTTGACAAATCCCATAATCGGTGGTATACTTATTATGAAATAGGGGAAGGAAAACCCAACACAAACCAAAAGGAGTTTTTGAATGAGTTATACTATCGTATTGGATACCGAAACCACAAGCCTTGACAAGCCTTTCTGCTATGATATGTCATGGGTTATCATGAATACAAGCACAGGAGAAGTTGTTGACTTCAAGGCTTGTGTGGTAGAACAGATTTGGCATAACCTGCCCCTGTTTGAATCCGCATATTATAAGGAAAAGCGTCCGAAGTATGTAGACATGATGCGTAGGCATGATGCCACGATGGATAAATGGGGTTACATCATGCGTAAGCTGAAGCAGGACATTCTCAAGTATCATGTAACCGAAGTGTATGCCTATAATTCCGATTTTGACGATAAAGTGATTGCCTTTAACTGTGATTGGTTCAAGTGCAATAATCCCCTTGAAAATGTGGCGGTTTATGATATTTGGGGATATGCAAGCGAATTTATCACGAAAAATGCCGACTATCGCAAGTTCTGCGAAGATAACGAACGGTTCACCGATACTGGAAATTACAAAGGTTCTGCCGAAGTAGTTTATCAGTTCATTACTGATAATGCCGATTTTATCGAAGAACATATGGGTTTATTCGATTCCGAAATTGAGTCTGCTATTCTTTGGGAATGTATCAATCGTGGCGCTGAATGGGCAACTTCTTATAAGGTAAATAAAATTCTTTCTCGTCCTGTGCTTCATCCTTTCGTGATTAAGGTTGACGGAACAGAAGTTTTAACTGGAGAATACGTTAAGAAATTTGTGCGGTCTGATGTGTACAACTTCAAGACCAAGTAAGAAGGTGGGACAGAAATGTCCCACCTCCCATTCCAAAAATATTTGGATGTTATACATCCAAGTCAAGTGATTGACTTTACCATAAATTGTGCTATAATTATAACTGTCAGAGGGAGAGAGTACGAGGTAAGAGAAGTAACGAACTCCGATTGACAAGGGAAATTTTCCTCTTGACAAAACCACAAAAATGTGGTACAATAAATATGAAAAGAGGAAGGAAAACCTCACAAACCAGAAAGGCAAACGCTATGAAGAAAGCGTCTATGGAATCCCTCGTCAACTACATCGACACTCACAATGTCGAAGAACTGTTCGCCATCAAGGACGAACTGACCGCCGAACTCGCCAAGGGTAAAGCTAAGGCTGATGCCAATCGTGAAGTCTACGCCGAGATTCACGATAAGGTCATTGATGTGCTGACCTCTGCGACCGCCCCTGTGACCGCACAGGAGATTGCGGATGAAACCGGCATCGCCCGTGGCAAGATTGTCTACGGTCTGAAGAACTACTGGTCTGGCGAAGTGGTGGTTGATACCACTGGTAAGGCGAACACCTATCGCCTTGCGTAATCTCTCCCCCCTACCCCACTCCAAAGAGTGGGGTAGTCTTTTTGAGGAGATTGGATGTTAAACATCCAAAAATAATACTGTATACAAGATTGACAATTTTCAAAATTTATGATATAATTTTATCAGAACAGAAGGGAAACTGTAAACCGGAAGGGAGTTGTAGTATGGCAAGTAAAGCGAGTCTGGAAAATGCTCTTCGTAGTGAAATTATGGAAGTAGTTATCAATGCTCTTTGTGACCATTTTGACCTTGACCCCGAAAAACAGATTGAAAATGTAGGTAGTGGCGAAATTGCCATCCCTGTTGTGGATGCAGAAGGAAACGATAAATACCCCAAAATTAAAGTATCTATTCCTCGTGGCACTCGTGATGGAAAAGGTGGCTATATCCCTTATGACGGGCATGAAGCGGCAGTTGCTTATAAGGAAGAAAAAGAAGCAAAAGCGCAGGAACGTGCCGTCAAGAAAGCCATGAAAGAAGCCGAAAAGGGGAAGAAAAAGAGTGATACCGAAGAGTAAGGTTTTCTATCCTAAAGCACAAGCAAGAGAGTGCCCGGTACTCTCTTGCTATGCTCTTCAACTTGAACTCCATGATGGAACCATTACTGATGGATATTATTATTGTGGACAGTTTTATCATAGGTTTGAAAAAATTACTGAACAAGTCCATAGGTGGATGATTCCACAAGAAGGCGAGAGTGTTAGAGCAAACTAACACTCCTTCTCCTATTGGATGTATAACATCCGAATTCTTCTCTTGCTTTTTCAATAAAAAGTGATATAATAATAACTGTCAGAGGAAGAGGAAAAGAACATTGGGCCGCCTGCCTAATATACATGGTAAGGGTTAAAGAGTCCCCAAGGTCAAAAGCAAACCTCACTTGCAAGTTCCTCTTGACAAATTGAAAATCCTATGGTATACTTAATATGAAAAGTGAAGGACACACTCTAAAACCGGAAAGGAATTATAGTATGGGTATCAAAATCAAGTGGGAAACTGCCGAAAACATGATGAACATTGTTGCCTTTACTGCCTGCCAGAGTTTTATTGACAATGATGAGGAACTCGACCTCGAAGCTATCCAGCAGTTCGCCCGGGACACCTTTGAAGAATACTGCGAAGCTATGGGCATTACCGAAGTCGAAGAACCCGAAGAAGAAGATGACTGGGGTGATGAATTCGATGAGGAAGTAGAAGATGAAGATGAGATGGAATCCATCATCTATGATTGTGACGGTCATCGTAGTATTTCCGAAGATGATGCTCATCTGATGGTGCAGTGCGTTGTAAAGACCCTTCGTGCGCAGATGCCGTGTGTACCCGAAGAAGTTCTCTCTATCATGGTGCAGATTGAAACTCTGCGTATTGCAGAAGAATGGGGAATTGAAGGGGTAGACGTAACGGGCGAGTAATCGCCCCTTTACTACTTGGATGTCTAACATCTAAAATTATCTATTGACTTTTACGATGAATATGATATAATGTGTATGAACCAAGAGAGAAAGGAAAGTGATTGAAATGGCTAAAGTAAGTAAAGCGATTGTGGACAAAGAACTGCGTGATACAATCTTTGAAGATTTATTCACCGAAGGACTTAAAGAAGATGGTTATACGAAAATCAATGACCGTCAGTGGGGAATCATCATTACTGATGCTAATGGTGAAAAACGATATGTCCGTATCGGTGCTATCGTTGCTGAACTGCGTGAAGATATGACCGCAGAGGAACTCATGCAGTCCGAGATTGATGCCTACAATGCCAAACAGGATGCCAAGGCAGAAAAGGCACAGAAGAAAGCCGAAAAGATTGCTAAAGACAAGGCAAGGCGTGAAGCAGAAAAGGAGTCATAAATGAAAGATTTCTTTTCTATCACTGGGCCTTATCGGTTTGAATGGAATGATATTCGAGCCGGAATACAAGTATTAAATGTTATTCTGATAATGCTCTTTGGTTTAGAAGTATCATGGTTCGGACTTGCGATTGCTCTGTTCGGCTTAGTAAAAGACATGAGTCAGCATCGACATATCAATGACATGGTACTTCATCTTTCGGGCATCGCCCTTAACATATACTTCCTCTCCCTTCTGTATGGCGGTTAATCCGCCATTACACCTTAGATGTTTAACATCCAAGTTGGCTCATTGACTTTTGCCCAAAATTGAGTATAATAATAATTGTTCCAAGGGGGAGTGGGGACACGGAAACCACAGCCCTGTGTGTAGACACCCCATGCTATTCGTAGAACATGGCTCTTGACCGAAAATTTTGAAAGGGCAAAAATTTTCGGAAACCCCTTGACAAACTCCAAAATTTATGATACAATAACTACGAAAGATAAAGAGAAGGAAAACTCTTAAAAAACCAGAAAGGAACTATCGCTATGAAGAAAGCGACTCTGGAAGCCATCCGTGATACTCTGCTCGACCTTGGTGTTAATGACACCGACCCCATGGTGGTTGAACTGACCGCCGAACTGAACAAGGGTGCTGAAGAAAAAGCGGCTCGTGCCGCCGCTTATGCCAGTATCCACGATGTAGTGGTGGACAATCTGACCGATACCCCTGTGTCTCTGAATGACCTGTGGCCCGAAATCGAAGCGGATATCGCTACCAAGGGCATGACCAAGCACAATGTGCAGTATGCTCTGAACAATCTGTGGCAGGATGAAATCGAAAAGATTTCCGGCAAGCCCAACACCTACCGCCGGAAGTAATCCGGCAACCAACCGCCCTGTAGGGCGGTTTTCTTTTTTCTCCAATTTGGATGTTATACATCCAATATAGGTACTTGCATTTTTCCTAATATGTGCTATAATATAATTGTTCCAAGGGAACAGAGAACGAACTGGAACAAACACGGATTAAACTCCAATGCGTGAGGTGCCAGCCGTGTAACAAATTGGTTGGGCTTTGACCCTAAAGTGAAAGTTCGTTCAACGGAAACTTGTCAACCGCAGTAAGAAGCCTGCGATACAAAAGAATCCGGTAATCAGTAGTGTGAGTTGCACATGACAGGACGAACACGAAATGGGACGAAGCCGGAAGAAACTGCATGGGGCATCGGTCAACGATTTCCGTCCGATGAAGTGCCGTATCCCAAGGTGCTGGTAGAGCCTATAAATCATGGCGTAGCTTCCATGTGACCGTAATGGCAACGGGGTTGGGAACGGGGCAAAAATCCTTGCGAGGATAGGGATGTAGGTGAGGTTACACGGTATTGCCGTGGTGTAGCAAGGTACGTTTTCCGGTGCGAACGTTAAGGGCGAGTGTACACAGTCCAATGCACCGTGTATAGCAGATAGGACAAGCGGTTAAGTTCCAAGGCTCATAACCTTAGGGGAGCAGGTTCGACTCCTGCATCTGCTACGCTGCGGTCAACTTTGATGGAAAAAGGTTTTCGACCCCAAAAACAAGAACCTGTCCAGCCGAGCCGTAGGTTAATTCGGAGAGACCTAATCACGAGAGTGCGATTGTCGCAGAAGTTGATTAGGTCATATTTTTATACGTATTTAGGATGTATTACATCCAAAAATAAAATCCTTCGGATTATATCCGAAGGATTCTTTTTATTATATCTGAAAGAAGATTATACCATGATTTCTGATACTGATAGAAAGTTTCAACTACAATACGATGAGTTAATTCACCATTACTATTTAACTTATAAAGTCCCAAACAATTAGGACACCACTCTGTTTTACCGATTTCATGAATAGCGCCAAGAATATTTTCATCGGTTAAATGCCCATCATATTCTTCTCCACCCCAAAGAATATCATTAGTAATCAGATTGTAATAAGCAAGACGCTTTACTTTAATCTTCTTCATTATTCTTCTCCCATACGGACTTGAATCGTCCAAACTCTGTCCTAACATCATCACTTGTTAATCCTACAATGGTATAACATTGAACCTGTCGTGGTTCAATACGAAATTCTTTCAACCCACCATCCCACAAACGGCAAATGAAAACTAATACATGAGCAGGAATGAAGAAGAGGATATATGCCCACCATTTCATATAGCAACGTATCCAACCGCTATTGTTATTTTCTTTCTGAATAGTCCAATAGCAAAACATACGTTCTAACCTATGCGGTTTCATTCTACGCATAATATAATTGGCTTCATTGAAAGTAATTCGTTTCATAATTACATCTCCTTTGAATAGAAGCACCAATGCCCCATAAATTTATATTCCATCTTGAATCCCTCTGATTCAAGTATATGCCGAACCGCATAGTTATCTTCCCACGGAGTTACACCGACCTTGCAGTTATGAATATACTTGAGTATCTCATGCATAGCAAAACGAGCAATTCCCTTATGCTCATTCTTCTTATTAAGAATACACATCCGTTTAATGGCAAGATAATCATAGTCATAGTCATATACAAGTGAGAAGGTAGCAAGCACCTTATCTCCCTTATATACACAATATAACCGACCCCATGTAAAGTCATCTTTTATATGGTTACAAGTACAGAAGGGTAGATGTTTTCTACATACTGCGTTCATAATCCAACGATAATCGGATGGGGTAGCAACTCTAATCCGCATTTTCTTTCTCCTCTCCAAACGCTATTGCATAATCTTCAATCCATGCTTCAAACTGTTCCATACAACGATTCATATCTTTATCGTTACGAAAAGTTTTACCACTACGAATCTGAAATAAGCACCACGCAAGATAAGTCCATGCCTGCCTTGCAGGAACATACCAGTTAAAAGGTAAATCCGGTATATAGGATAATAAATCGTTTGTTTCTTCAATACTTACCTTACGAATCTCAGCCATTCCTTTCACCTCACATAGACAGTATATGATATTTCCAACTAAAAGTCAATAATATATTTTAGATGTATTACATCCAACTCCCAAAAGTAGGGATTAGTCCCTACCTTCAGCAATTGCCTTAAACATTTCTTTATCAGCAAAAGTATTACATAGTTCATAATAGGTTTCTTCATCAACATAAAACCACTCATGAGAGTTCTGTCCTCTGCCATAAGCACGTTCTGCAATATACCATTGACAATTTGTTTCACCATCATTATGATAAGTATCATATTCTTCATGTGAAAGGAAACAATCATTATGGTAAATCATAGGGTTATAGGTTGCATAATCTCCTACACGAGAAGCAATGGTTCGACCTTCTGCCTCACCGACTTTTACCAAAAAATACTTTTTTTCATCAGGCGTAATACCAATCATGCCAACAAAATAAAGTCCCGTTCTATTACAAGAAGAAATAGCGCAAGACATATCTATTGGCGGCACTGATTCCCAAGGTTGCCGAGGGTCTCTCTGATAACGTTCAATACCATGTTCAGTCACTTGATAGTTTCTATCAAATGAATTCCGCAGTAAAGTAGACTGTCCACTTAGAAATTCGCTTTTAACAAGCCTTTTAATATTTACTTCATCAATACCGAATTCTTTCCATATTGCATATTCATGTGCCCAATCTTTTTCCGCAATCCGTTTGTTCGCTTCTTCTTCGTATTTATACATAAATTTACCTTTCTGGTTTTAAAGTCTTGTTCCTTGACTTTCTATATTGATTATATCACGCATACAAAAAATGTCAATATATATTATTGGATGTATTACATCCAACTTCACACTTGACAAATTCCCAAAAATATGCTTATCCCATTGTATACAGTATACAGTATACAGTATCCGTTCGGCGGCCTTATCGCGCACTGTGTTGAAATTTGTCAAACACTTGACAAGTTCCGCGCCTCAACGCTATATGGCAATGCTCGTATAAGCTGCGCCCGATGAGAAGCTGGGTAAGCTGGAAGCTGCATCTATTACCATGCGAGCTGGGGAATTTTCCTATATAGAAATTTTGTCCAGAAGCTGGGATTTAAGCTGGGTCAAATATTAAAAAAATTTTTTAAATATTTGACTTTTTGTTGAATTTACGCTATAATTATATTGTCAGGAGGGGGAAAGAGAGAAAAAAGGCTGACCACCTACACCCACTCTCAAGACCGTGCCCCTCTGACAACTTGGGACTGAGCCTGTAACGCGTTGGTTGCAGGCTCTTTTTTTATACATAATTGAAATTGTATACAGTATACTGTATCCAGTTATACTTATACTTCCCCTTTTATTATAGGCGCGATTTTTAAAAAAGTCAAGATTGTATACAGTATACATACGCAGCCGCGAAAATTCATCCCCTTTTTCAGCCGCATTTGATATTTTTTCTATTTGCGCTTATTCTGGGGTATTAGCTACATTGAACGCATTTTCCCAGGTTCCACTTATAGTTGGAGTATGAGCTGGAACATTAATTTTTTTATATTATATAAGCTGCATATCGCAGCCTTCCGCAATATGAAAAATCGATTTATCCCCCTTATCGAGCGCATATTCTATATATATACTATTTGCGACTGATATGGGTGAATTTTTTAGCATCGACTATTTTTGCACCCAGATCAGCCGCGTTTGATATATATATAGTATTTGCGTCTGATGTGGGGGATATTTAAGATAGAGACTAATTTATGAGGTAAAAATATTTTGTCAAATATTTGACAAGCTGGAACTTCTTGTGGTATAATAATAAAAAAAGAAATATTTGATTATTTTTTAATAAAAAATTTTTTTAGAAATTTTATTTTATTTTAAATAAATATTTGACAAAAGTCAAAATTCGGCGCACACCCCTCTAAACTACCCGTCTATAGCTCTATGTCCCGATGATCGTCAGGGAGCATCAGTATACCCTTTCTCATCGGAACGACATTAGCTCTATTAACCTCGTACTTCCCTTTTCTTGCTATTTATATGTATTATTATGTGAGTGAATTATTGCAATTATTTCTCTGGAGATGATAAAATTTGGCGTTTATTATTGGTAATTATAATAGGTATGATGGGTGGGATAGAAGTCATGCGCGATATAGGTTTTAGATTAATGGAATTTGGTATGCGGTTTTTGAGGTAGAGATGGATTGGGGAGTTCCTAAGTTGCCGATAAAGACGGATAGGAATGAGTGTGCACATGAGTATTATGTGTATAATACGTTTGAAGATGCAATATAGTTTGTGTGGTAGATAAAGAGTATGAATGCGCGATGACCTACAAAATATGGGGTTCATCGCCTATTTTTTTACCCATCTAATCACAACATTTATGGGCGAAGCCCATTTGGCGGAGCCTTATCCCGGAAGCGTAGGGTTTCGCCGCAGGCGAAACCTGGAGCGAACGGGATAACCCGCGAAGTAAGCTATTTGCGCCGGTAATCGCTAAATGTTTGACTTTGGTGGAAATTTGTGGTATATTTTTAGTATAGGGAAATATACCTTATTTTTGTATAGAGGTGTATGTATGTATGACTTACTTAACCTTTAAATAGAAACAATAGTTTGAAGAATTAGCGCAAGAATTAAAAGTTATTGCTGAAAAAGATCCAGGAGCTTTTAAACAAAGTATACTTAATGCGCTAAAATATTCATCTTCTCATTATCAAATAACTTGTAGAACTGAGGAGGACATGCACGGATGCGACAACATGAATAGGTAAAAGAATTTGCGGTTGAGGATATTATTAGACTTGTGCGCGAAACCGACCTCTCTGACCTTAACACATTTCTTGTGTTGAATGGCGGCACAGGCGTGGGTAAAACAACTGCAATAATGAATAATGTGCTGGAAGAACTTGATCATAAATGTGGTACACTATAGACTATGTTGGTGGTAGAAAGCCGCAGTATTACAGTTGAATAGCTGCGACATAAATATGGAGAAGCAGATGTATGTCAACGTCTAGGCTTTGCTAATATGATAAAGAAAAATAATGTTGATTACGATTGGGTAGTAATTGACGAATGTCATGGACTATTTAGTGAAGCTTCTTTTGCAGAAGATACAACTGTAATTGGAGAATGGATTAAGAGCAGCCGCACTAAACAACATATCATCTTCATTACTGCAAACGATGAATACTTTGAAGATTTATCTAAGTAGTTTTTCTCTGATGATTGCTCATTTATTTATTTGTTTCCTGACTTTACTAAATATGTAAGTAATACATATGTTAAGGAAATATAGTTTGTAAAAACTAAGAATACTAATGCTACACTTGATTACTTTCTCGCGCAAGAAGAAGGTAAAAAAGGTATTATATTCTTGAAGAGCGCGAGCAAGGTAAAGGACT
>Ga0265298_10002546_pt1 | contig 25201 bp, 16 predicted proteins | sample AusTroGonzalo_MG_3_FD_193486 | JGI IMG/M metagenome (GOLD analysis project Ga0265298, IMG submission 193486) | Bovine rumen microbial communities from tropical cattle in Woodstock, Queensland, Australia - Gonzalo_01 | ecosystem: Host-associated > Mammals > Digestive system > Stomach > Rumen ...
GCACTTGTCGCCGATCGCCTTGGTGAGCGCAACCCAGCCGTCCCAGTCGCCTTCGGCCATGCCGTCTTCGATGGAGTCGATCGGGTACTTCTTGACAAGCTCCTGGAGGTACTTGACCTGGGCGGCGGAGTCGAGCTTCTTGCCCTTCTTGCCTTCCTTCCAGGTGTAGTCGTAGATGCCGTCCTTGAAGAACTCGCTGGAGGCGCAGTCCATGGCGATCGTGACATCCTTGCCGGGCTTGTAGCCGGCCTTCTTGATCGCGGCGATGATGCAGTCGAGCGCGTCCTCGATGGAGTCGAGCGCAGGGGCGAAGCCGCCCTCGTCGCCGACAGCCGTGGAGAGGCCGCGATCCTTGAGGACCTTCTTGAGGTTATGGAACACCTCGGCGCCGCAGCGGAGGCCTTCCTTGAAGCTCTTCGCGCCGACGGGGCGGATCATGAACTCCTGGAACGCGATGGGCGCATCGGAGTGGGCGCCGCCGTTGATGATGTTCATCATCGGGACGGGCAGGGTGTAGGTGTTGGTTCCGCCGATGTAGCGGTAGAGGGGCATGCCGAACGACGCGGCGGCGGCCTTGGCGACCGCGAGCGAGACGCCGAGGATGGCGTTGGCGCCGAGCTTGGACTTGGTGGCGGTGCCGTCAAGCTTGAGCATGAGCTGGTCGATGCCGCGCTGATCGCAGGCGCAGTGGCCGACGAGCTTGGGGGCGATCACCTTGTTGACGTTGGCGACAGCCTTCGAGACGCCCTTGCCGAGATAGCGCTTGGGGTCGCCGTCACGAAGCTCAAGGGCCTCATTGACGCCTGTGGAGGCGCCGGACGGAACGGCCGCGCGGCCAAGGGAGCCGTCCTCGAGGACGACGTCGACTTCGACTGTGGGATTGCCGCGCGAATCGATGATCTCGCGGGCGACGACTTTCTTGATTGCTCTGTTCATTGTTTTTCCTTTGTTAACTGGAAATCTTTGGTTGGTAAGTTTAACATCTTGCTTCTGATAAGTCAATACTAGTCGCTAGTCATTAGTCGCTAGTCGTTAGTATTTAACCACGAAATACACCAAATACACGAAAAATATTGGGAATGGGGGATGACAATCAAGGGAGTTCGACGGAGATGTGGAAGAATCGAAGGTCTTCGTAACCGTCGGCGGAAAGATCCTCGACATCTGTGACATCGACGGGCGCTTCGGCAGGAGAAAGGGATTTTCGGCCCCAGATGCGGTATTGGCGACTCGTCTTTCTGCCGTTCGCGATCGAAACCTTCGGAACACCGCCCTCAAAGCTGATTTCCGGAACAAGGTCGTCGTCCTCGTCGTTCGGGTCGAGCCCGGCAACATAGCACTCCCACACGCTGCGGCCATTTGCCGCCGGGGCGAGAAGTTGAGCCCTGGTAATGGTTTGACCGGGACGATATTTGGCGAACCATCTTTCCGGCACTACAGTACCCCCTTCTTCGACCGCCACCCCCGCAGGATCATCATCGAATTGCATCAATGTCGCAGTATACGCCGCAATCGCAGAATCAGGCAATGCCGAGTAGTACATTCGCCAATCGTCAATGGCCTCACCAGCGCCATTGACAAGGCCAACGTAGGCTGCGTAGTCTTCGCCGGCATAGAAGCCGAACATCCTAAAACCGAAGTCCGGAAGGCCAAACACAGTGGTCTCGCCGGCCTTTAGTCCATCGACGTACAACTCAACATTCATTCCTTTGCCGCGTATGGCATAGGCGTGGAACTTTTTCGTGGCGCTAGGAACAGTTGCCGTTATCTCGCCACGCTTCGTCCAGCTTGTCCAATGCACCATCTTGACCGTATTCTCGTCCACGGAAGCAAGCGCGAAACCGCATCCCCATGCCACGCCAACGTCAAAGAGAACTCCATTATTGATGTCAGACGTCTTGGCTATCGTCAGTATGGTCCATTCATTTGGCATGTCCAGGTTCCAATTCTCCCAAGGTCCGTCAGACGTCTTGTTGTTGATTGAACGGCCGAGCGGAGAATTCTCGTATGTGACATCATCACTGGCGACGTAGAGCCCGAAATCTCCAGTCCCCGAATTGGAGGTGTCGGAATTGTCAAAGGTGTATGCCGCAACCGGCTTATCGGAGAAAGTAGCCATCTTGCGCCACCGGTCGAGCTGCGCAATGGATTTGGCGTTGTCGAATCTGAGCGACACGTCGCGATAGACGCATGTGCCGTTTGCATTGCTCGCTTCGAGCGTCAGAATCATACGTTGACGGCGCGGAGCTTTCGAGGTGTCCATCCTCACCAGAAATTCGCCCGGACCCGACTCCTCGACCGTGACATCCTCGTCCGCGAGATATGTCAGATGGCTTGGATATGCTTTGAGGGTCGTCACAGACGGCGAGCATTTGACGCGCAATGTATCCTCGCCGATTCCAAGTTCTCTATAGATGCCTTCATCAATCTCCGTATCGTCACGTCCCTTCACCGAGAGTATTTGCGGCGCGGGGCAGGTAGCATAAGATTCGGCCTTCCACCTTGGCTCCGGAAGAACAGGTATGGCGATATTGGATATCCTCGGAGAATAGAAGCGCAGGATATCCGATTCTTGGGTCCAATTGGCTCCATAATGCCAAAACACCACTTTCAATCCCCCAGACTTGCCGGCAAATCGCGAAAGAGGAATCTCGACGAGCTGCCTTTCCGCAAGCTGGCTCCTGTTAGTAATGCACCAGAAATCGTTTTCATCCCCGTCATCCGCTACAAATGTCACAGAAATGGTATCATAATCGGTGGACGCCCCGTAGTAACCAACCTCATACCACTGGAATGAAAACACAGATTGCTCAGTGATCCTTCCAGGAAATGCGACATCAAACCCGCCAGACCATGCATTGTGGGCCTTTATAGCAGATTCATCCTCTTCTGTTCCACGGAGGCTCCAGGTGTCGTTGGCGACATCTCTTGTGTAAACTAGGTCATCAGTTGTGTATTCGGTAATTGTCGTTGGAACGGCTAGGCTTGAAATCCCAGCGATGCGAGTGAATTCGCTTTCCGATCTTATTCCGCCGCCGTCGGCAAAAATCGGCGTTACGGCAACACCGGCTAACAGGCCGCTGTCGAATCCTGATACAGTATATGCGCGCAATTCCGGCGCGACCGTCTGGCGAAACACGACCGTAGGCAGGATTACATTCGAAAACGTGAAGTCATCGAAAAGCACTCTCCCGCCGGCCCACCCCACCTTAATTCTGAACCTTGCGAATTTCCCCGCGTGTTCGCCAAGGAACACCTTTTGCGAAATCCACGACCCGCTCCAGCAATTTCGACAGAGCATCGGCCTTGAAACAGTCTGCCACGCACCCCCGTCGAAGGATGCGAGAATCTCCACGTCGCGATCACCGACATCCGCGCTGGACACCCTATAGGAAAGGGTGCTTCCACTTGTCAAAATCAGTTCCCCTGGAAAATCGTAGGTCCCACCCATCCACGAACCGAACAAGAGGAAGTCCGTTTCGTTACGAACATCCTCAACACCGTTCGTGACATAGATACGCGTCGGATCTGAAGCGACGCCTACGGAATCCGTAAAGTTGCACGTTTCGTGTCCGACCTGGTTCCCGAATATGACGGCTTCGACTTCAAAACCTGTCACGCTCCCGTCATAACACGGCGGCAAATGCCACTTGACCGTAACATCGTTGTCACACACTTTCGGCAAAGGTTCAAGTTGCACCATCTTCTTCGGGCGGAAGCCGGGGAATGCACCGCCTATAGGCGAGTCGTATATTTTGTACCATCCATCGTTCGATCCGCCCCACCCGTAGTTCAGGTACAGGTAGTATGCTCCAGTTTCTTTGTCATATGCAAGGCCATGTCCAATAACGGAATGACCCGGCACTCCTACATGCACCGGCACGCCGAATTCGAAATCTGCCTTTATCTTTGCGATGCCTTCTGGATTCTCATTTTCAAGGTCGCATATTTCCCATGCCTCATACCAGTCCGTAGTAGAATCACCCGTATTCCCGAAATTCGCGCCAGAGCCACCTTTGCCGAAATTCATCCTGGTTATGAGGTCGATCCATGAGACAAAACGCGCAATAGCAAATCTCTCGCTCTCTTGTTTTCTCCCGCGCGGGTCGCCCCAGTATCCATCGTATTTATCGAGAAACGATTCCCACTCAAATGGTTCATGTCCGTCGAATCTCACGATAACCTCCGTGTCCGCGTAAGGCCCGTCCTGTACATCTGGCTTGCCGTCGGTGTCCAGCGTGTGCACCCATGTGTCTTGGCGACCCGTACGCCATGGCCATCTGTTGTATGCTATCTGCTGTGCAGTGGCGGTGGCAACGCATCCACACGGGCATCGGTTGGTGGTGTCGTCCAGCGGACAGAAGTCGTTCCATGGCGCTCCCTGGTTCCAAAGCGTCGTCATGAATGGCGCAATCAATATGATCGAGGGATCTTCATCAGGGCTGCTGGTCAGACGTCGCCTCGCAATTGGCTTGGAGCCGTCACGCCCTTCTATAAGAGACGTCCACTTTGCATTTCTCTCTCCGCCCTCGGCCTCGCGCTTCGCGACGTTTTTGTCCGAAAATGCCAGCATGTCGTAGAACGGCGAACCTTGCTCCGGCTCGATATACACGTCGCGAGAGAATGATATAACCGGGTCGCTCAAGTCCGAGCCGGAGAAGACGATATAGCCCGCAGGGGAGAGCGAAACGATACGAAGAGCACCGCGCGCAGCCACCGACTCCGGGGACAATCCCACCATCGTCATCTGCGCAATCCGGTCTTCCGCTAGCCAGCGAGCCGCCGCGCTCATTATGGCGTCATCGCCGAGCCATTCGCCGAAGACGCGCAATGACGCAATTACGCATATCAAAACCGTCGTTTTTTGCATCTTTCGCACAATTTTGACCTTCCTTTCGGCTTACTCTTTCCTGGAGGAGCGGAAGCGGCCGCGGGAAAGGGCGGCGCCGGCGATGAGGAGGAGAATGCCTGGAGCGAGGAAGAATTGGTAGCGCTCGGCGACGCGGTTCTCCTCATCGCGCTGCTCCTTCGCCGCAACCAGCCTCAGAAAGCGCCTGTATATCTCGCCAAGCGTAGTCTCTCCCGTATTTGCGGTCGCCAGCTGCACATATCGCCCTGACGACGCCTCGGCTATCGCCTTCAACGCATCCTCCTCAAGCTTGACCTTCACCTCCGCGCTCTGGTGGCGCTCTGTCCCCCGCCCGTCAGCTGACGGGATCGGGGAGCCGACATTAGGATCACCTATCCCGACCGTAAAGATCGGCACTCCACGCCTCTTCGCAAGATCCGCGGCCTCCAGCGCCTCTCCTCGCAAATCCCCTCCGTCAGAGATCACGATTATCGCGTTATGGTCGTCCGCCGCCGGGTCGAGAGTGGCCAGCGAAGCGCGAATCGCCGAGCCGAGATCCGTCTCGCCCCGTGGTGCGCTATCGGGAGACATCTGCTCAAGTGCGCCCCTGAGAAAGCCGTGGTCCGTCGTCAGCGGGCATATCGCAACGCCCGTCCTGCGGAACGCCACCAGCGCGCAACGGTCGTCCCCTAGAGAGTCTATCAAGTCGACGACATCCGCTTTCGCGCGCTCAAGGCGATTGGGCCATACATCCTCCGCGAGCATCGACCTTGAAACGTCTATCGCGACAACCACATTGCGGCTTCGCGAGACGGTCTTTTCCATGGTCCTGCCCCATTGCGGTCGCGCCGCCGCGAACAGGCTGAGGACAAGCCCGGACAGGATCAGTGCGGACTGCAAGGACGAGCCGCGCGACTTCGGGACATTCATCGTTATCCTGGGAAGCGCCTTCTCGCGGCGCGCCCGCAGGAAAGTCCACCAAAGCCCAGCGACCGGAACGATCGCGACAAGCACCAAAAGCGATTGAAAAGCGAACTTCATCTCAGCAGCCTGTCTCTGTATGGGATCGACACCCCGCCCTCCGGCGGCATCAGATCGGATTTCCCGGATTCGCCGCGGCGGGCGTGGATCCAGACCGACTTCGTGTAGCCGGCGCGGTCCAGATAGTTGTGCTTGAAGACCCAAAGCACCCTTTGGTTGTCAAAGTCGTCATCGACCAGCACGTGGAGCGTCCTGTCCTTCGGCACTCCGTTCTTCTCGAGAAGCCTGACCGCCTCGTCTGGCGTCACGGGCCTGTCCTTGAATCTTATGCCCATCGAGGTGACCCTGACGATCGGATGGGCGACCGAGGACTCAAGGCGGTCCGATGGGACGCTTACGCACCCGCATGAAAGAAGGCACATGTAAAGGACCGTCCCCGCCACGATGCTCGCGAGCGGATTGCGGCGCCAAAGCTGCAAGGCCACCGTCACCGCACCGGCGATGTACGGCCAGGCCGTCCGCCACTGGAGCCCTGCGTAGGAGTAGACTATGAGAGCGGCGATTATTACCGGCGACACGAAGGAGCCGAGCGACGACGCCCAGCGAGGCAATTCGCGACCGCGTCCGCCGAAGGCGATGAACGGCAGCGCGCGCAGCGCGTAGTTCGCGGCAAACACGGCCACGACCACCGAGAGCATGTAGACGACTTCACTTTTCATGGGAGAAGAAACCCCTTATTTGGTCTGTGAAGATGACTAGGAAGAGAGCGACCATGGCGAATTCCATCCCGTTGGTGCGCGCGCGGATCACATCCGGATCGACCGCCATGCCGAGCAGGCACACCGCCAGCGCGCCCACCGTCACGCCCGCGACCCAATAGGAATGGTTGAAGGCGGATATGGCGGTGCAATACTTCAGGTGGAGAGAGCTCTTCATCGACTGCGCGGCCGTCTCAAGCGCATAATTCTCATCCGTCAGCATTAGTATGAGGTACGCCTTTTGCAGGAGAGGGACCCCCTTCCACCGTTCAAGCATGGAAAAGCCGTAGAACGCATACCGGAAATTCACGGCAACCGTCATGAGCACTATCGTCGCGACTGGAGACCTCGCCGCGACCTCCGGGACGAACGCGAAGCTCATTGTCCCGGTGACCCAGAGCGACGAGGAGAGGAAACCCCAAAGCGGCCCCAGCACCAAATTGCCCTTCGCCGCGAGCAAGACACCGGCGACGAAGCCCATGGTGGTGTAACCCATCAGCACCGGCAGGGAATCGACGAACGCCCGGCGCAAGGCGAACCGCCACTCACGCTCCGCGCTCAATCAGAATCCTCTCGACCCGGACGGCATCCTCGGGCGTGTCAACGCCGACGCCTTCGTCGTCAGTCCTGACAACCGCGATCTTCGCGCCCATCCAAAGCGCGCGCAGCTGCTCAAGCTTCTCGGTCTTCTCCAGATCGCACGGAGGCTCCGCTATGTACCGTCTCAGGAACTCGCCGCGATAGGCGTAGATGCCGAGATGCCGGACGTAAAGCCCGCTTGCGAGATCCGCCTCATGGTCGCGGTCGCACGGAATCGGCGATCGCGAGAAGTAGAGAGCCCCGTCGTCCCTGTCGAGAACGACCTTTACGACAGTCTTCGCGGCAAGGTCGGCGGCGGACCTGATCGGTGTCACTGCGGTAGCCATCGACCAGCGAGTGTCGGTCTTGAGCTTCGCGACCAGCTCGTCGATGAGGGCGGGATCGATAAGCGGCTCGTCGCCCTGGATGTTGACGAGAATGTCGTCATCGGCAAAATCGCCGGCGGCGCACGCTATCCTGTCGGTTCCGCTCGGGAGCTCCGAGGGCGTCATCACGGCGCGGCCTCCGTTGCTCTCGACCGCGGCGACTATCCGCTCGTCGTCGGTAGCGACGAGGACTTCGTCAAGGCTCTTCGCCTTCTTCACGGCCTCGACGACCCATGCGACGAGGGGCTTTCCGGCGAGAATCGCAAGAGGCTTGCCGGGGAATCGGCTAGACCCGAACCTGCTGGGGATTATTCCGTATGTCTTCATTTTTCAGTCCAACCCTTCTATTGTGATTTCATCGTCGGCGTCGGTTTCGCCCGAGGCCGGCTCTGCCTCGCTCTCGATCAGCGACACCTTCTGGAAGAACCGTCTCTTGAGCGACGACAGACGGCGCTCCTGACGCTCGAGCGACCAGAGGATGAAACGCCATTTCCTCTGGAAGTCGAAACGCGACGGGAGGCGCGGCGTGAAGTCCTCGAACCTGTCGCGCATGACCGACAGCTGCCACGCCATCTGGTGGGTGCGGAACTCGAAGCCGCTGAAGAACCTGTTCGCAAGCTCCTGCATCGTGACATTGTGCTTCCGCTGGAACGCCTTGAGAGCGTGGGCATAGTAGCCGAGATAGAAGTTGCCTATGTCGGCAAGGTTCTCCTCGTCATGCGCCAGGCACGGCCACCCGAAGCTTCCCCTGACCGAGCACGTCGCGACGGTCTTCGGCACGATCCTCTGGTGGATTATGTCGTACTCGAAGTCGTAGATCTCCTTCCCTACGCCGTAGAGGGGGCTCTCGGTCTTCGGGTCGAACTTCTTCATCGCCATGTTCTGCGCAGCAGCGTCGCCCATGAGCGAAGCGAGGCTCAGGACGAACTCCTTCTCCTCTACGGACGAATCGTCGACATTGCAGAAGTAGTTGGCCGGGATGGAATCCATCGGCTCCCCCTCGCAGCGCGTGCGGATGTAGAAGTCGAACGGCCCCCTTCCCTTGTGCGCACGGCGCCTCAGGAGCTTGTAGGAGTCGCTCAGCCTGACGCCGAGCGCCTTGAGCGCGCCTATCCGCGCCATCATGTACGCACCGTAGAACTTTCGCGAGCTTGAAAGGCGCTTCTCGATAAGGCTCATCTCCAAAGGGCTGCGGTTCGTCTTGTAGACGATTTCGCGCGTGACGCCACGGCCGAGAGGAACGTTCTCCCCCTCGAGATACACCTCGTAGACGTTGGCGTACTCGACGATCTCATCCTTGGACATGAACCCTCTGAGGTTCGAGAGCAGAACCTCGCTTCTGTCGTCTGCGCCTGGATGCAGATGGGGGCGGCCGTCGACGAACGTCGCGCCGGGAAGAGCCGTGCGCCTGTCGTCGAACGAAGGCGTGGTGCCCTCGCCCATGACGGAGTATATCTCGCCCGTTATGTGCATGTAGAGCGTCTCTGCGAACACCTTCGTCGTGTCGTCGGCGAGCTCCGGCCTGGTGAGGAGCGTCTCGTAGAGCGATACGATCTCGCTGATCCGGCGGGCCAGCTCCGCGTCGTCGGAAAGGCGCCCGAGGGCCAGAGCCTCCATGAGCTTCTCGACCTCCGGTATCAGCTTCTCGACGGCGACGCCGCGCCTCAGGCCGAAGAACTCGATTTCGTGATGGCCGCGGTACTTGGGCGTTCGGGTAAACGAGTACCTGTTGCCCTCGAATGTCGAGACAAGCTCCTTGAGCCCCCGCTCGAATTCCGCGCGGTCCGAAAGCGCAAGCTCGGAGAACTTCTGGAACTCCGGGAAGGTAAGGAAATGGACGCCTCGCGTAGAGTGGTAGTAGTTGAGCTTTGACGCTATCCTCTTCTTGGCCGCGGCCAGGGCCACGCGCATCGCGCCCTCGGTCCAGACGAGCGGCTTTATCCGCCATTCCTGTCCCATCGAGCGGTAGTGCTCGAGCGTAACCTCGTTGCGGTCGCCCATCACGATGTCGGCAAGCGTGAAGCCCGCCGCGGAGCGAAGCCAATCGTCGGCGGCGCACAGCGTCTTCGAGGGGACATCGCGCTGCGAAGTCTCTATCCGGTCGTCGACGACGTTGCAGCAGAGGATGTCGCGCATGAGAACATCGCCGCGCTTCGCCATCGGCACATGCGAAAGCTTCCAGAAGCGACCGTCGAGAAGCGGAAACGCCGCTACGGAGTGGTTGCCGCTCGTCATGGTCATCACCCAGCCGCGGCGCCTGCGGGTAAGCGCCTCCTTGCGCACCACCAGCACGCTCGGCCTCGCGTCGAGATGCTTTATGACACCGTCCTCGAAGACGAACGTGTCCTCGCCGACGTCCCACGCATGAAACAGACGCTCGCGCCCCATCGCGACGGTCTTTACCTCCGTCTTGCGTCTTGCGCCTGCCTTTTGGATGCGCGCGTAGAACTGGCGAATCGCGTTCATTCGTTGTGGTGGCCATGACAATGGCCGTGACAGTGGTCGTGATGATGATCGTGGTGATGATCGTGGTGATGGTCCTGGTTGAGATCGCGCTCCCGCGCGATCAGCTCCTCCGCGAGCGCGCCCACGGCGTCCAGATCGGCCTCGTCAGCCGCAGCGAGAAGGTTCTCGAGCGCCGGCAGGACGAACTTGCCGAACTGCGGCTGGCCGACGCTGGCCAGGCGCCCGTAGGCGCCAAGGCACTGTATGAGCCTCTCCACAGCCGCGCGCGGCAGGATGAAGGGCATATTGTCGTTTCCGCTCTTCTTCGCGTAAAGTTTCGCGAGGGCGCGGCGCTCCCCTTCCGAGAGCGGCGTCACATAAGGATCGTAGACGAGAGAGGCGAGATCGTACGCCGCAGGCCCCATTCTCATGCCCTGGAAGTCGATGAACCTGCACTCGCCGTCCTTCCAAAGCACGTTCGTCGACTGGAAGTCACGGTGGACCAGCGCCTTCGGCTCGCGCTCCAGAAGCTCGGCTACCGAGCAAAGCTCGCGCTCGACCTCCGGCGGACACTCCATGCGATAGCGTGCGCCGAGGCAGTGCTCCTTGAACAGCTCGCGCTCCCAGCGCCAGAGGTCGGCATCGAACGGAGGCTCGAGCTCCAGCGACGAGGCATCGAGCGCATTGAACTCGGCCAGACGCTCGACCACCTTTACGTAGTCCTCGAGGGTCATCTTCCTCTCGGAGCCTGCATGCTCCATCACAAGCGTCTTCAATCCGGGAAGGTCGGCGATCAGCTCCGGAACCTTTACGCCCCGCTCCTTCAGCCAGCGCGCGTGCGAGGCATATTTCGCGTTTTCGCCGCGCTTGGAATCGTCATAGACGATCAGGACATTGCCGTCCACCTCGAAGAAGCAGCGATCGCTGCCGCGAGCCCCGAGGAATTTGACGGCAGGGCTCCCGCCGCCCGATCCCGCCTTTATCTGCGGAAGGTCCTCAAGCGCGTTGTCGTCGCCGTCCGAATTCACGGCGATGTAGCTCGCGACAGTGCCGGCGTCGGTCCAGAGGAGATTCCCTGGCTGCAGGGCCTGGATGAACTTTCCGTCCATCATGGCGCGCTCATAGGCCTGGATTATGGAAGAAAAGCCCGTCGGTTCCACATAGTCGAGAATCTCGGGCTTGAGAAGCGCCACACCGCAATATGTATAAGTACCGGGAAAGCCGGGATCGGGGCTCTTCCAGCACGTGACGTATCCGTCCGGGTCGGCCTCGATCGTCCTCGGCCCTTCAGCGTCAGTCGCGAGGCAGCGCCCGATCACAGGTACCGGTCCCTTGTTCTCACGGGCAAACGGGTTCCTGTCGATCCCCTCCAGGACTATGTCGCCGTTGACGAGATAGAAAGGCTCTCCGCCGATCCAGTCGCGAAGCGGATTCAACACGCCGCCGGTCCCAAGTATCTCCGGCTCGTACGAGGCGCGGCATCCGTTCGCCGCGCACCAGGCCTCGACCTGTTCGTGAAGATAGTGGCAGTTCACCACAATATCGTCGACACCCCATTTTCGAAGAAGGTCCACGACGCGCGCGAGCATCGGCTCGCCCCACACGGGAAGAAGCGGCTTCGGCGCTGCGCAGGTTAGAGGCCTGAGCCTCGTACCCAGTCCCGCCGCCAACACTACCGCCTTCTTCGCCGTCATGGACTACATCCTTTGCATGTGCTGACGCTGGGTTTTCATCCTTGGCTCCTCCAGGAGAAGCGCGTACCACTGGTCGCCAAGGCCGGAATTGGAGAAATGCGCAAGCTTCTTGTTCATGAGGAGCTCGTGATTGCGCTTGAGCACCTCGTTGTCGCTGGACTTGAGCGCCTCGGAAAGCGCCTTGAAAGCGCTCTCGCCTTCGTCATTCTTGCCATTGCGTTCAAGGAGAATCCAGCTCCAGGTCGCAGCGAGAAGGACGTTCTGATTGTATTTGAGCCGTTTTACGCCCTTTTGGTAGACCTTCTCCATCTCCTCCACAGGCGCCCCGTTCATGTAGAGACGGGCAAGCTTCATTGCGACCGTTGTAGGGTCGAGGAAAAAAGCCTTGTGCATAAGGGCGTCGACAGCCTTGAAGTCCTTTATCATCCAGTTGAGCTGAAGCTGGGCCGTCGCCTTCTGGCGCTCGATCATAGGGATGAACCAGCGGTACCTGGAAAGCTCCTCCGTGGCATTGAGCGCCTCGCGGATGAAGACTCTCGTATCGCTTTCTATCTCGCGCTGGGCGTCTTTCTGCGAGCCCGGCGGGCGGAACTGCCATCTCTGCATCTTTGATTGAAGGCGCTTCTGGCCATCAACAAGAATCGCCTGAACGTTCTCCATTACGCGCTTTACGCGCTTCTGAAGCGTAACGCCGACCACACCCTGGAAAACGCCGAATGCGACAACGCCAGAAAAGATGCTCCAGCCGACACCCCAATCCGCCGCATAAAAAGCGACACAATAAATGCCGCCAGCGACGGCAAGTGCTGCAATAGTAGTTATCATGGTGAAATTATAGCATAACCAACCACTGAGCACAACCCCGAGGCCGTGCGCAACGGTCTTTACCGCTTGGCCTTCACGCCGAGGTCGCTGAGGCGCATGGAAATGATGCGCGAAACGCCCTTCTCCTGCTGGGAGACGCCGTAAACGAGGTCGCTGCCGGCAATGGTATGCTGGTTGTGGGTTATTATCAGGAACTGCGACTGTACGAGAAACTCCTTCAGCTGCTCCACGAAGCGGCCGATGTTCGCGTCGTCCAACGCCGCATCGAGCTCGTCCAGCATGCAGAAAGGGGCCGGCTTTATCATGAAGATCGAAAAGAGCAGCGCCACGGCCGTCATCGTCCTCTCGCCGCCCGAAAGGAGCGTCACGGACTGGGGACGCTTGCCGGGAGGACGCGCGATTATGTCGATTCCGCACTCAAGCGGATCCTCGGCGTTCTCAAGAAGCACAAGCCTCGCCTCGCCGCCGCCGAAGAGCTTTGTGAACATCGCCTGGAAGTTTTTGTTCGCCTGCTCGAAAGTCGTACGGAACATTTCGCTCGAGGTCGTGTTGAGGTTCGTTATGAGCTCCATTATCTGGGCTTTGGCAGCGATCAGGTCCTCCTCCTGTGCCTTCTCGCGGACATACCGCTCCTCAAGCTCGCGGCATTCGTCGATCGCGACCATGTTCACCGGGCCCAACGCGGCGATTTCGCCCTGGAGCTTCGCAACGCGCGATTCAAGCTCGGTCATGGGCGGCACCACTCCGCCCTTCCACTCCGGATCAGGCTCGCGCATCACGGCGTCGGCAAAAAGCCCGTACTCGTCCTGCAGGTGCTCGTAGATGTTCTGGCGGCGCATGGTCGCCTCCGCGGCCTGAACCTCGAGCTTTCCGCGGAAGTCCCTCGCCTGGTCCAGCCCGGCGCGCTTCTCGGCGACAGATCTGTCGACCTCGGATATCTTGGCCATCATCTCGCCGCGCTGCACGCGGGCGTCATCCATCTCCGCATTGAAGTCGGCCGCGCGGGCTTTCAGGTCGTCCAGGCTCGCCATAAGCTCGCCGGACTCCTCTGTAAGGCGGCGGATCGACTCTTCGTACCCGCGTATGCCGCCTTCGCGCCCGCCGAGCGAGCGCGAGAGCTCTTCGCGGCGCCGCGCAAGCGACTCCTTCTGCTGACCGATGAACGAAAGCTCCTGCTCCATCTGGCTGGACGCGATCCGGCGCTCGGTAAGCTGCTGCGAGAGCGACATGGTCGACATCTCGAGCGCCCTTACCTCGTCCTCACCCGCCGTAATCTCAGCCATCAGGATCTCGCGCCTGTCTGACGTCGTAACCTTCGTTCCGGCGCTCCACGTCTCGACCTCTCCGTCGCGCGAGACTTGCGTATCATTGACGAGAACGCCGGAGAGCGTCGTGTTGGCGATTTCATGCCTGCGCTTCTGGACGTTAGCGCGCTTCTCGTCGATTGCCGCCTGGGCCTTAGCGAACGCCTCTTCGCTTTCTGCGAGGCTCTCCTGCGAAGCCGCCAGGGAATCCCCAAGAAGCCTGGCCTTTTGCGCAAGGGACTCGACCTGCATGCCGATCTCCTCAAGCTGTAGGCGGGTGCTCTCGATCTCGCGCCCGTCGCGCTCCGCGAACAGGCGGTATTCCTCGATTCGCTGGGCGTTGACACTGATGACCTCGTTTGCACGGCGATACGCGCCCTCCGCCTCGGCCTGGCGCGTCGCGAGGGTCTGCAGCCGCTCCTCGATCGAGTGGACCTCCTGATGCAGGCGCTGCTGCTCCGCCTCGGCCGCAGAGACAATGTCGGCAGCCTCCGCTATCGCCTTCTCGATCTCCTGGCGGTTGGCGGCATTCTCCTCAAGCGTCTGGTCGAAGTCGTGGATCTTGTTGCGCGATACGTATATGTCGAGCCCGCGCAGCTCGTCGCGAAGCTCCTTGTAGCGCTGGGCCTTGCCCACCTGGCGCTGCAACGAGGCGATCTGGCGCTTCATCTCCTTGAGGACGTCAGCCTCCCTCAGGAGGTTCTGCTCCGTCTGCTCTATCTTCCGGAGGGCCTCCTTGCGGTCAGCCTTGAACTTGGTTATTCCGGCGGCCTCCTCGAATACGGCGCGGCGGTCCTCGGGGCGGGACGACAGGATCGCGTCGATCTGGCCCTGGGCCATCACCGAGTAGGAGCTCGTGCCGATGCCGGTACCCATGAAGAGGTGCTGGATGTCCTTGAGACGGCAGGCCTGCTTGTTTATGAAGTATTCGCCGGACCCGTCGCGGTAGACACGGCGCGTTATCGTGACCTCGTGGTATTCGGTGCCAAGCTCCTTCTCGCATTCCGCGAAGGTGATCGAAACCTCGGCGAGACCAAGGGGCTTTCGCGTATCGGTACCGTTAAAGACGACATCAACGAGCTTTGAGCAGCGAAGGGCAGTCGGACGCTGCTCGCCGAGAACCCAGCGGATCGCGTCCGAGACATTCGACTTTCCGCATCCGTTCGGGCCCACAATGGCTATGAGCCCGGGGTCAAACGTCAAGCGCGTCTTGTCGGCAAAGCTCTTGAAGCCGACAATGTCTAGCTGCTTTAGGAACATCTACGCCGCGTCAGAAGCTGGCGTTCACGACCGGCATGACCGGCACGCTGAACAGAGGCTCTGTGCAGATCAGGTTCAACACACCGATCTGGACGCCGCTGATCTTGTTGGCTCCGTTGAAAAGGCCAAGCTGAAGGCCTGTGCACTCCTCGGCCACGTTCACCGCGCCGCACTGGAAGCCCACGATCTTGTTATGGTAGTTGACGGCACCTAGCGCAAAGCCCGCGCTGTCCTCCTTGACCACATTGGCGAAGCCGCCGATCTGCCAGCCGTTGAAGTAGGTCGACTCCCAGTTCAGGACGGCAAGCTGAATGCCGCTGAACGCACCGTTGTAGTTGAACAGCCCGCCGATCTGGATGCCGCACGTAGGCTCTACGTAGACCAGGTTGAAGGTGCCGACCTGGATGCCGTAGAACGAACCATGCACCACGTTGGCAAGGGCACCGGCCTGGATGCCGTAGACGTCCGACGACGACCAGTTGAAGACGCTTCCCTGTATGCCGGAGAACTCTCCGTTGTTGAGGCTTACGACGCCGGTGTCAAGGCCGTAGACGTTGCGGTTCCAGCCAAAGATGCCGCCGACGCGAAGACCGTAGATGTCGGTGTCGGTAAAAGGAAGCTGGATCGGGGCCGCTATGCCGACGCCAAGGGGAGACCACCTCCACGAACGATCGACCTTGCCATCCTCAGCGCACGCCGCGAGCGCCGCGAGACCTAAAAAAGCGACTGTCATAAGCTTCTTCATGAACGCACTCCTTGTTGTTTGAGTTTCAGTGACATCTGATATTATACCTTATTCGCTTCCGCACCGTCAATATGACTCTTCGCCAGAACGCCTTCCTCGAGGGCGCGGTGAAGGCGATCTGGGTCGTTCGTCGCGAGGGCGTCGCGGAAGTCTTCAAGACGCGCTATGTAGCGCTCAAGAACGGGGACGAGGGCTTCGCGGTTCAGCGAAAACAGCTCCGTCCATATGTCCGGATCCGGCGCGCCTACGCGAACCATGTCGCGGAAGCTGCCCGCGGAATAGCCGCCATGGTCTTTTGCGAGCCGGTCGCGCACGTATGCCGATGAGATGAGGTGGCAAAGCTGGCTCGTGAAGGCTATCATCTCATCATGGTGGCCGGGATCGGTGAACACCACCCGCGCGAAGCCAAGCTGCAGGAAAAGACGCTCGAGCATGTCAAGGGGCCCGCGCCCGCATGAAGGATAGGGCACAAGGATCATGGAGGCGCCGTCGAACAGGTCCGCACACGAGTTCGCCCAGCCCGTACGCTCCTTGCCCGCCATCGGGTGTCCGCCTATGAACACGAAGTCCTTCGAAAGGGCATGCTTCTTCATCGCCTCGTAGACAAAGCCCTTTACGCCCGTCATGTCCACGACAACCGCGCCTTTCCTGAGACGCGGCGCTATGGAATCGACGACCTGGACCACAGCCGACGGCGGAACGGCGATGAACGCCACGTCCGCCTCCTCTACGCGCGGCGTTTCGCCCTTGTCGTACGCTGAGGCGTCGTGGCCGGCACGGATCGCCGCCTTTGCTAGAGATCCGCCTATCAGGCCCCTTCCTATGACGCAGATTTTCATGGCCGGTATTATATCAAATGGGGGAGGCCGCCGATAAAGGCCCCGACGAATGGGCGTGGCATACGGCGAGCCCGAGCGCATCCGCCGCGTCGTTCTGCGGCTCCTCGGGGAGACTCAGAAGGACCTTTACCATGCGCTGGATCTGCTCTTTCTCGGCAAGGCCGTTTCCGCAGACGGCGCGCTTCATCCGCCGAGGCTCATATTCGTACACGGGCAGGTCCGCGTCGGCCGCAGCCGTCAGAACCGCACCGCGCGCCTCGCCAAGCACAAGCATCGTGCCCGCATTCTTGCCGTAGATCACCGACTCTATCGCCATCACGTCCGGATGGTGCTCTGCGACAAGCTCGACGACTTTGGCGTGTATCGCCCTCAGGCACGCCGTAAGCGGAAGCTTCTGTGCGTTCTTGATGTTGCCGTAGTCTATTGCGCGCATGCGCGAACCTTCGACGGCGAGCACCCCGTATCCCGTCGAGCGAAGGGACGTGTCAATGCCGAGGACGATCATCCGAGAGATTCCTCCTGACTCTCCAGGAACTCACCCGCAAGCGAAAGCCCCTCGACCGACTCAAGCCCGCCTACAGCCTCCGCAAGTTCGCTTCGCGATATCGAATACTCCTCGCCGCCCTTCCTGTGGGTGAACACGAGTTCGAATTCGCCAGGGTAGTTGAAGAGCGTCAGGACCATTTTCGCGATATCGCCCATCGGCGGAAGGTCTATGTGCTTCGCGGCGAAGTGGTAGCTGAGGGTCGTCCCTACGCCCTTCTCGCTCTTGAGCGAAAGGCCTCCCTCGCACTCTTCGCATATCTGCTTAAGTATCGGAAGCCCAAGGCCGACCTTGCGCTTGTCGTGCTTGCCGGGCTCTGTGTAGAACGGGTCGAACGCGCGGCGCTGCGTAGCCTCGTCCATCCCCTTGCCGTTGTCGGCGATGGTGACGGAGATCGTCGAGCCGTCCTCCACCATCGACACGGTCACTTGCCTGGCGCCGGCTTCTATCGAGTTCTGCGCGGTATCGGCTATTACATCTGCAATGCTCGCATGCATGGGAGAGGGAAGTTATGAGTTAAGAGTTAAGAGTTATGAGTTATGAGTTGGGAGTTATGAGTTGGGAGTTAGGCGAGGCGGTGGGAGAAATCGGAGTAACCGAACGTACGGAGGGTTTCGATGGTGCCGTCCTCATGGCGGAGGGCGATATCCGGCAGGTTCACTCCATTGAAGGTGTTGTTTTTCACCATCGAATATATCGCCATGTCCTCAAACACCACCTTGTCGCCCTCATGCAGCTCGTGATCGAACGCGTATACGCCTATTTCGTCGCCAGCAAGGCATGTCGGCCCGCCGAAGCGATAGACGAAAGGGCCGCCGTTCGCGCCGGCGACCCTCGGCGTATAGGGCATCTCAAGGACATCGGGCATATGGCACGCGGCGCTTACGTCGAGAATCGCATTTGCCGTTCCGTCTTCGCCCTTAGGCTGAATCTCAAGGACCCGCGACTCCAGCGTTCCGGCGTTGAGCGCGACAGCCTCGCCAGGCTCAAGATAGACTGTGAGATTCGGGTAGCGAGTCCGGAAATCCCTTATGAGGGCAATAAGCCCCTCGACATCGTAGCCCTGTCGCGTAATGTGGTGACCCCCGCCGAAATTGACCCACTTCAGGCCCGGAAGCATATCGCCGAACTTATCCTCGAAGCCCTCGAGCACCTTTTTGAGCTCGTCAAGCCCCTGCTCGCAAAGGCAATGGAAGTGCAGACCGGAGAGAGCTGGAAGATGGGAGTTGAGGGTGGAGCGGGGAGTGCCGAGGCGGGACGAGGGACGGCAAGGGTCGTAGGCCGGAGTCGTCGCGACCGACACCTCCGGGTTGACCCTCAGGCCCACGGAAACGCCGCGGCTTCTGGCCATATCGCCAAACTTCTCGATCTGCCGCAGCGAATTGAAGACAATGTGATCGACCAGCGAGAGAAGCTCGTCCATCTCCTCGGGGATGAACGCCGGGGAAAAGACATGAGTCTCTCCGCCGAAATTGTCGCGGCCGTGCCTGGCCTCGAAAAGTGAGCTTGCAGTTGTGCCCGCGAGGTATTTCGCGCAGAGCGGATACGTCGCAGCGCAGGAATACGCCTTCTGGGCAAGGAGTATCTTCGCGCCCGACCGGACGGAGACGTCCTTCAGTATCTCGAGGTTGCGCCGGAGCGCAGCCTCGTCTATGACGTAACGCGGCATCAATCGACCTTGACGGGGTCAAAGTTCTCCTGCCAGGGAAGACCTTGCCTGTTGAGCTCGGCCATGAACGGATCGGGATCGAACTCCTCGCACGTGTGTACGCCCTTCTCGGTCCACTTGCCTTCAAGGAACATCTTGGCGCCGATCATCGCCGGCACGCCGGTAGTGTAGCTGATCGCCTGCGAGCCGACCTCGGCGTAGCACTCCTGATGGTCGCATACGTTGTAGACATAGTAATCGATCGGCTTGCCGCCCTTAAGCCCGTGGAAGATGCAGCCGATATTGGTCTTGCCCTTGGTGCGGGGGCCAAGCGACGCAGGGTCGGGAAGGAGCGCCTTGAGGAATTCGATGGGAACGATCTTCTGTCCCTTGAAGTCGATGGGATCGATGCGGGTAAGGCCTACGTTCTCAAGGCACTTGAGGTGCGTGAGGTAGCTCTGGCCGAAAGTCATGAAAAAGCGTATGCGCTTGATGCCCTTCAGGTTGCAGCCGAGCGACTCGAGCTCCTCATGGTGGAGAAGGTACATGTCCTTCCTGCCGACCTGGTCGAATACGTACTCGCGCTTGATCGCCATCGGCGCGGTCTCGACCCACCAGCCCTTGTCAAACGCCTTGCGGTTCTCGACGGCGACCTCGGGCTTGTCGTCCTTCGGATCGGCAACCCAGTACGATCCCTTAGCGGCGACCTCGCGGATGTTGATCTCGGGGTTGAAGTTCGTCGCGAACGGATATCCGTGGTCGCCTCCATTGCAGTCAAGGATGTCCAGCGTCTCTATGGTGTCGAAGTAATGCTTCTGCGCGTAGGCCGAGAACACCTGCGTTACGCCAGGGTCGAACCCGCAGCCGAGGATCGCCGTAAGGCCCGCCTTCTCAAACCTCTCCCTGTACGCCCACTGCCAGGAGTACTCGAAGTGCGCCTCATCCGGCGGCTCGTAGTTGGCGGTGTCGAGATAGCTCACTCCGGCCGCAAGGCAGGCGTCCATGATGGCGAGGTCCTGATACGGCAGGGCAATGTTCATCACAAGGTCGGGTTTGAACTCGCGGATCATTGCCGTCGTCGCCGCGACATCCATAGCGTCAAGCTGCGCGGTTGTAATGATCGTCTTCCTGCCATCCTTGCCAAAGCCACGCTTCTCTATGTCTGCCTTAATCGCATCGCAACGCGACTTCGTGCGCGAGGCAATAAGAAGCTCGCTGAAAACGTCAGGGTTCTGGGCCATCTTCGCAGCCGCGACTCCGGCGACGCCGCCGGCACCTATGAGCATTACCTTGGACATGGGAGTTGAGAGTTATGAGTTGTGAGTTATGAGTTGTGAGTTGAGAGCCAGGAGTTGTTCGCGGAGGATCTTGCAGGCGAGCGCAGTGGAGCGCCCGGACGGATCGAGCGAAGGCGAGAGCTCGACGTTGTCGAGCGCCACGACATTGAAGCGCGTCAGTATTTCCGTCAGCGCCGAAAGAAGCTCGGTAAACTTGAGCCCGCCGGCTTCCTGCGTACCTGTGCCCGGGAATTCAGACGGATCGATGACGTCCAGGTCTACGGTAAGGTAGACCGGCGTTCCCTCGGGGAAGGAGACCTCGGGCAGGGTCTTGACGGAGAAAGGCTCGGTCGTAACGTGCCCATCGCGCATGAAGGCGAACTCTTCGCGCGTCCCCGACCTTATCCCGAACTGCCATATCCGCCCGTCACCGAGAAGATCATGGCACCTTCTCATGACGCACGCATGCGACAGCCTTACGCCAAGATAGTCTTCGCGCAGATCGGCATGGGCGTCGAAGTGTATGATCCTGAGGTCTGGATGACGCTTGAATGCAGCGCGTACCGCCCCGAGGGTGACGAGGTGCTCGCCGCCGAGAAGAAATGGCACCTTGCCGGCATCGAGTATCTCGGCGGCCATGCCCTCGATCATGTCAAGCGCGCGGTCGGGCGCGCCGAACGGCAGCTCCAGATCGCCGGCATCATGGACGCTGGAATCCGTCTCAAGATCGCGATCCTGATAAGGGGAATACGTCTCTATGCCGAACGACTCCGACCGTACTGCGGAGGGTCCGAAGCGCGTTCCGGGACGGAAGCTCGTCGTAGAATCGTAAGGCGCTCCGAAGAGCACGACTTTCGCCTCTTCAAAAGTCTTGTCTGCACCAATGAAATCCATTGTCACTGAACCTTGTAGAACATCTGTTTCTCGACACCGCTCAGCGGAATCCTGATGGTCACGGTACCGTCACCGTTGTCGGTTACGACACACTCCGAGATCTGGATCTCCTCGGGATCGTCCGGGAATGGCAGCGTCCGTGACGCGAATATCCTGACAGAATCGACCGGGCTCTGCGATTGGGCGGTCAGCAGGGTCTTCCTGGCGGGCGCAGCGGGCTGCACATCCGGCGTCGCGTACGGGATCGTAAGGAACACCGCTTCAGGGCTTACCGTAAGGGTGGATATCGGTATTGCGGCAAGCGCGGCAGCCTGCGGCTCCTCCGCGACGGCAGAGACGACCGCGACGGCAGAGACGACCGCGACGACATCCTTCTCGAACAGGACATTCCCTATCGAATTGGTCGCGTATGGATATGGCGTCTCGTAATTGACCCCGTTCAGCACGAAGGCTCTCGCGTGATTAGTCGGCGCAAGCCAGATCATCAGGCGCCCGTCGTCATCGGCATAAAGGTCGCTCGTGCCGAAGTCGCCGGGGAAGTCATCGCAGGATATCGACACCGCAACGTTGGAATCCAGATTCGTGAACGTTACGCTGTAAAGCTTCTCGCCGGAATCGTTGCACGGCCTGGGCTCGACGAGATTGATGGTGGAGGTCCCGGGCACTATGTTGCCGCCCTTCACAACGAAAGGCTTGTATGTATAGCCGGTGACATCATACATGTTCCCAAGGCCGAGGATCAGGTCGGACTGGCTCTTGGAGCCGCCCATGCCGCCGGTCTGCCTCGGATTGTTGCCTCCATACGCAAGCACGGTGCCGGCGCTGACGACAACCGCCCTGTCAGGTATCTTTACGCTCGCATTGCCCCCGCCTACTCCGGCGGCATTGATGCCGCCATAGGCATGAACGAACCCGCCGTTGATCGTTATGCCCCCCGTGACGAGGTTGTTGTTCATGCCGGCGCCGATCGCCGCGGCGTTGTCCCCGCCGTAAGCGGTTATGTCGCCAGATTCTATGACGATCGCCCCGGGCACTCCATCGACATAATTCTTGCCTACGCGCACCCTTCGCCCTGTGGATCCTATTCCGGCGGCAGACGGGCCTCCGCGTACGATGAGACTCCCCTCTCCGGAAAGCACAAGAGACATGTTTCTCACCACCTCGATGCCGGCGGCGTACTGCGCCACGGCCGTGACGACATTGGAGCGGGAAATCGTAAGGGCGACGTCGTTGCTTATGACGAGCGCCGAAGAATACTTGGCGCTTCCGGCGGTAAGCGTAAGCCTGTGAAGAGTGACTTTGCCGGCACCCCCCTGGGGAACAAGAATATGGAAGAGGCCATTGGTCGCAACGCCGTCAACCTGCGCATTACCGGTGAGCGCAAGGACCTTGGTGCCCTTGTCGTAGCTCCAGCCGGTGCCGCTGGAACTGACGCCGCTCTTGACGATCTCGCCGTTGACGGCCAGGAAGTCGACGGGGATGACCTTGCCGTCAGGGCCGATGATGACGCAGAAGACAAACTCTTCGCCGTCTTCCATCGTGATGTTTATCCCAAGGGGATTGCCGCCCGTGGAGGGAAGCCATATGCGCAATATGCCGCTTCCGTTCGCATAGAGGTCTTTTGACCCGTAGTAGGAAAGCGAAGCGAACTCCAGCTTCAGGACCGAGATCTTCCCGCCGGGCGTCTCGACGTTCAGGTCGACAGGGAATACGTCCACGCCGGAACCGTTCGCCCCGTTCGTGGCATAGGGGTTGACGTTGTTGGTCGATGTATATATCGCGCCGCCGGAGAACATCACCCACGGCGCTACCGCATTACGCGGTCCGCATCCTATGCGGCCCTCCGCGCCGGACGCGGTGAGGGGGAACACAGTGCCGCCCTCGATCCTTATCGACGTCATCGACGCATAATGGCTGGCGCCGATCGCAGCCGCACTGTCATGGCCCGTGGCCCTTACCGTTCCGCCGGATATGGTGACCGTTCCGTTCATGTGCTTGTCCATCGTGTACGCGTTGCCGACGCCAATGCCAGGCGCGTTATTGCCGCCGAGCGCCGTTATGTCGCCTCCGGTGATCGAAACCACGAAATTATAAGCTTCGTGTCCACCGCCGATGCCAGCCGCCCCGTTACCGCCGAGCGCCGTTACGGTGCCGCCCGATATGTTGATCGTGCCGCCATCCCCATTCCATCCGATGCCAATGCCGGGCGCGAGATTGCCTCCGGTCGCGGCAATGATTCCGCCGGTTATGGTGAGCTGGCCCAAGCCGCCACCGCTGTCGGACCCAATCCCCGCGCCACCTTCTCCGCCCGTGGCGCTCAACGCACCGCCGCCGGAGACCGTAAGCGTCGCACCAGACGGAACCGCGACGCCTGCGCTGCCGTGTCCGGCGCTGAACGTATTAGTCCCTTCAAGCACCATGCTAGCGCTGACGCCCGAAACGACAAACGCGGGCGCACCGGAAACGCCGGACACGTTGACGGTCAGGTTGCTGACTATTGCCGTCAAGTCGGCCGATGCGCGCAGCGACATCTCCTGCGTTTCGCCGTTCACGACGTAGCTGACGGAGTTTGTAAGGTCGATGAAGGTGTCGACGAGCTTCCACGCCCCGTACGTGACATAGGCGGCGTCGATGCCGTCCACGTACACGCCCGACATCCACTGTTCAGATGTTCCTTCGCCATCTTCGACCTTCGCCCTGTACGGAACCCCCTCGACGAGGAAATAGTTCCAGCCGTCATGAAGCCAGATATAGATCCTGCTCCATTCGTCCGCATATATGTCGTTTACTCCATACTCGTGCTGGAACGCGAGCCCCTGCACCTTTGCACCCGGCGTGAGCCCGCCGACGACAACGGGATACACCTTCTCGTTGTCCGCGCCCTTTGCGGACGGCGCGACCTTGTCGGCCGCCACATTGACTGAACCTCCGACGATCCTGACGCTCTGCGCGGTACCGTAGCGCCCATTGCCGACGCACGACAGGGCAGCCCCGTCAAACCCAGAAACCGTGCCGCCAGATATCGTTATGCTGTCGCAACTGCCGTAGTCACTGGCACCCAAGTCCGCGGGAATGCCATTGCCGACCACACCACCTGCGACCTCAACTATGCCGCCAGATACCGTAAATGCGCCGCCAAGGTAGGTTCCCGAGGAAAGGGAATCGCCAACGCCGATGCCTGGAGCGTATAACCCGCCCTTCGCCTTGATCCTGCCGCCCTCGATCACGACGCTGCCGCATGTCGCATTCCTTCCAGAGCCTATTCCGGCCGCCTGGTGCCCGCCTTGGACGTAGAGCGAGCCCTCGCCACGCAACCTTACCGTCGCACCTTCGGACGATTGCACTCCCGCCGCGTATTTGCCAGAGCATAAATTGTTTGTGCCGACCAGAACGATGTCAAGATCTACACCCACCGCAGTAGAGAATGCAGACAGGTAGTTTACGGATTCTATGTACACGATGGCGTTCGAAAGCGTCACGCATGCGTCCACGAGCGCCTTGATGCCGACCATGTTCGTAATGCCGCCATTCAGCACGAAGTCGCGCGTCTCTGCGAGGTCCACGTGCTTGTCCATGACGTTCAGATACCAGCCGTCGCCGACATAGTGGCCTATATCCCTTCCGTCCACGAAAAACCCGTATGGCTTGTATTGCTTTGCGGAGGCGTTGTCATCCCGTACGAAGACGACATATTCCTGTTCTTCGCCGGACTCTTCCTTGGTGACGACGAAGTCGTAAGCGCCGTTCGGAAGCCACAGGTATATCTTGCCCTCCGCATCGGCGTATATTTCGTCTGATCCGTACGCGGGGAAGCTTCCGGAAGCCCACGGCGCAACGCCGGCGACCTTGGCTCCGGGGGTAAGCTCGTCGACCGTCACGCGCCATACGCGGTCCCCGCCCGAGTCCTTGAAGTACGGAGTCGCCTTGCCGGAATACTTTACGGACCCGCCCGACACCACCACCGACGCAGAAGTGTCGCCCGAGAGGTCCAGCGTGCCGTCAAGTATCTCAACCGAACCAGTTCCGAGGACGAGCTTTTCGCCTGTTGCGACAAGCCTGCTCGGTCCGGACGCGTTTACCTTCACCGCACCGGTTGCCGTAAGCACGTTCGTCGCCGCGATGCTGAGGTTCGTAAGGCACAGCGTAACGCCGTCCACGGCAGAGAACTTTACC
>Ga0265298_10002547_pt1 | contig 25200 bp, 20 predicted proteins | sample AusTroGonzalo_MG_3_FD_193486 | JGI IMG/M metagenome (GOLD analysis project Ga0265298, IMG submission 193486) | Bovine rumen microbial communities from tropical cattle in Woodstock, Queensland, Australia - Gonzalo_01 | ecosystem: Host-associated > Mammals > Digestive system > Stomach > Rumen ...
CATAATTTGTTTTTTTATAAATTTAATAATTTTTGTTTTTTTTTTTATTTTTTTTGTTTTTTTTTTTTTTTTTTTTTTTTTTGTTATTAAATAGCTGGTTATTAACTAATTATGAATATAAAAAAACGAGGACAACTTTCAAATCTGTCCTCGTTTTTGTAAGACAAAGAGTGGAATCACTCCACAATGGTCATTTCATCAATCAAATGCCGTGCACCTGCAAACTTGTCGATGATGAAAAGCACATAACGAATGTCGACGGAAATGTTGCGACAGATGGCGGGGTCATAAATCAGGTCGCTCATCGTGCCTTCCCAGCAACGGTCGAAATTTAGTCCGAGCAATTGGCCGTCGGCGTTCAGGATGGGACTGCCCGAATTGCCGCCCGTGGTGTGCACGCTGGCGGTGAAAGCCACATGCATGGTGCCGTCTTTGTCGGCGTAGCGGCCATAATCCTTGCTATTATAAAGCTGTTTCAGACGCGGTTCCACCACATAATCGTAAATATCAGGATTTTCCTTCTCCATGATGCCTTCAAGTGTAGTGAAGTGGCGATAAGTCTTGCCGTCTTGGGGCTTGAAACCTTCCACCTTGCCGTAGGTGACGCGTAGTGTGAAGTTGGCATCGGGGAAAAGGCGCTTGTCGGGCTGCATATCCATCTGGCCTTTCATGTAGACGCGACGCAGACGGTCGATGTTGGCGTTGAGACTCGAAATGTGGTCGTAGACCTCGTTGCGGTAGAATCCGATGAGGCTTTGGTAGACTTTCAAGGCTGGGTCGTTGGCCAATTTCTTGACATTCTTTGCGTTGAAGTTGTTCAAAAGCTCGTTCACCTTGGATTCATCTGTGAAGATGGATTTGTCGAAAAGGTTGTCAACATAAGCATTTATGTCCTTGATGTCGTTGAGAAAGACAGGGCGGAAATTGGCGGGCTGGGCTTTCAGGTATTCCTTGAGCAGCATGGCAGCCACCTCACGGTCGATAGGCTCGTAGTAATCTTTGAAGAAAGTAGCAGAAGTGGCTTTCAGGTTGGTTACCATTTGGTCGATTTTCTCCTTCGACGTGTCCTTGGTCACCTCGGAGAGCTTGGCGAAACGTCCTGCGAAATTGACGAGTTCGATGCGCAGTCCGGCCTCGGACAAATAGGTGTAAGCCAGCTCGTATGGCTCCAGTTCCTTGTAGTTTTTCTCAAATTGGTTGAGCAGGTCGATGTACATGTAGCGGTTGCGCGCGCCCAAGGCCCATTCTTGGAAGTCCTTCTCAAAAGCGCGTTTCTTTTCCACGCCGTGGAAATGGTTGATACCCTCGGTGACACCCATCCATTTTTTCCAGCCGTTGCCAATGCTGGCATGTTTCGAGGCGTATTGGATGCGAACTTTGGGGTCTTGCTCTTGATACTTGTTGTAGATGTCCAACACCTTGCCGCGCAGGTCGACGGTAATGGGGTCGATGAGGTTGGCTTCCTGGTCGACGGCCACAGCGGGCAGGTACTCGTTGGTGCGGGCGGGATAGCCGAACACAAAAGCGAAGTCGCCTTCCTCAGCGCCTTTTAACGAGATGTCCAAATGCTTGGCAGGCTTGTAAGGCATGTTGTCCTTGTCGTAAACGGCAGGATGGCCGTCTTTGTCGGCATAGACGCGGAAAACGCTGAAATCGCCGGTATGGCGGGGCCAGACCCAGTTGTCGGTGTCACCGCCAAATTTGCCGATGTTGCTCGGCGGGCAGCCCACCAAGCGCACATCGGTGTAGATTTCATTGAGCAGCAAATAGTATTCATTCCCAAGGAAATATGGCTTGATGCTGACTTTGTATTTTGTCTCCTTCTCAACGGCAGCAATGATTTTCTTGATGTTTTCGTCAATGTTGGCCTGGCGTTTTTCTTCGGTCATGTCGTCGGTTACATTGGCCAACACTTCCTCAGTCACATCGCGCATCTCACGGAGGAAAATCACGCTGAGACCAGGGCAGGGCAGCTCTTCGCCACGGTTCATGGCCCAGAAGCCGTTGGTGAGATAATCGTGCTCCACGGAGCTGTGCTTTTGGATGTAGTCGTAGCCGCAGTGGTGGTTGGTGAGCAGCAGGCCTTGGTCGCTGACGATTTCGCCAGTGCAGCCGCCGCCAAAGAGCACAATAGCGTCTTTCAGGCTGCTGTGGTTGATGCTGTAAATGTCTTCAGCGGTGATTCTCATGCCCATTTCCTGCATTTCTTTCTCGTTGTATTGCAGCAACATGGGAATCCACATGCCTTCGCCAGCTTTCGCGATACCGACGGAGAGCGTGAGGATGAGGGTGATTAGGTAGTGTAAGTGTTTCATTTTTTGTTAGTTATTTCTTGTTTTGTATTGTTCGTTGTTGTGAGAGGCATGGACTTACATCTCATGCTTATGGGTCTGTCGTCCCTACGGGACTGGATGTTGTCATTGCGAGCGTAACGTGGCAATCCAAACTCATAGAGTTATTCCAACTCTTTCCATTCTTCCGTGGCATCAAAGTCGACTTCCTTGCATTGGGTGAGGATGGCTGGGCAGTTGCTGACACGATAGTATTTGTCGCCCTGCTGCTGCACTACGTCAATGCTGCGCCACGGGGTGTCATAGCCCTCACTATAAATTTGATAATGTTTTACATAGCCTTTCAGCATTTGTGAACGTTCGTCATTTTTGTTCGGGGCTTTGCGCACTTTGATGGTGTAGGGTTTCTGGGGGTTGTAACCGTTGGAGGGTTTGGCGCCTTTGAAACACGCAGAGACCAAATAGGGTCTGGCATAGCTGTCATTCTCGCGGAAAAGTTCGTTCAGGCGGCGTTTCATGTCGCTGAAGTTAGTGCTCGTGTTGTTCATTTCAAGGCATTCGCTACCGATGCTCCTATCGCGGCGATATATCTCCATGGCCACGAGTTGCAGCATGATGCAACCTTCGGGCGCGGTGCCGAGTTCGGCTTGTAAGGCTTGGAATTCCTCAACCGAAGTGGGAATTTTTTCAATGGAGGTTTGTGCGTTCAAGGTGTTGGTGCTGAACAACATGGCAAAAACAAGTGCCATAAGTGGGAAAAGAAAGCTTTTTTTCATGATACGGATGATTAGTGTGTTGATGGTTATTATGTGCTGCAAATATAGCGCAATAAATCTTTTTCTTGCAAGAAACGCGGCAATTTTCCTATTTTTGTCTGCATAAACAGACTTTTTATGGAAGAGATTGTTCGTTTTTTGGAGGATGTGTTGCACAACAACAACCGTCCGTGGTTTCAGGAACACAAGAGCCAATATCTTAAGGCACAGGCCAATTTCAATGCTTTGGCCGAACATATATTAATAGGTGTGCAGAAATTCGATGACAACTGTAAAGGCTTGACTTTAAAAGATTGTACCTACCGTTTCTATCGCGACACCCGTTTTTCGCCCGACAAGCGACCTTACAAGACGCATTTTGGTGTGTTCGTCTGTCCCGAGGGTAAGAAGTCGATGCTGGCGGGTTACTATTTCCATATTGAGGCGAAAGAGTCCGAATATCTGGGTCACAATATGTTATGCACAGGGATGTACATGCCCGACACGGCCATGCTGAAAACCATCCGCAATGAGATTCTTTTCAACGGCGAGCCTTTGGAGGAAGCCATCACCAAGGCCAAAAGATTCGATTTGGACACCAGCAATGCCATGAAACGTGTGCCCAACGGCTATCCGAAAGACCATCCACAGGCAGAATTGTTCAAGCAGCGCGACTGGCTTATGGTGCAAGACCTTCCCGACCAACGCCTTTTCGATCCGAATCTTGTGGATTGGGTGCTGACTGAGTTTGAGAAGACGAAAGATTTCTGCCAATGGCTGAATCGGACGGTGAAGGGAGAATAAACAAAAAAACCTGCGAGCTCGCAGGTTTTTTCGTTGTTAATCCGTTGTTAATCAAGCCAACTCAAATTGCTCCAAGAATCGCAAATCGTTCTCGAAGAACAGACGCAGGTCGTTGATGCCATATTTCAGCATGGCGATGCGTTCCACGCCCATGCCGAAAGCGAAACCAGTATATTTCTCTGGGTCGATACCGCTGGCAATGAGGATGTTGGGGTCGCACATGCCGCAACCGAGAATCTCGACCCAACCCGTGTGTTTGCAGATGTTGCAACCCTTGCCGCCACAGATGTTGCAAGAGATGTCCATTTCTGCCGAAGTCTCAGTGAAGGGGAAATAGGAGGGACGGAAACGCACCTTGGTACCTTCGCCGAAAAACTCCTGCACGAAGTGGTAGAGCGTCTGTTTCAGGTCGGCAAACGACACGTTTTCATCGATATACAAGCCTTCAATTTGATGGAAGATGCAGTGGGCGCGGGCTGAGATGGCCTCGTTACGGAACACGCGGCCAGGAGCAATGACGCGGATAGGCGGCTGTTGCTTCTCCATGGCGCGCACCTGAACGCTCGATGTGTGGGTACGCAACAAAATATCGCTGACCTTGTTCACGTTCGGCTCCTTATTAATAAAGAAGGTATCCTGCATATCGCGGGCGGGGTGGTCCAGGGGGAAGTTCAAGGCCGAAAACACATGGTAGTCGTCCTCGATTTCGGGGCCTTCGACGATGGTGAAACCGAGATGGGCAAAGATTTCGTTGATGTCGCGGCGCACGATGGACAAGGGGTGCCTGGCTCCATGCATTTCATTGGCGGGCATACTCATGTCGAAGCCGGCATCGTTAGTATGCTGGTTCTCAAATTTTTGCAATTGTTCCTCCACCTTGTCCTGCACGACGTTCTTCAACTCGTTCAGTTTCATGCCCATTTCCTTGCGGAGTTCGGGCGCGACGGTTTTGAAATCAGCAAACAAGGCCGGAATGACACCTTTCTTGCTCAAATAGGTAATGCGGAAGTTTTCCAAAGTTTCTTTGCTTTCGGCTTGGAAATCACGCACTTGGGACAATATTTCTTCAATTTTTTCTTTCATGGGGTATGAAGATTATTGACAGCAGCTTTTTGTTTTCGAGTCGCCTTTTTTCTCGCAGGCTTTGTCGCAACCCTTTTCGATGGTGACGGAAAGGATGGTCACTGGCTCAAGGGGGACATCCATGTTGCCCGTCTTCACGGCGGCAATCTTGTCGACCACGTCGAGGCCTTCGGTCACTTCGCCAAACACGGTGTAGTCGCCGTCTAGATGGGGTGTGCCGCCCACGGTCTTGTAGGTCTGGCGTTGCTTGGCCGAGAGCACCTTGCCCGAACGCTCCTCAAACATGTCCAACCATTTGTCATCATACACCTTGCCCTGCACGATGTAGAACTGAGAGCCGCTGGAGGCTTTCTTGGGGTTCACTTGGTCACCTTGACGGGCGGCGGCGAGAGCGCCTTTCTTGTGGAAGTGGTTGTCCCTGAACTCAGCGGGAACGGTGTAGCCTGGGTCCAAACGACCGTCGGCATTCTGTCCGCCTTGAATCATGAATTGGCTGATGACGCGGTGGAAGGGTGAGCCATTGTACCAACCTTCGTTCACCAATTTGATGAAGTTGTCGCGGTGGAGCGGTGTGTCGTTATACAGTTTGGCCTTTATGGTCCCCATGCTGGTCTTGATGACAACGACGGTTTCCTTTTCTTCGGTTTTCTGTGCTTGGCAGGTCAGTCCGACCAGTACCAAAGCGGCTAAAATCAGTTTTTTCATATTTTCAAAATTTAAGATTTAATATTCAAAATTTAATATTCAAAATAATTTACTCATTGACAATAGAATACGTCACATCAAGGCGCATACGGTTACCTTCGGTGGCTTCCGGCCCGTTGATGACCCAACGGTAGGCGTTGTAGGCTGCACCATCGATACCCAAGCTGAGACCCATGTTGGCATCTTCGCTGAGAATCAGTTTTTGGAGGTATTCCGAGATGCGGAAGGTGACGGTCCTCGATTGGGCATTGTAGCTGCCGCCAAAGTAGCTGTCGCCTTCGTAGTTGTCGGAAAGGATGTAGGTGGTGCCGTCGTCCTTGAGGCCGACTAGCACCAACTTCGTAGGAGCCTTGAAAATTAAGGAGTCGATGTCGGGCGGGGCGGGCAGGATGAGTTTCGCGTCGTTGATGACGATGTAGCTTTGGCTCAGGCTGTCGGCCCAATGTGGCACGTTGGGGAAGAGGATGTGTGTCCTAACGCCACCCATGGTTTGCACATAAGTCCGCTGCTGTCCCATGGTCGTGTCGCCCTCCATCAGTTGCTGGACAAACTCGGGGTTGCCATGCGTATAGTCGTGGTCGAAATGGTTGAAATAGTTGTCTTCTGAAGTCACGTAATAATCATAGCGCAAGGCGTTGTTGGGCGTGGTGCCATCGTGATAGTAAAGTTGCAGGCGAGTCAAACTGTTGTTGGTGAGGTTGATGGAGCTGATACTACCGTTTTGGCTGGTCTCGTCGCAAATGAGATAAAGTCCCTTGAAGGCTTCCTTGAAGACGTCGGGGGACTGGTAGGTGGTGCTGTCGAGTTGCATCAGGTAGGTGCCCAACTCTTGGCCGAGCGGGATGCGGATGATGGGCTGGGTGATGGTGTCGGTGCCGATGATGTGGACGGCGTTGCTCAGATGGGGCCTGAACTGGAAGCCGTTGGCCAGGTCGATGTTGTTGTATTGGAGGGTCGAATAGCTATAATAGGATTCTTCCAATGCGATGCTGTCGGTGAGTTCGTAGGCATGAACCGTCAATAGGTTAGTGCTGTCGCCGTAGATGTCGGCAAGCGCCAATTGCAGCACCAAAGAGTCGAAGACTGGGGTACTACCGAAAATCTGTCCCGACGAGGAAAAACGGAATTGGGTGTAGAAACCGGCCTCGGTGGTGCCGAACACGGGGTCGTTGAGGCTGCCGAGAAGGGCATATCTCACATTTTTCGAGCCGATGGAGTCCAGGAAAGAGTGGCAGACAATAAGGGCGGTGTCGGTGCGGGCCACGCTGACGATGTTGTTCTCGTCAATGAGGTCGTTACCGATGGTGTCGGGTGTTTTCTTGCAGGAGCCGATGGCCAGCATCAACGCTGCCATCATTAACGCCAAAAGGTATTGGGCTGCCAAATGCGGTGTTTTCATTGCGTTTTTGTTTGTTGCGGTAGTGATAACTCAAATCCGCCGCGCTTATTGTTTCTTCGTGAAGGTTTCGTAGAAATCGTTGCAATCTTGCGGGAAACTCTCCTCGTCGCGGAAAGGCATGACGGGCTTGCCGCAGGTTTTCAGGTATTCCTCGATTTCGGGGTGGATGGTCTCGCTGCCGATGGTGATGCCGTCGGCGTAGTCGATGGCGGCCTTGGTGAGGTTGAGGTAGTTGGCCTCCTTGAAATACTTGAGGTCCTTGGCGGTAATGCCCGGCAACTTCATCTTCTTGTCGAAACCCGTCTTGAACGGCTCGTCGAAGGCGTCGTTGCAAATGGAGTAAATGATTTTCGACTCGTTGAACAGCGGGTTGTCCTTGACGTTCATGGCGCGTTTGAGGTAAACCGGCATGAGGGCTGAAATCCAGCCGTGGCAATGGATGATGTCAGGCGACCAGTTCAGTTTCTTCACCGTCTCGATGACACCACGGGTGAAGAAGATGCTGCGCACGTCGTTGTCGTCACAAAACACGCCTTCGTCATACATCAGGCATTTCTTCTTGGAGAAGAAGTCGTCGTTGTCGATGAAGTAAATCTGCATCCTCGCCTTTTGGATGGAGGCCACCTTGATGATGAGCGGGTGGTCGGTGTCGTTGATGATGAGGTTCATTCCGGATAGGCGTATCACCTCGTGGAGCTGGTTGCGGCGCTCGTTGATGACGCCGTAGCGGGGCATGAATATCCTGATTTCCTTGCCGTTTTCCTGAGTGGCTTGGGGGAGGTAACGACCTATGCGGCTCATCTGGGTTTCCGGAAGATAGGGCGTGATTTCCTGTTGGACGAAAAGTACTCGTGTCTTGTTTTCCATTGTCTCTGTGCTCTTTCGGTTTTAAAGGAGCAAATTTACGATTTTTTTCTGAAATAGAAGGAAAAAATTTTTTCCATTGTAAAAGGCAAAAATGTTAAAATACTCATATTCAATTATAAAGCCGACAGCAAACGACAACAGTCGACTACAAACGTTTAATCAACGGCTTGGTCTTGACAGGTGTTGTTACTTTGCAGCGTCAAACCGAACAAATCGGGGCGACACGAAACTCAAACTTATTATCAATTCATCAAAACACACACAATCATGAGTACAATGAGAAATTCGGTCACATTGGTTGGCCGCCCGGGCGCAGAGCCTGAAATGAGAAACTTGAACAACAACAGCAAAGTGGCCCGCTTCCGTCTCGCCGTGACGGAAAGCCGCCGGAACGCCAACCACGAGTGGGTCAACGACACGCAATGGTTCAACATCGTGGCGTGGGGTGCGGTCGCCGAGCGCGTGCAGAAAAACGTCAGGAAAGGCCAACGGTTGGCCCTCGCCGGCAGCCTCCGCAACAACGACTGGACCGACGACAAAGGCCAACGCCATTCCTCCACTGAGGTTTGGGTGAATGATTTGCTGCTGATGGATAAGGGAAAGGATTGATTTATCCTGAGACCATAAACACCCTGCCGTCCTTCCATTTGGAGTGCCGCAGCATCTCGTTGGTGAAGTGGGTGCGGCTGCCCAACTGGTCCAAAAGCTCCTTCGCTTTGTCGAACTGGCGCAGCTCGCGGTAGATTTCAGGCACCTCGAGGTCGATTTGTTCCTCGGGGTGCTTTTCGAGCAATACCAAAAGGCGTTTCAGGTTGCTGTTGAAGCCTTTCAAATTCTTGAGAAACAGCTTCTCGCCTTCGAGAATCATGCGACGGTTACTGTGCCACACACCAAAGCTCATGAATCCGTTCAGGAGATACTTCAAACGCACATGCTGGTGGTTGCGGTGCAAGTCGTTGTAGGCCCACCACAGGAAACGGCGCAGGTAAATCTCGTTTTTGGGTTCGTAGTGGCTTTTCTTCAGGAACGTCAGGTAATGGTTGATGAGGGCGAGCTTGCCTTTGTTGTCGGAAAAACGGATACCGTAGAAACGCCAGGTGTTCCATGAATAGACCTCGGCATCGGGTTTTTCCGTGGTGATGAACGGCTCCTTGGGGTCCTCAATCCAGAAGGCATGGCCGCACGAAGGGCAAAGAAGCATCTTTTGCCTTGTGGTGATGTAGTTGTCGTACAGCACTTTGCCGTCGGAATACAAGATGGCCTCGTTGACCAACTCAGCTTTCAGGTTGCGACCTTCGAGCCAGGCTTGGCAATGCGGACACTGGAAATAATATGAGTCGTATTTGAGCATCTTCCCTCAACGTTGTTTGCGGCGGTAAAAGTAGGAAAAAAACGTCATTCCATGAAAACGAAACTTATTTCCTACCGAAATCAGCGGGGATTTCGCCCCAGATTTCCGTTTTCCATTTCAGGATGGGAACTTCTATGGCGTTGTTATTCAGCCAGTTTTCGGCGCGACCAATCAATTGAAACAGGTATTCGTTTTTGCTGTCGGCTTGCAGCTTGGTCTTGCACTTTTTCTGTCTCACCCAGATTTGCGCGTTGACCGAATCACTGTAGATGGGCAGTTTCCAGCCGTTTTTTTTCTCCAAAGCGAGGGCGTGGACGATGGCCAAAAACTCACCTATATTATTAGTGGCCCGCTCAAACACTGGACTATGGAAAAGCTCTTGTCCCGTTTCCGTCAAAACACCGCGATATTCCATCTTTCCTGGGTTGCCCGAACAAGCGGCATCGACGGCAATAGCTTGCTTCTGAGGCTTTTCCGTCAAGTTCATTTGCTCAATTCTGGCTGAAGAAGTGCTGTTCTTGAACGATTCATACCCCATTTTGTAGGCGGTTTCGGCACTTGGCAGGTCGGGGAAACCTTTGAAGGAAGCCCCGTTGAAACCGACGATTTCCTTCTTGCACACGTCCCAATTGTCATAGATTCCAGGATGGCGGCCTTGCCAGACGACGTAAAACTTATTCTTGGGTTTTGTCATGGCGGCAAAAGTAGAAAAAAATCCCCGTTCGCGAAAAAAACACGATTTTTTTCTTGCATGAAACAAAAATTCCCTATTTTTGCAGCCGATTTCAGTGCCCAATGGTGTAATTGGCAACACGACTGACTCTGGATCAGTAAAGTCCAGGTTCGAACCCTGGTTGGGCAACAAATTCAATCTCTATCTTGTTGGTTTTCAAGGTAGGGATTTTCTTTTTGCCCTCAATTTGCCCCGAATAACCTATTGTTGCTGAAGCAAGTAGCGTTCTTTCAGCGTTTCGAAATCCGTTTCGGTCAAGCCCAAAGCCTTGCGCAGATAGGCATCCATTGAACCGTATTCGGCATCAATCAGGTCGAGGGCTTTGATGAAATTGTCCGTGTTGGCACCGATGAAGGCTTTGACCACGGCGAGTTCCTCCTCCTTGCCGCCAAGGAATCTCACCTTGCGGCAATACTTGCGGACATCCTTGGCATAAACCTGATTGGTCTTGTCGAAGTCGGCGATGATGGTCTCGCGGTCGACACCCAATGCAGACAGCAGGTAGGCCGAGGCGAAACCTGTGCGGTCCTTGCCTTGGGTGCAGTGAAAGAACACCGCACCGTCTTGTGTTTCGACCACCTCGCGAAGGAATGCTGCAAACTGCCTTTGGCAGTCGGGACGCATGACGAGTGAGGGGTACATCTCCCGCGCTATCGTTTTCGCCTTCTCGTTAAAGGCAGCCATCAGGATGAGTTTGGAAATGTCGAACGTCTTGTGCTGGGTCATTTCTTTTGGTGTGTCCTCATTGTCAACGGGTTGGATGGGGAGACAGATATACGCTGCACCGGGCAAGGGCCTGTTTTCTTTGCCTTTTTTCTCGAAGTCGGTCCTGAAGTCGATGACCTTGACGGTGTGAAGCTCGGAGAGCAGTGCCAGGTCGGCATCTTTTGCTGTTGCGAGCGACGCACCTCGGATGAGCAGGCCCGACTTGACTATCTTGCCGTCCGTTGTCTTATAGCCGCCGAGGTCGCGGGCGTTGACGATTCCCAACTGTTTCATTTTCGTTTTTATTATTTGCAATTCGACTGTAAATCAAGACATTTCAAAACAATCAGAAATTCCGTGCAAAAATAATAAAACTTTGACCACACTGAGCAAAATGAAAAACTCTCAAACCTGCTTGGTTTTTGGGAGAGTGATGTGAGGGCGACAATTTTCAAAAAGCCATTTCCTTATTTCAAAAAAACTTATCTTTGCACCCATAAAACACCAACTAAAACAAACAATTATATCGAATCAACAGAATAAATAGAACATAACTAACATATTATAAAAGCGTTTTCGCTCTAATTGTCTTCTTGAAGTTCCACAAATCAAGTACAATCGAATAAAGCGGTAAACGCCTACGAGTAATCGTGGGCTTTACTTATCGGTTGTACAGGTCGTGGAACACCTAAGGAGACATAAGCAAAGTTCCACGATTTTCTTATGCCTGTACAACACGAAAACACAAAACAAATCAAAAGCCGCCAGCGGGTGGCTGACCATGACGAGGTGTTCACCAATCCACGCGAGGTGAACGCTATGCTCGATCTGGTGCGCGACGAGTCTTATAGGCTCGACAGCCGTTTCCTTGAACCCGCCAGCGGCGACGGCAATTTCCTAATCGAGATTCTGCGTCGCAAACTTTCCCTTTTGAAAGACATTAAATCCCAAACGGAATGGGAGTTTAAGAGCCTGATTGCCGTAGGCTCTTGCTATGGCATTGACATTCTGTCCGACAATGCCGAGGCTTGCCGTGAACGGCTTTTTGCCGAGGTGATGGACCAAATGGGCAAAAAGGATTGTTCGGGCGGTTATGAAGAAAGCCTCCGATACATGCTGAAAATGAATATCGTTTGTGGCGACGCGCTAACCTACCGCACTGTCGAAGGCAAACCTATCACTTTCTGCGAGTGGACGCCCATCGCTGGCAGTATGCAGTTCTCGCGGCGCGATTTCCAATTTGACTTCCTTGTCACCCAAAGCCACCAGTACAGCCTCTTTGATGAGCAAGGCGATGCGCAGAACTTTGACGAGCCAGTGCGCACCTATCCTCCTTTGCATTACACCCAACTCTATCGATATGAAGAACAACTATAGCCCTGATATTCTTAACTGCTTGGCCAATCTTTCGAGTGATGAAGTCTTTACCTCGCCCGAATTGGCTAACCGTATGCTCGACCTGCTACCGCCCGAGTTGTTCTATTCCAGCAAAACGCGATTTCTCGACCCGTGCAGCAAAAGCGGTGTTTTTCTGCGCGAGATTGCCAAACGATTGCTGACTGGTCTCGAAGAGCAAATCCCCGATTTGCAGGAACGTATAAACCACATCATGACGAAACAGGTCTTTGGTATCGCTTGTACCGACCTCACCGCCGAGATGAGTCGTCGCACACTCTATTGCACCAAGCAGGCTAATGGTGAATATAGTGTGGCTACTTGTTTCGATGATGCGCAGGGCAATTTGCGCTATATGCGATGCCAACACACCTGGGAGAACGGCAAGTGTAAGCATTGTGGTGCTGGTCGTGCCCAATATGACCGCGTAGAAACCATTGAAACCTACGCTTATCCTTTTATTCATAAATCCATTAAAGAAATTCTCAAGAAAGATATGCAATTCGATGTAATTATAGGTAATCCACCGTACCAATTTGATGACGGTGGGGCTCGCGCAAGTGCAAAACCCATATATCAATTATTTGTTGAGCAGGCAAAAAAGGTCAATCCAAGGTATCTAGTTATGATTATCCCGGCACGCTGGTATTCTGGGGGTAAAGGATTAGATGATTTTCGGAATGATATGCTAAAAGACCAAAGAGTTAGAGTACTAATCGACTATTTCGATGCAACAGAATGTTTTCCTGGAATAGATTTGTCTGGTGGGGTTTGTTACTTCATGTGGGATAGAGATAATAAAGGTCAATGTAGGGTCGTCAACATTCGAAAGGGTCATTCCATAGAACGGGAGAGATACTTGGGAGAACATGATACATTTATTCGATTCAATCAAGCAGTAAATATTGTAGAAAAGGTAATAGAAAAAGAAGAAAGACAATTTGTTACGTTAATTAGTTCTCGTAAACCATTTGGTCTTGAGACAAATGTCAAAATTAATTCAACTCCACAAAAATACAGTGTAAAAATATATGCATACCCGGAGAATGGTTATATAGAAAAAGCTTTGGTCTCTCAACACAAAGAGTGGATTGAAAAATACAAAGTAATGATTTCTTATGCCTATGGTGAACGTGGAGATTTCCCTTATATAGTACTTGGAAAACCATTTGTAGGTGAACCTAATTCATGTTGCACAGAAACGTATCTTGTTATCGGCCCATTTGATAGCAAGAAAGAATGTGACAATGTTGTTTCATATATGAAAACAGCTTTTTTCAGGTTTCTTGTTCTCTTGAGAAAAAACACACAACATGCAACATCAAAAGTGTATGAATTCGTCCCAATGCAAGACTTCTCCCACCCCTGGACAGATGAAATGCTATACAAGAAATACAACTTGGACGAGGACGAGATTGCCTTTATCGAGAGCATGATACGCCCGATGGAATAAACCAGTATGATTATGGTAGCGGCACATACAGCCTCGGAGAGGCGGCACGCACGGAGTGCAATTAATACCATACAAGCCGTAAGGCGCAGTGTAGTGGGTGAGGTGTGTGCGTCTGGTAAGCATCTCGGAGAGATGCGACAGACTGTGCTATGCGATAGAGATAGAGCGATGTCGCATATCTCCGATATGCTGTTGGAGAGGTGTGTGCCGTCTGGCATCACACTGTATATAGTGTTACTTGCACCTGCAGGTGCGTCTCACGCCTCCGGCATGATGCGTTTCATTACACCTTCCGAGAGAGGCCGCGCATGTAGTGTCACCACACTGCGTATGGTGTTACTTGCGCCTGACGGCACGTCTCATGTCTCCGACATGATGGGTCTGTCAGTCCTTGAGGAAGTACTCCTCCTTGATTTCCACGCCGTTCTCGGTCAGAAACTCACGGTACTCCTTGGGGAACGCCTTACTACGATGATGCTCCTTCTGCTTGGCGATATAGCCCACTATCATGTCCTTGTCGCGCAGACTATAAGAAAAGCCCGCATACTCCTTGGACCATCCGTCGAAAAGGGGGAAATGAGGGTTGGCTTTGAGCCACTTGCTGGTGGAGACTTTGATTTCCTGAACAAACTTGGACATCGCCAAAGTCGCTGGCAAGGACACAAAAAGATGCACATGATCAGGCATACCGCCGACACGATAAAGACGACCTCCGACATTGTTGATAAAACCGTGCATGTAGGAATAGAGTTCTCGCTCATGCTCCTCATCAATAGCTGGGATGCTTCGATAGGTACGGAGGACAATATGATAATATGTTTGCGTGTAACTCATGCAATCCTAACGATGAATAATACAGATTATTGTAACACCTCGCCTCGGAGAGGCGACACGCACAAAGTGCAATTAACACCATACAAGCGAAGCGCAGTGTGGTGAGAAGAAAAACATACAACTATGCAATCAATAGACCAAATACTCCCCAACAGTCAACGCGCAGTGCCGCAAATCTACATGTATGACGACGTAGCCTTCCCGGGCTGGATAAAAATAGGACAGACAGGCCGTCACAACGTAAATGAACGCATTGACGAGCAGCATCCCATCACCGAGCCCTACAAGACTTACCACTTGCTATGGCACAACAATGCTTTCTATGCCGATGGCAGCGGCGAGAGCTTTAGCGACCACGACCTGCACGAATGCCTGCGCCACATGGGCAAGGAACTCATCGGCGAATGGTGCCGCTGTTCGCTGCGCGAGGCACAGGCGGCATACGTAGCAGTGCGCCACCGCGACACAAACATTGAAACAGCGCGCGACCTTGACTACGACATGCGCGACGAGCAGAAACAAGCCGTACAGCAGACGGCGGACTACTTTGCCAAGATGGACATAGAGGAGCCTAATCGCCCCAGCCACTACTTGTGGAACGCCAAAATGCGTTTCGGCAAGACCTTTGCCACCTACCAGCTCGCCAAGCGCATGGGGGCAAAACGGGTGTTGGTGCTCACCTTTAAACCTGCCGTGGAGGACTCGTGGCGCGACGACCTGTTGCGACACCGTGACTTCAAAGGTTGGCGGTATTACAGCAGTCGTATGGATGAACGATTTCCGTCGTTGTCCTCACCAAAGCCATTGGTGGCTTTTGGTTCGTTCCAAGACTACCTAGGCAGAGATCGCTACGGAAACATCAAACCTAAGAACGAGTGGGTTCATGCTATCAATTGGGATTTGATAGTGCTGGATGAGTACCATTTCGGTGCTTGGAACGACAACGCCAAAAGCCTTCTTGACCTTGGTGATGCCGAAGCCAAAAAGAGGCAGACAGAAGAGGATGAAGTGATGAGCGAAAGCGGCATCGATGTGGAAAGTGGGCGTGCCTGGGACGACGAGGATGTGCCTATCACTGGCAATCATTATCTCTACCTCAGTGGCACACCTTTCCGTGCGTTGGCTACTGGCGAGTTCATGGAAAGTCAGATATTCAACTGGACTTATCAAGATGAGCAGGCACGGAAAGAGGCTATCGGAGGCCCTTATCTTGAAATGCCCACCATGGTAATGATGACCTATCAGATGCCGCAAGACCTCGGTGCAATGATTGAGCAGTGGGATATGGACGGCTTTGATCTCAATGAGTTTTTCAGAGCGGACGGCAATACTTTCGTCCATGAGAAGGCGGTGCAGAAATGGCTCGACATTATCCGAGGCAAAGCCCCCATCTTCGGCGATGGCAGTTCTCCACTCAATGTGCGTCCAGCATTGCCTTTTGAGGATACACGTCTGCTCGACCTCTGCGCCCACACGATGTGGTTCTTGCCCAACGTAGCCTCGTGCGATGCCATGGAAGCGCTGCTGCACCATCCCGCCAACGGATTCTATCAAAATTATACCATTATCAACTGTAGTGGCACCAAGGCCGGCATCGGTGTGGATGCTCTCGGCCCAGTGCGCGAGGCCATGGGTGACAACCCCTTGAAAACACGTACTATTACGCTGACTTGCGGCAAACTGACCACAGGAGTAACGCTGCGTCCGTTGGGAGGTTTGCTGATGTTGCGCAACTGCTCTAGTCCCGAGACCTATTTCCAAACCGCTTTCCGTGTGCAAAGCCCATGGACGGCTACCGACAAGGACGATCCGACAAAGAAAACCATCCTCAAGCCTACCTGCTATGTGTTCGACTTTGCTCCCAATCGTGCTTTGCGCGAGGTGGTGACCTACGCCAACCAGTTGGATGTGGACAGCAATCGCCGCATCACCGACAAAGTGGATGAGTTCATCAACTTCCTGCCCATCCTCCAATTTGATGGTAGTTCAATGAAGCGGGTGGATGCCACTGAAATCCTTGACTTTGTAGATAATGGCACCAGTGGTACTTTGCTGGCACGTAGGTGGAACAGCGCCCAACTGGTCAATGTCGATAACGCTACACTGCAACGCGTACTTGACAACCCCGAGGCCTTGGCCACCATTATGAAGATTGAAGGTTTTCGGGCCTTGGGCGGAGACATTATCGAGAGCATTGTCAACAGTGCTGAGAAGATCAAGAAACTGAAACGCGAAGTTGGCGACACCCCCAATCCTAAAAAGAAGAAGGAGTTGACGCAAGAGGAGAAGGAATACCGCTCTAAACGGCGCGAGGTGCAGGAAAAACTAATGAAATTCGCCACCCGAATCCCCATCTTCATGTATCTCACCGATTATCGTGAAGAAAGCCTTGAGGATGTCATTCGCAAGTTAGAACCGAGCCTGTTTGAACGTGTTACGGGTTTAACCATCGACGACTTCGATCTGTTGTTACGTGTCGGAGTCTTCAACCGCGCCCAAATGAACGACGCCATCCTGAAGTTCCGTCGCTACGAGGATGCCTCTCTGACCTACACGGGCGTAAACCGCCATGCATCAGATACTAGAATTGGCTTGATGAACAGCACCGTGCCTATTGAAGCATTGCTGGGTTCAGGCGAGAAGTAATACTTATTAAACAACCACAATCCATCCAGCAACCAAGGCGGCGGGTATGCCCAACAGCATCCCGATGAGTGCACCCTTGATGTGGAACCAATAGTCGTGGTAAGCATCGGTAATGTCCTCTGTGCCGGGGATGACGAAATGCTTGTCGTGGCAAAACCAGATGCAGTCGAGCACGATGGCATCGAACCAGTTGACCACCACCCAAAGGGCATAGGCCGTCAGGGCACCACACAAGTAGGTTTCACAGCCATTGACAAAACGTACCAGCAAACCCAACAAGACGCCAAACATAATCATGGCAAAAATCTTCTTGGCATAAAAACCAGGCCCTCCGGGACGATTGCTGGCATCCACCAGTCCCAGCTTGTCGCACCGCTCAATGATGGCAGGGGGATAATTGAAAATGCTCTTGATGGGGTTTTGCGACATCAGGAACACAAACAGCGTGAAAATGGCACACGCGATGAGGGATTCTATTAGGAATGTCATAATCTATACTATTTCTCAACTAATTTGTAATTGGTACTTCGGCCTCCTTCTTCGGTGCGGCAAAGGATGCCTTTGTCAACAAGGTCCTGTATATCGCGCAAGGCGGTAGCTGTAGACGTCTTGGTTATCTTTGCCCATTTGCTGGTGTTGAGTTTGCCCTCAAACCCATCCCAAAGCCGGTTGATGACTTTGATTTGCCTTTTATTCAGTGCAATCGTTCGGTTTTCTTGCCAAAACAACGATTTCTGTATCACCCGTTGAGTTTTCTTAACCGCAGTGTCGATGGCGTTTTCCATGGTTTGCAAGAACCACAAAAGCCATCGGGTGATGTCCAACCCATGTTTGCCCATATACTCCAATAAATCATAGTAGTTGCTTCTGTCACGCAAAATAGCTGCCGACATGCTGTAGAAGCGTCGCGGCGATCCGTCGGCTCGTGCCAATAGCATATCGGTGAGCGTGCGTGTCAGACGGCCGTTGCCATCGTCAAAGGGATGTATGTTGACAAACCAAAGGTGCGCAATGGCGGCTTTTAGCACAGGGTCAGTGGTAGGCTCGCTGTTGAACCATTGTATAAACTGTTGCATCTGACGGGGCACATCGTCCGACGGCGGCGCCTCATAGTGGATTTTCTCTTTTCCCATGGCTCCGCTCACCACCAGCATCGGCTCTTCGCCCGTGCGCCATGCCGCCACGGTGATGGGGGAGATGCCGCTTCTTCCGCTAGGGAACAAGGCGGCGTGCCAGTTGAACAATCGTTCCTCTGTCAATGGGGTGTCGGCTTGTTGTACGGCATCCATCATCACCTGCACCACACCTTCGGTATAGTGGTCCGAATGGGATAATCCGCCGATGTCAAGGCCAAGGTGCCGTGCCACCGAAGAACGCACTTTATCGGCATTGAGGAGTAAACCTTCTATCTCGCTGTTGCGCAACACGTCCTCGGTCATCACTTCAAGCGAAGAGGTACTCTGCACGTCAAATCCCAAGCCATCCATCAGGCCAAGCAGCCGTCCTTGTTTTTCGCGAACCCGCGCCAACGAAGCAATGATGCTGTCGTTGTTCCAGCAGAAATGGGGCCATTCGGCATATTGCCATATCCAATACGGAGTTTTCATATCAATATTTGAAACAAATAATCTTGTTTTCGCCGCAAAGATACAAAAACTATCGTAAATCATGTAGGATGATGTGAAAAAACGTAATATTCGCGTCAAAATTTGATTTGAATAAAATTTTACATCTGCTTTCTGGATTATAAAAAAGCCGCAACCCGAAGGCCGCGGCTCATGACAATAAAAACAGTCTACAAAACCGTCACCCGTTTCGTTTCAATGCCTTTCGCCGTCTCCACTTTGATTAAATACGTACCCGCTGCTTGATGGCTGAAATCGTATTCAAAGGCATCGCCACTTGCGGGGCTTTCATAGATTTTTGCTCCAAGCATATTGAAAATGCTGATGTTTTGGATGTTTTCAGCCTCAATTTTAGTGATTCCCTTGGTCGGATTGGGATAAACCGCAAAAACATCGTTTTCGACTTCCGAAACCGCAGTTGGCTCGGCTTCAATAAACTGATAGAAACCATTCAACCCCATCGGATCGTACCAATGTGAGTTTTGATAAGCTTCGGCGCATCCGTAGGGTACGGTAAGGATAGGATAGCCAAAATACTGAAACACAACGCAATCCCAACCAGGCTCATTGCCAAGCTCGGGAGGTGTAGTGGCCAAAGAAACTGCTCCCGTAAAATTGGAGCATTGCCTAAACGCATAGTCACCGATGAAAGTCACCGACTCGCCAATGGTCAGTGTGCCATCAAAGCCTGAGCACTGGAAAAATGCACCGCTCCCGATGGTGGTCACGGAATTCGGAATGGTCAAATCGCCTGTCAGATTGAAGCAAAATGAGAAGGCACCAGCACCGATGGTGGTCACTGATTCCGGAATGTCAATTGAGGTCAGTCCGTCCAAGCCACTGAATGCGTTTTCGCCGATGGCGGTTACGGTGTTGGGGATTATAGTGTTTACACATCCTACAAGCAGCTCGTTTGTGCTCGTCACGATGATGGCGTTGCAGTTGTCTCTTGAATCGAAGACAGGGTTTACTGGGTCGACGGTCATGCCGCTGAACGCGCAATATCTGAAAGCGTCTATGCCAATGGATTCCACGTTGCTTGGGATGTTCAGCACGCCATGCAGACCGTTACAATCATCAAAAGCATAGTCGCCGATAACGGTAACGGAGTTGCCTATGACCAAATCTCCGTCAAAGCTATAGCAAGTAAAGAAAGCGCTTGGCTCAATGGTAACCACTGAATTGGGAATCGCCAAATCGCCAGTGAAGCCTGAGCAATAGGCAAATGCGCCCTCTTCAATGGTGGTCACTGAATTCGGAATGGTCAAGCTTGTCAGATAGAAACAATACATAAATGCGGTGTTTCCGATGACGGTCACAGCATAGTTGTGCCCTTCGTAACTCACCGATGCCGGAATGTTCAACGCTCCTTGTGCATTATAGCCATCGACATGACCTGTAACCGTAACGGAAACCTGGTCATCATTGACACGATAGTTCAAATCACCGACGGTAAATTCCGTAGGATTGGAGCTGTAGGTCATGAACAGGCAGGTCGGATCATAGCTGTTGCCTCCATCATGGAGCGGCCCCAAGATGGTATAGGCTCCGGTGTTGGGGTCAATTTGATACAAATTGCCATAATGAGCGCCAAACAATTCGCCCGTCTCCATGTCAAAAGCCATTTTTATCGGCAAATCAATCGGGTTGATTACGGTAAGTTGTGCATTGGAAAGATTCAATAAACCAAACTCACCCCAAGAACTGATCATATAAGCGTTACCATCCATGTTGATAGCCAAATTGAAGCCATCATGCTCTATCGCGCCATGGTCTTGCATGTTGCCGGGGTTGGTCGGGTCGAAGCTTTTCAGGTGTTCATCGGTAATGATATAAATCAATCCGTCGGCAGGATTGTAGGCCATGTCGTTGACGTATGAAACGCCCGCAAACATCACTTCAGGTGTCCCGATAAGATTATTAGGGACATCAAAGCTTGACCTGCAAATGTTGTAGCCGTTGTCGTTGTTCACACTCCACACACAACCGTCGGCAAAGGTGGCTGTATTTACCGCGGGAAGCACGTCCGACGCAACGGACACCGACCCTAAATCCTGCATGGTAAAAGAGACATACTTGTATTCTGCGGGGTTGGGGGGTAAAATGTATCCAAACCAGTTGGCGGTTGATGCGGGTTGTGCGTTGGCAAAGCCAATAAATGCGAACAACAACAAAGCGAGATGTAAATGCTTTTTCATGATTATAAGGTTTAGTTTGACAAATTTCAGTTTAGGGCACAAAAATACAAAAAAAACCTCAGCCCCAAGGTCACGGCTATCAACATCTTTCAGCATCACTCTTTTTTGGTGCCGCCTTTTCTTATGGACTTGATGGCTGTCATCCCTTTTTCTATGGTATGGTGGAACATCTCTTCCGGGGTCTTTAGGCCGTCTTTCTTTCGTTTTTTCTTGGGGAAGTTGATGGCTTCCTTGGGCATGACACGCTGGTATCCGTTCGCTTCCAAGAATTTCACGGTGCTCTCATAACCACGGAAAAACAGTTCTTCGACTTTCGACATTTCGTAAGCCAGGCAACCGTAGGTGTCAAGTTCAATGAAGAGGTCAGCTTGGGCTGTGTCGACGGCCACGTTTGAAGTCATCATCATCAAAAACGAACGGTAAGCCACCGATATGAGGTTGTCCTTGTATTTGTCCTCTTCCAAATGGTTGAGGTTGAGCGCAATGACCTTCTCACATTTTTGTCGTATGGCCGACACGGGTAGGTTTTGAAACGCTCCGCCGTCGACGTAATGGATTCCGTTGATGCATATCGGCTGGAAGATGACGGGGATGGAGCATGAGGCCACCACACGAGGGGCGATTTCCCCTTTGGTGAACACTTTGGGCACACCATGTTCGATGTCGGATGCTACGATGAAGGTCGGCACGGGCAAGTCTTCCAAGCGGCTGTAAGGCAATTTCTTCTGAAGCAGGTCAGCCAACGGGCGCGAATCGAACAATCCTCCTTTGGGCACGCTTGGTGTGACGATATCCTTGAAGAAATTCATTCCCTGGAAGGTTTCAATCATTTGCTTTGGAGTGAAGCCTGCCGCGTAGAACGTCGCCACAAGAGCACCCGCACTGGTGCCCGACACCACATCGGGCTGGATGCCGTATTCCTTTAGGGCCTGAAGCGCACCACAATGGGCTGCACCCCTGGCACCGCCGCCACTGAAAGCGATGCCCAACGGATATTTCTTTGCTGCCATGGTCGTTGGTTTTAGATGTCGCAAAAATAATAAGAATTTCGCGACCTAAGCCTTCTCCTGCATTTTGGGTTCGATGTTACGCTTCCTTACCACAAACCTGTCAAATGTGGCAAGAAGCGCGGGCAAAACGAAGATGATCAGCAACACGGCAGCCAATGCACCGGCTGCTATGCATTGCAATATCATGGCTATCATCGCGTCGTCTATCATCAGCGACATGGCAAAGGGCGCAAGCGTCATCATCGTTCCCGATGTCAAAATGGTGTGCGTTGATGCCAAATAGGCCTTGCGAAGGGAATCTATCTTGCTCGTCGATGCCCGGGCTTCGCGGTAGTTGTTGGTGAAGAGTATGCCGTAGTCGATGGTCGCGCCCATCAGGATGCTCTGCATGATGAGGTAGGCCAAGTAGAGCAGCCTGCCACCGTTCAGTCCGCTCACCGTCACATTGATGTACACAGCCGACATCACCGTCATGACCAATATGGTGGGCACGGCAAGCGAGCGGAAGGTGACGGCCACGATGAGGAAAATGGACAATATGGTGATGAGCGAGACGAGAAGCATTTCATCGCCGAACTGGTTGCGCATTTCGTTCATCATCACCGATTCGCCGATGAGATAATGACTGCCGGCAAGTTGCGTCTCGCATTGGGCAGCAAATGTTTCTACAAAATTATGGGTTGCATCGGATTCCTTTGGCAAGTCGGTGAAAACGATGGCTTGCGAATACTTTCGTCCGCGCAACTGGCTGAAATTTTCATCTATCAGGATGTTGACATTGTCCATCCCAGACTGCATCTCGTCGTTCACTATAGAAGCAAAACGCGGACTGGCAATTACGGAATCGTTCAGCGTCTTGAGGATTTCTTCTGCCGACATTGTCACGCTGTCATCGTCGAAATGGGTGATGCCGTTGTATAAGTAGGCGAGTTCAATGTCGCGTTTTTCCATTTCGGCACCAAGCTTGTGAAGCAGTGTGTACATTTCGGCGGCATCGAAACGGCTGCCTTTCGTGGCAATGGCCATGATTTTTTCGGCCTTGTTGAGCTTGTCTATGTTTTCCTTGTCAACCGTGGGCATGGCAAAGGCAATCTCAGGCTCTTCCAGTTCCTCGGTAACTTCAATGATGGTTTCCGCTGGATTTTCCTCCAACTCGGCTTCGGCTACTATTTCTTCCCCAACTTCTTCCTCGGCACTTTCGGTTTTGCCGGACTGAAGTGTCATCAACATCAAGTTTTCCTTGTGCCTCAACTGTCTGCGACTTTCTTGGTCGATTTGTGAAGCGAAAATCTTCCTGTTGGCGATATCGTTGATGACAAAACGAATAAAATCATACACCGACATGGTCGTTGTCTTTTGCTTTGTACTTCGTCCGTAAAGGTTGAAAATGATGGACGCACTTTTTTCGTTCATTCCTATCATTTGGGCGAGTTCGGATGCGGAATATTGGCTCAGGAAAACAGTTGAGTCTTTGTAAATCCAGTCCTCGTCCTTGAGGACATTTGTGCTTTCGGTATAGGCAATGTTTTCAGTGGTTTCTATGGTGTCGTTTTCGACGGGCAGCTCTGCCTGCTGTTCAACAAGTTGAGATTCAGGAGTTTTATCACTTGTGGGTGTGGAAACTATGCTTTCGTTGAGCAGTTCCTTGGACGATTTGATGATTTCGCGAATGGTAGTCTTTTGGTTTTCGGGGCATATCAACGAGATGAGTTCCTTGTCGACACCAACAATGTCGGAGATTTCTTTTGGGGTCAACTTCCTGTCGATGAGGGTGGTGTCGGTAAGCGAAACGAGAATGTCGAGGTATTGCAAATCGTCTTCGCTGACCTGCGATGCGTTTCCAAGGTAGGCCGAAAGTGTGGTGTCGGTGCTTAGTCCCGCAGCAAGTGAGGCAAAGTCGTGGAGGCTCATTTTTTCCTCGCCGAGATTTCTCGAACCTATGTAATATATCGCATCCACAATTGTATTGAGGTCGAGGTCAGCAATGTCGTAGCCATTATCGCCAGCTATCGACATCATGTCGCCGGCCATTGCCGACAAACTGCCAATCATGCTTTTGGTTTCGGCTGCCGTAAGCTGCTTTTGCATCAGTGATGGGTATGAAATGAGGGACATCACATGTGGGTCTTCGGTCAAGTTGTCGGCAAGTTCTATTATCTTTTGGGAATCAGAGTTATCATACAAAAGCACGATGATGTTCTTCTGCGGAAAGTAGTTTTCAATTTCGGATTCTTGATCGGGCGAGAATGAAATCTCGGTCTTTGTGTGAAGGTAGTACGAGCCTGCGAATATGGCTATGAAAAGTATGGCCAAGGGGATGCGGAAATTCATGCTGAAACCGGCCAGGCGGTCTGTCCTGAAGGTCAGCACCTTTTTTTTCGATTTCTCGATGGCGTCGTCCAAAGCCAATATGACCGTTGGCAGCACGGTATAAATCGAAAGCAGGCTGCAAAGAACGCCTTTTGCCAAAACGACACCCATGTCGGCACCGATTTTCAACTTCATGAACACGAGCGCTATCAGACCGACCATAGTGGTGAAGGCACTGCTGACAATTGACGGCGATGCCTTCTTGAGCGCGTTGGTCATCGCAGTGAATTTGTCGCCATTTCCCGTCGCCTTTTCCTGCCTGTAGCGGTTCATGAGGATGATGGAATAGTCGATGGAAAGGACGAGCTGAAGAATGGCGGCAATCGAGTTGGTGGTGACCGATACGCTTCTGAGTAGGGCGTTTGTGCCCATGTTGATGGCGACGGCCACGCCAAGGGCAACAAGGAATATGGGCGGTTCGAGCCACGACTCGCACATGATGAACAGCACGATAAGAATCAGGACAAAGGCAACGAGTAACACGCCTAAGGGAGCCGTATTTCTGCTTTCGCTTGTCTCAACGACCACCCGTCTGCCGTATTTGTCCGAAATCTCATCGGCAATCTCCTGTTGGCTGCGCTGGCTGCCGCATAAAAGCTCGTATAGGACCTTCTCGCCTTGGTTGTATTCTTCGCTGCCATTCTGGTACAATATATTGGAAACGCCCTCAACGCTGGAAAGTTCGTCTTGGGTAGCTGTCCTTAGGCTGTCGGGAAGCGACCAAAACATCACCCTGACCATGCCGGTCCCCACCGCATCCGCGCCGAACTCCTCCGCCATTTGGTCTATGCCTTGCTTCATCTGCGAGTCGTCGGGGAGATAGCGGGTCATGTCGGAATTGATGTTGGTGTGCGGAATCATGAGCGCACAAGCGATGGCCACTGCAACCGCTGCGACAAGGAACACAAGGCGTTTCCTTACAACAAATTCCGACAGACGCATGAGTATGTCAATTTAAGGTTAAACATTTCAAATC
>Ga0265298_10002548_pt1 | contig 25193 bp, 20 predicted proteins | sample AusTroGonzalo_MG_3_FD_193486 | JGI IMG/M metagenome (GOLD analysis project Ga0265298, IMG submission 193486) | Bovine rumen microbial communities from tropical cattle in Woodstock, Queensland, Australia - Gonzalo_01 | ecosystem: Host-associated > Mammals > Digestive system > Stomach > Rumen ...
ATCCTCGTCAGCCAGGCGGCTGTCGCTGCGCACATAGGCCAGGAATTCCGTCGCCGTCCGCATCGGGTACGGCGCCGCGTATTCCGCGTTCAGGACGCGGATCTCCTCCCGCTGCTCCGGGCTGATTGCTTCCCAGCTCTTCCGGTCCTCCGCGGGAGGAAACAGGTTTCTTCCCTCGTCGCGCAGCATCGGTTCGATCGGCTGCGTCTTCAGATATTCACTCAGCATGCTGTCTTTCTCCTTCATCCTCAGCCTTTCAGTCCGGAGGTGGCGATGCCCTCGATAAAGTACCGCTGCAGGCACAGGAAAACGATCGACACCGGCAGCAGCGAGCACAGGGACGCCGCCATGATCAGGTGATAGTCGCTGGAATTTTCCTGGATAAAGCGCCGCAGGCCCACCTGTACCGTCTTGTTGATGTCCCGGGTCAGGTAGATCATCGGGCCCATGTAGTCGTTCCAGGTGTTGACGAAGGTGAAGATCACCAGCGTCGCGATCGCCGCCTTGGAAAGCGGCAGCATGATCCGGGCCCAGATCCCGTATTCGCTCAGGCCGTCCAGCCTCGCCGCTTCGCACAGTTCCGTCGGGATCGACCGGTAGAACTGGCGCATCAGGAACACGCCGAAGGCGGAAAACGCCTGCAGCACCACCATTGCCCACAGCGTGTCGTACAGACCCATCGACCGCATCATGATGAACTGCGGCAGCATATACGCCTGCCACGGCACGGCGATCGTGCCGATATAGCACAGGAACAGCACGTCCCGCCCCCGGAAGTTCAGCTTCGCGAACGCGTATGCCGCGAAGGAGGAGGTCAGCGTCTGCAGGATCGTCACCACGATAGCGATGAACGCCGTGTTTTTGAAATAGGTCAGCAGCGGCACTTTCTCCCAGATCAGGGAATAGTTTTCCCAGTGGAAGGTCTCCGGAATCCAGCGCATCGGGAAGGCAAAGACTTCCCTGTCAAGCTTCAGCGACGAGGAGATCATCCACACAAAGGGGATCAGCGTGAAAGCCGCCAGCGCGATCAGAAGCACCCAGATAATGACTCTCCCGATTTTGCGCAGCACCGGGTTGTCCTTCCGGATCTCTTTCCCGTGAACAGCCGTTTCCATTCTCGTCTCCCCCTTTCTCAGTCGTTCGAGAATTTCTTCTCGGAGCTGAACTGAATGATCGTCACCGCCAGCACAATCACCAGCAGCACCATCGAGATGGCGCTGGCCTGGCCGTACCGCACCTTGATGAACGCCTCGTCATAGATGTAGGTCACCAGCATCTTCGTCGCCCGGCCCGGGCCGCCGTCCGTCATGATCGCCACCACGTCGTAGATCTTGAAGCAGGAGATCACCATCATCACGGAAACAAAGAAGGTCGTCGGCTTCAGCTGCGGCAGCGTCACATGCAGCAACTGCTGCCATTTGCTCGCGCCGTCCACGGTCGCCGCTTCCATCAGTTCCCGCGGAATGCCCTGCAGCGCCGCCAGATACAGCACCATGTAGTATCCCATGTTCCGCCACACGCTTACCAGGATGATCGACCAGATCGCCATCGTGCTGTCCGCGGTCCACCCTTTGTTGAAATTGATCCCCAGTGCCATGATCAGCTGGTTCACCGGTCCGTCCTTCATCAGCATGAAGGACCAGCACACGCAGATCGCCACCATCGAAGAGACATACGGAAAGAAAAAGACCGTCCGGAAGAACACCGCGCCCTTGATCTTGTTCAGCAGCAGGGCCAGCGCCAGGGCGCATATGATCGTCAGCGGCACCGTGATCACCGTGTAGAAAACGGTGTTTTTCAGCGCGATGCCCAGGTCCGCCCGGTTGAAGAAATACCCGAGCCCCTTCTCCGCCACTTTTTTCGTCGCGAAGATCGTCGCGTAGTTGTCCAGTCCGACAAACTTCAGCTTGGAGATATCCCCGCCGTTCCACTCAAACAGCGACAGCGCGATCGCGCAGATCACCGGGACCAGCGTGAAGATCGCAAACCCGATGAAGTTCGGCGCCAGAAAAGAATAAGCAACCAGCGTATTCTTTCGCTCCAGTTTTCCCATTTTATACCGGACTCTCTTCACTTCCGCCTGACTCATGCTTCATCGTTTCCTTTCCACCATATATAAAGCCGAAGGAGCGCGAGGGCGACCGGAAAGCCCTCGCATAAAGCCCCCCATGAAAAAGGACAGGAAGGGCAAAGCTGCCCCCCCTGCCGCCGAAGGGGTCCAGGGGGCGATCGGAAAGCCCCCTGGAAAAGTCCCCTTATTCAAACAGTTCCGCCACCCGCTCGTTCATTTCCTCAATACCCTCTTCGGGCGTAACCTCGCGGGCCATAATCATGCTGTGCTCTTCGTTCACAATCGTCTTGATGTCGGAAACCTTCTCAGCCACCGGCCATTCCATCGCCACAGAGCTGGGAATCAGCGCGGCCTTGCTGTTTGCGTCGCCCGGGAAACCTTCCACGGAAGCCATCGCCTCGGCAACGTCCTCGGAAACCCATGCGGGACGGGCGCCGACGGAAGCGGTCGCCTTCGCGCCTTCCGGGCCGCCCAGCCAGGAGACGTACTCCCAGGCCAGATCCTTGTTTTCGCTCTTCGCGTTGATCATCGCGCCGGTCAGGTTGCCGAAGGAAGATCCGGCTGCCACGTCATCCGCGTGCGGAACGGCGGTGATGCCCCAGTTGAAGTTGCAGGTGCCGTCCTTGTTGTAGCCGATCAGCGTGGAAACATACCAGTAGCCCATGGGCAGCATCGCGATGTTGCCGTTGGCAAACGCGGCGGAGTAGTGCAAGCCGGAAGCTTTCAGATCCGCATAGCTCATGCAGGCGCCGCTGTCTTCCAGATCCTGATACAGTGTGTAGTAGTACAGCAGGTTGTCATATTTTTTGTCTGCCAGGGTGTAACCGGTGCCGCACACGGCCCAGTTCACCACCGCGCTCAGCCAGGTGTGATAATGGGTGCCGTAAACGTCCTTTTCCTTGTCGGTCAGTTTCTTGGCCAGCTCGGCATACTGTCCCCAGGTCATGTCGTTGGTCGGCAGATCAACACCGGCCGCGTCGAACAGATCCTTGTTGTAGAACAGCACCCAGAAGTCGCTGCGGAACGGAATTGCGTACTGCACACCGTCCACGGCGTAGTTCACTTCGGTGCCCACAAAGCCGCTCATGTCATATCCCTTGGCGATGTAGTCCGCCAGCGGGGCGGCAAAGCCCTGGGCCTGCCAGTTGATCAGGTTGTCGATTTCCTTGATCATGAACACGTCGCTCGTGTCCCCGCCTTCCAGCATCGTGGTCGCTTTCACGGCGTAATCCTGGGAAGCAACGTCCACATACTCGATTTTGACGCCGGGATGGGAAGCTTCAAAGGCTTCCTTCTGGGCAATCAGATAAGGGGTCGTGGTGGCGTCCCATGTCACCACGGTCAGCACCTGGTCATCGGCCAGGGCGGGCACCGCCAGCAGGGACATCAGCATCATCGCGGCCAGCAGCACAGCAAGCATTTTCTTCATAAACGGGTCCTCCTCCATCTTCTTTTGGGAAATGTTATCGGTTTCACGTTCATCAGCAGAAGTACCCTGCGTTTCCGATCCGTTCCGCCTCTTTCTTCCCCGTATTTGTCTAAATCTTATTGCTTTTCGCCCTTATTGTCAAGATATTTTTGCGTCATCATACAAACTTTTTCAATTTATTTTATGTTATCGGTAACATTATTCTTGCATTTTATGCTCGCCGGTGCTACACTTACAGTGTGTTATTTTCCATATGTATTCACTTCTGAAGTGCCGAAGGAGCTCGAGGGCGATCGGAAAGCCCTCGAAATAAACCGAAGGAGCTTGAAGGTTTGAGAAAAGCCACCATCTATGATATCGCCCGGGAGGCCGGCGTCTCCACCGCCACCGTGACCCGCGTGGTCCGGAAAGACCCGCACGTAAAGGAAGCCACCCGTCTGAAAGTCCAGCAAGTCATCGACGCCCATGCCTATACCCCCAGCCTCTCCGCCCAGAATCTGGAAGGCGGGCAGAGCCGTACCCTGGCCGTCGTGCTTCCGGTCATCTCCAACCTGTATTTCAACCGGATCCTGGACGCGGCTTACTGGGAAGCGGAAAAGAACGGGTGCAGCGTCCGTCTTTTCCAGACCAAGGAAAACCAGGCGATCTCCCCTGATCTGGTCAGCGAACTGATCCGCTGTCGCATGGACGGCGTGCTTTTCGCAGGCAGCATCTGGTCGGAAGACCGTTCTGACCTGAACAGCGCACTGGAAAAGCTCGGAAAATATATGCCGGTCGCGACCATCTGCCCTCCGGACGTCTCCCTGGAATGCATCTGTATCCAGAGCGATCTGGTCAGCTGTTCCCGCCTCCCCGTCCGGCATCTGCACACCCTGGGCCACCGGCGCATTGCCTTCCTCGGCGGTTCCATGCAGAGCAAGGACACCTCCCGGCGCGGTTCCGGCTTCCTGGAGCAGCTTCGCCTGATGGATCTGCCGGACGATCCGGCGTATCATGTGGACGCGGGATATGATATGGAAAGCGGCGAAAGAGGCGTCCTCCGGATGCTCTCCGGGCTGCCTTCCTCCCGCTGGCCCACCGCCATTGTCACCTTCAACGACCTGGTCGCCCTCGGCGTCATCAAGCAGCTGAAAAAAATGGGGCTTTCCCTGCCGCAGGATATGGCTATCATCGGCTGCGACAACCAATTCTTCTGCGCGTATACCGATCCTTCCCTGACCTCCGTCGACCTGCATCCGGAGGAAATGGCTCAGTCCGCCGTCCGGGAGCTCCTGCTGGCCCGGGAATCCTCTTCCCGCTCCTTTGCCATGGTGCGGGAAGCCACTCTGGTCGTCCGTGAAAGCTGCGGAGCGCACCTCGGTTTCCGCAAAATGTAAAGGAGATGAAATCATGATTACCAACGATAAGGGAATTGTGGATTTAAAGCATCAGATTCTGGAAAAAGTCTGCCGTCTGGCCTGGGAGGATCAGCTGTCGTCCGAAAACTGCGAGCGCCTGATTCTTTCGATTATCCCGGGCCCGAAGCCGAATTACCGCTGCTGCATCTATAAGGAGCGCGAAATTGTCCGGGGGCGTATCCGTCTCGCCCTGGGGCAGCACCCGGATGCAAATAATCCTTCCCGCAACGTTGTCGCCGTCATTCCCGCCGCCTGCGATGACTGCCCGATCCAGGAATACCTGGTCACGGATATCTGCCGCTTCTGCCTGGGCAAGGCCTGCCTGAATTCCTGCCGCTTCGACGCGATCAGCCCCGGCGATACCCGCATGCGTATTGATCCCGCCAAATGCAAATCCTGCGGTCTGTGTGCCAAAGCCTGTCCTTACGGCGCCATCGTGCATATGGAGCGTCCATGCCAAAAAGCCTGCCCCGTCAACGCCATCACCTATGCCGATAACGGCATCTGCGTGATTGATGACGAAAAATGCGTCCATTGCGGCCACTGTATCCATAACTGTCCCTTCGGCGCCATCGGGTCAAGAATCTATGCCGTGAACGTCATCCGGGAAATCCGGCGCGGCAGGCGCGTCATCGCCATGTGCGCCCCCGCCACGGAGGGCCAGTTCGGGAAGGATATCACCATGGCTTCCCTCCGTTCCGCCCTGAAAAAGCTGGGCTTTGCCGATATGGTGGAAGTCGGTCTCGGCGGCGATATGACCGCCGCTTATGAAGCCCTGGAATGGATCGAAGCCCGGCGGGAAGGCCGGAAGATGACCACCTCCTGCTGTCCGGCCTTCATCTCCATGCTTCGCCATCATTTCCCCGAAGAATATGAAAAGTATAAGTCCAACACCGTCAGTCCCATGGTGGCGGTTTCCCGTTACCTGAAGTATCTGGATCCGGACTGCGTGACCGTCTTCATCGGGCCCTGCATCGCCAAAAAAGGCGAAACCCTGAACGAGTTCATTGCGGACCGTCCGGATTTCGCCCTGACCTACGGTGAAATAGTCGCCATGCTGGATTCCCGGAATATTGCCCTTAAGCCGGTCGAGGAAACCTATCAGGAATCCTCCCTCTTCGGCAAGCGCTTTGCCGGCAGCGGCGGCGTTGCCGCGGCGGTTCTCCAGGCCATGAAAGAAATGGGGGAAGATACTTCGGATATTCGTCTCCTGCAATGTTCCGGCGGTGAGGAATGCCGCAAGGCCATGCTCCTCCTCAAATCAGGAAAGCTGCAGGAAGATTTTGTGGAAGGCATGATGTGCCCGGGAGGCTGTGTCGGCGGTCCCTCCAAACATCAGGCGGAAGCGCAGGTGCTGAAAGACCGGAAAGAACTCCTCAGCCGCGCGGACAGCCGGGAAATTCTGGAAAACCTTGCCGACTATCCGATGGATCAGTTCTCCATGTTCCGGGACGGCCACATGGACCCGTCCGTTTCCGTCCGCAGGCCCTCCGGCAAATGAGTCCTCAGTTGCAGTACGGCAATGGCCTCATGACCGTCCCATTCTCCGTTTTCTCTGAAGCCGAATGAGGCATACAGCGTTTTTGCCGCCGTATTTTCCGGTTCGTAAGACAGCCAGCAATACTCCGCAGGTCCGCAGGGTTCGTTTGCGATAAAATCCATGATCTGTTTCATGGCGGCTTTGCCGTAGCCTTTTCCCTGATACCGTTCATCAATCATGAAGCGCCACAGGTTATAATTGTCTTTTGCGATTGCCGGGGCATCCTCCCAGTCATCATCCGCACCGAATCCGACCATGCAGAAACCCACCGGCGTCTCATCGTCGTAAATTCCGAAAGGAAAAGCCTGCCCGTGATGGGTAATCGCAATATAAGCCTCGATGATGCTGATGTCATTCGGGGCAACAAAACTTTTCTGTGCATCGCTGACACGCAGTTTCAGGATATCCCAAACGTTCTTCCCGTTGATTTCTTCCAGTCTGATCATTGTTTCCGCTCCCGATCCCGTCCGTCATCCCGATGGCTCTTCCATTCCCGCCGGATGCCGATCTCTTCGTTCCGCTGCACGCCGAGGGTTACAGCAGTGTTCCCCATCTTCTGCCGGATTGCGTCCATGGCCGCTTCCACCTTGTCCCGCTTTTCCCGCAGCTTTCCGCTCTCTTCCGGGCTGCCCAGCAGGTCAAACAGATCCAGCTGCTCCGTCGCTTCATTCGCGGGTACCAGGTGACCAACCCCGACCGTAATGGCCCGGATCGGGTCCCCGATTTTCCAGTTCTCAGCGATCAGCTTCATCGCCGTATCCCGGATCTCCTGCTGCAGCCAGGTATAATGCCCCAGCGTCGTCTGCCGCTGAATCGCGTCCAGCGAAGGCTTCTTGATCTGCACGCTGACCACCGACCCTTTCAGGCCCTGCCGCCGCAGGTTCATGGCAATCCGGTCCGCCTGCACCGCCACGCCGGTGCGGATCTCATCCAGCGTATACAGGTCCCGCCGGAACGTCATCCCGTGAGAAACGGATTTCACCTCCGGCTTATCGCCCCATTTGCGGACCGGTTCCGTATCCAGGCCGTTCGCGTACAGCCAGAGGCCTTCCCCGCCTTTGCCGAGCAGGGCAGTGACGCGTTCCTTCGGCGTCAGGGCGAGATCCCCGACCGTATGAATTCCCTTCTGGTTCAGCAGCTTTACGGAAGCTTTTCCGGCGAACATCAGCTCGGAGACCGGCAGCGGCCACAGGATCTGTTTGTAATCCTCTCCCAGAATCACGGTTGTCGCATCCGGTTTTTTGTAATCCGATCCCATCTTCGCGAAGATCTTGTTATTCGCCACGCCGACAGAGATCGTAATCCCGATCTCTTTTTTCACCCGCTCCCGGATCGTATCCGCCAGTTCCCGCGCAGTCATATGGTAATACCCAAGCGTTCCGCTCAGGTCCAGATAGGACTCGTCAATGGACGCCGGTTCCACAAAATCCGTATAATCCCTGTAAATCAGATTCACCCGGTCAGACACCTGCTTGTAATATCCGTGCCGGGGCGGCACAAACACGATCTCCGGACATTTCTTCCGGGCCTGCCAGACCGTGTCCGTCGTCTTCACGCCGAACTTTTTCGCCAGCTCATTCTTCGCCACCACCACACCGACCCGTTCCTCCGGATCCCCGGCCACCGCCATAGGTACATCCCTCAGCTCCGGCCGTTCCAGGCATTCACAGGAGGCAAAGAAATTATTGCAGTCACAGTGAAAAACCAGCCGCTCCGCCATGTCTTACTCCACCTGTGCATCAATCGCGTCAATCAGATCCTGCAGCACATTGATCCGGTCTTCCCACTCATAATACGCGTCCTCATCCTCATCCGGATCCGGCTCCAGGGTCATCATCTGGTCCAGGGTATCCTGAAGATCATCCCGGAAATCCGCCAGTTCCTCCCGGTCCATCGTTTCCAGCAGGGATTCGTCGAGATCATCTATTTCTTCGGGTTCGAAAGGTACGGCCATGGTAGATCCTCCCGTTTTTCAATTATATCAGTCCAAAATGTTTCATTGCCTTCGCGATCCCATGATCCTCGGGCCTTTCCGTCACAAACGTACAGACCGCTTTTACATCCTCCGGAGCATTTCCCATCGCAATACTGCAGCCAACATGCGAAAACATGCTCAGATCATTCCGGCTGTCACCAAAGGCAAAGCACTGCTCCCTGCTGATGCCAAGTTTTTCCCGAAGAACATCAATCCCCTTACCTTTGGAAAACCCGGATGGAACAAGTTCCCAGACACCGGGACCTCTGTCGATCACCGCATATGGCGTTCCGATGTCCGCCGTCCGAGCCTGTAGGATCGCGATTTGGTCGTTGTCTGCAAAGCAGAACATCTTGACCGCCCGGAACTCCGGATCGTCCTCCGAAATATCCCGATCCAGTCCGTTCCTCATCGCCCATTCGCGGAAACTGATGATTCGCGGATGGGCGGCGCCTGCCGGATCAAAGTACAGCGCTGTATCACATTCGTAAACCACCGGAATTTCCATCTCCAGAAAAACGCGCCTGAGACGTTGTGATCTTTCCGGATCGTACTCCATGCTCTGCAGGGTCTCCCCGTGATAAAGGATCCTTGTCCCGCAGCCCATAATCCAGCCGTCCAACGGGAAAGAATCCAGCCGGTGATCCATGTTGCACAACGTGCGCCCGGTATTAATGATCAATTGATGACCGTTCCTGTGAGCCGCTTCCATCGCAGGCAGCACAGAATCCGGCAAGCGGCGATCATCATCAAAGATCGTACCGTCGATATCAAAGAACAGAAGCATCATTCACTCCCAAATCTTCATACTGCAAAATATTGTTTTCATGAATCATTCCATAGAAATCATAGCATTTATTTTTCATTTCAGCAACAAAAAAAGCTGCCACCCGAAGGCAGCAGCAATGTTGTGTGCACCAGCACCGCAGGAGCATCAGGCCTTGTCGGAATCGTCCGGTTTCACTTCGATGGTGGGAGCGTCGTCCTCTTCGTGTGCCTTCAGGTCCTCCGCGATGTCTTCGTTGGATACATCCTTTGTCTCAGGGGATTCCGTGCTTTCCTCCGTGTCGTCTGCCGCATTTTCTTCCGGGTAATCAGCTGAAACCGCTTCCCAGGCTTTGTCTATTTGTTCCTTGATCGTCCTGGTTGTTGCGGCCACGGATTCTTTGACCGAGTCGGCTGCTTTCCGTACAGCATCTTCCATATCCACGGTCTCACCGTCTTCGCTTTCCAGATGCACTCTGAGGCCGAGAAGCGGCGCGGCAATGAGCCCGGTAAGGCTCAGTTTCGGCGCCATCAGCAAGCCGGGAAGAGCGAAGAGGCTGGATACGTTCACAACGTCTTTCCCGTCCTTTTCAACCCTCAGACGATACTGGGTCAACGTTTCAAAAAAGCTCTTGTTTGCCATCGTCTTTTCCCTCCTCGATTCCTGTTATTCCTCCGGCAGCACAAACGCGCAGATAAAGTAAAGCAGGATACCGGTTCCCCAGCCGAAAGCCAGCAAAGCCCAGGCGATACGGATGATGGTGGGATCAACCCCCAGCCATTCCGCTATGCCTCCGCAGACGCCGCAGATCTTCTTATCGGTGGCGCTCTTATGAATGCGGCCGTTCAAAGCTCCCTTTCCGTTGCTTACAAAATACTGATAAATGAAGTACCCGATGGCCACACCGACCGCGATTGTCATAACAGTTTTCATAATCCTATCCCTCCTGCAGAATCGTTCGGGTGATCAGGGTCCCGGGGAATCCGTCCCTTCACACTCACAGATTAGACGGCTCATCCATCCTTCAGCCGTTCCGGTCATTCCCTGACCGTGAATACATCATAACTCCGGAAAATACAGAAATACAGGGCGAATCCGGAAAAATATCACAGTTTATTTCTCCTGAAGAGAAAAAAGAAAAAAGCCCTGCTTCCGAAAAAGCAAGGCTCTCACATAAGCATTCTACTTATTCCCAGATCTCCACAGAGCCGTTTTCTTCGCCCTTGACCCAGTAGAGCTTATTCTCATCGACCCTCACATACACCTGATCCACCGGACCGGTCTTGGCAAGGATCTCAGCGGGTGTGATCACGCCGCCCATCGGAGACTGGATGATCACTTCATTCTTCGGAGCAGCCTTTTTCGCGGCGGGCTTCTTGGCGGCAACCTTCTTTTCAACCTTGGCAGCTTCCGCCTTCACATCAGCAGCGACCTTTTGGGCAGCAGCCTTCGCCTTGGCAGCAGGCTTCTTAACTTCCTTGACTTCTTCAACTTTCTTCTTCGTCGGCATGGTTTATTCTCTCCTGTTGATCTTTTTTGCCCGGCTCTTGCCGAACGCCGTATATCATAGCACAGAAACATTATATGTCAAGGGTATAATGGATTCTGCCCCATTACCGGAAAAAATTCACGATGAAATCGATCACGTCCCCGATGATCGTGGTTTTGCGTTTTTCCTTCTTCTGAAACCGCTCGAGTTCCTCGTCCGTGAGGGGCGTGGGATCTTCCGGCTTATCCCTGAGATTGTTCTCTTCCATGGTGATTCTCTCTTTCCTCTGTTCTGCAATCAGGTCTTTCCGTTGTTCCTTCTTTTTTGCTTCCGTCAGGCGTTTACCGCGCTGACATATATCTATACGCAGCTGAAGCGGAGGATGTCAGGCTGATTTCCCCGCATCATCCATTACCGGATACAGGATCGAGAATGGATCCTCCCCCATCCGGATCTCTTCATCCAGTACCAGCAGCCTGTTTTCCGTGCCTGTATTCGCCGGCCACTCCGGCAGCCCTTCCCCGTTCGGATCACCCGTTCGGATAAAATTGACGAAGTACTGCTGCATCGTCTCGCTCAGTTTCCGGTCCGTTTCATTATACAGGCCTGAATTTGCAGGAATATTCCCGTAGAAATACACTTCTTCACCGCTGTGCCAGTCGCCGAGACTACCGTTTTTCCGGGTAAAAAGATATTCGTAGGTGGGAATCCCGGCTGCCTGCCGTTCCCAGACAGCATGGCCGTACGTGAAATAGAAAGCAGAATAGATATCTGCCCAGTTTCGCTTTGCTTCCGCGTCCGTTGACGCCGGATAAAGGGCCAGAACCCGTTTTGCGCCTTCCTCGGAGAACATTCTGCGGATCTTCTCTTCATAATTCTTCAGATTTGCCTGTTCGAAAAGAATGAAAGCTTCCGATTCCTGCCCGTTAAACCCGTGCAGACGGGCTTCTTCATTAAAAGCGCCCTCTTGGTATGATTCCCACGGAGTCTCTGTCAGGGCATATCCATCCACTGTCAGATGATGATGCGCTGACAGTTCGCCCGCGATCTTATCCGCGGGAAGCGCCCGCAGTTCCTCCGTATTTTTTGCACCCAAACGTGCTTTGGTTTCTTCCCCTGCTTTCAGCGCATCCTCCATCGACCGGAAAGAATGGGCCGGGCGCCGGGCCGTCACTGTAGAGCTTTCGGCAATAACCCTGCGGAACAACCCTTTCGCCAGGGGAGATGTACACAAAGCGGTAACGCATGCGGATCCTGCGGACTCTCCCGCCAGGGTGACATTCTCCGGATCTCCGCCAAACGCCGCGATATTTTTCCTCACCCATTCCAGCGCGCAGATCTGGTCCAGCAATCCATAATTGCCGGTCGTCCCGTTGGGTGATTCCGCCGCCAGCTCACAGTCCGCAAAGAATCCGAAGATTCCCAGCCGATAACCCATATTGACAACAATAACGCCCTTCCTGGCCAATCCTTCCCCGCTGTAATCCTGATACCAGGGCTTCCCCGTCTGCAGGGATCCGCCGTGCACATAAACCAGCACAGGCAGCTTTTCCGCTTTTCCGGCCGGTTTCCAGATATTCAGATAAAGGGAATCCTCACTGACCGGTTCCCGGTAATTATCACTGAAGGATATCCCAAAGTCGTGATATCCGACCAACCGAACAAGCGAATCATAGATCGGCAGGTTCTGCGTCTGCATGGACATGGGGGCAAAATGATCCGCCTTCAGGACACCCTCCCAGGAACCCGCCGGCTGCGGTTCCTTCCAGCGCAGGGAACCGACAGGCGGCTGCGCGTATGGGATTCCCGCATAGACTTCAACCTTGCCGTCCTCGGTCAGCACGCCGGTCAGATCTCCCTGTTCTACATGAACCACATCGGTGAATCCGGCAGAGGAGCCTTTCACTGCGGGGATCAGCCGGACCGGAGGCCAGGAGACCCAGAGGATCACAGCAAAAGCACAGAGCATGCCGGCCTGGACCAGCAGCTTTCTCCCCGTATTCCATTTGCTCCAGCACCGGGACCGGATCAGGTAATACCCGCCAAAGAGCAAAACGGCAAGGACCCACCCAAGGATCGTATGCTTTCCAAGCCACAGAACGGCCCCCGCCAGCACCGCGACAAGAACAAACAGAATTCTCCAAAGGATACCTCTTGAGCGTTTCTTTTCCATTAACTACCTGCCCCTTTGCAACATAAATTGTGGATTATCAGAATATTCGCCAAAAAAGGCATGACTGCACTCATGTGCTGGAAATCGACGGTTACCGGCGGAAAACAAGAAAAAGCCATCCCGGATAACCATCACGTTGTTCCTTGCGGACAACCCGCTCCACAAATCCCGGCAACATTGTTATAACTGATGGACAGATCGCGGCGGGCCTCAGGTGTGTTCAATTCTTCCGCCAGTGCTTCGCTGATTATCAGAGCTTTCCGATACAGACTCAGCGCTTCATCCGTCCTGCCCAGATCCTGACAGATCCCGGCAATGTTGTTATAACTGTATGATAGATCGCGGCGGGCCTCAGGCGTGTTCAGTTCCTCCGCGAGGCTTTCGGTAATTCCCAGGTTTTTCCGATACAGTTCCAGTGCTTCTTCAGGCCTGCCCTTCATCTTACAGATTCCGGCCACATTATTATAACTGTACGAAAGATCACGGCGGGCCTCAGGCGTTTTCAATTCATCCGCCAGCTTTTCACTGATTGCCAGTCCTTTCTGAAACAAATCCAGTGCTTCTTCAGGCTGGCCCTTGACTTTATAAACACTCGCAACGTTGTTATAACTGTACGACAGATCCCGCAGGGCCGTCGGCGTGTTCAGCTCTTCCGCCAGTTTTTCGGTGATTGCCAGGTTTTTTTGATACAGGTCCAGCGCTTCATCCAGTCTGCCCTGCAGTTTATAAATACCGGCCACATTGTTATAACTGTATGACAGATCCCGGAGGGCCTCAGGCGTGTTCAGTTCTTCCGCCAGCTTTCCGCTGATTTCCATGCCTTTCTGAAACAAATCCAGCGCTTCATCCAGCCGACCCTTCTTTCTGTTGATCACGGCAACATTGATATAACTTTCCGACAGATCGCTGCGGGCCTCAGGCGTGCTCAGTTCTTCCGCCAGTGCTTCGCTGATTGCCAGGGCTTTCTGATACAGATCCAGTGCCTCATCCAGCCGGCCGTATATTTCGCAGATCTTTCCCCTCCGGCTCCAGCTTATCATCAAATCTCTTTTTGTTTCGGCCGTTTCCCATTCGCTGTTTCTCCGCTGAGCGTTTCGGATCATATTCCTGTAAATCCTGTCCGCACGGAGATACATGCTCCATTCAGACAACCAGTCGCCCTGTTTTTCCAGACATTTAAACAACTCGCCTGACAGCAGCGTTTCATTGAGTTCCCGTTTCATTTCGGTATTTTCCAGCAAATCAAAGATGTGGACCGACTCATATCCGCTCAACGAAGCGGCGTCTTCGGAAAACACCCGATAACAACCCCGGGCCAGTGCTTTGAGAGCGTCTTTTTGTGAGACAGAGAACGCGTAAGCTTCTTCGCTGCAAATCCAGTCGCGGATATATCGGTGTTCAAAAGACAGCGTTTTCTTTCTGAAATCATCCGTCCCTTCCTTCATAAAGACCTTTATCCGGCGTTTCAGATCCCGTACATCTGTTTCACTCATGTCCGCCAGTCTTTCAAGTTCTTCCTCCGGCAGAGGCTCCGGAGACGCAAGGATCATGCCGATGGGCAGCCGGAAGTGATCCCGGTATTCTTTCGGATCCGGAAACAGTCGTTCCATCCACAGGGTCAACATCTGTCCGAGCTTTCCGGGATATGCAAATTCATCTTCCGGATCAAGCACACCCGCATGAATGGCTTCCGCTGCCAGATAGGCATACAGGAAAGACCCTTCGCAGCGCGCAGCCAGCGTTTCCGCAATCCGGGAGCGTCGCTCTCTTTCCGGGATTTTATCCGCCAGAGCCTGCATGTAATAATTCCGGATATCTTCCAGGTTCTTTTCATCTGTGCCGCGCAGTTCAATAATCTTATCCGGTGCAATATGCGCCAGCACAGCAGCCTCCCGTCGAGAGGTCACAATCACCCGTATCCAATCCGGGAACCTTTTCTCCATCCGTCCAAGCACTTCCGCCGTAGCATTCCGTTCGCCTTCACCGCATTCGTCCAGACCATCCAGAATGACGCAGATATTCTCCTGGTTCCCATCGATATGCCGTTCCCGTAGAGGCTTGATCAGCAGCTGATCAAACAATTCCGCATCCGAAAGTTCCATCATCCCGGGCTGTTCCAGTATATCCAGCAGCGCTCCGCGGTAGTCACTCATCCGGCAAGCCAGCTGATACGCAATAGCCCTCACCATCACCGGAACGGAATTATAATGCGGATTGCCGTATTCGAAGCAAATAATCGCGCCGACATGAGGGCTTGAAAAAGCATACTGCACAGCAAAGGTGCTCTTGCCGACACCGGGATCTCCATAAATGGCGCACATCTTTCCGTTGTTTTCAATCCATCTGTCCACTTCCCGGGCCAGCCACTCGCGGCCGACAAACGGCTTGTTCAGCAGTTCCCGCTTGTCCATCCTGTAATTTGTCATACCCAGCTTTTTCGCGATCCTGGTGATCTCCCCGTCAAAAGTATAGTTTTCCTCGCTTTCCACCATTCGGACGAGTTCTTCCAGTTTCAGCTTCAGCCAGGGACCGTAGACCGCTTCACCGGATGCGTATTTCTCCTTCCATGCACTCATGTCAAGCCACTGCCGATGGCTCAGCGCCGCGGAAGGCTTCACTTCTTTTTCCGGTTCCAGCAGCACTGTGTTGATGTTTCCGCCTTTGACACTGATAGCAATGGACAACTCATCCAGGCATACGCCCCGCCGTCCGTCCTTCACCCTGACCGCATGCCGGTTCAGACAGGAAACTACCAGCTGGCTGTCTTCGATCCCTTCGGCAATCTTTCTCCGCCAATCCACCCCATGATGGCCGCCCAGCTGATCCTGATCAAACCACACGTCATGACCCCGTCCTTTCAGACAGGCAGTGATATCGTTACAGATATTGTACTCACCTTCCGGCGTATGTGGATAAGAAAGGAAAAGCTTCAGATTTTTTCTCTTCGGAGATATGCCGTTTTCTCCCAGTTCAAAACTCTTTTCGCAATTTTCACAGAAAGCACGTTTCCCGCTTTTCAGCACAGAAACAAACTCAGAGCTTTTGCAAAAAGGACAGATTTGAATATACATGGAACACCCTACTCCTTATTGAAACAATGATTCGCAGATCATCCGACTCGCCCAAATTTTCACCCCATTTGTGAATCAATCGCGTCAATCATATCATTCAGTATAGCATTTCCCCTCGTCTCCGGATATCATAGAACTTTTGCAAAGCAGACAGCTCCATCCAGCTGATCATACGGCGGATAGTTTTCAATCTGACAGTAACCACGCTTCAGATAAAACCCGACCGCATCCTTCATGATTGGTCTGGTCTGAAGGATTGTTCTTCGGAAACCGAGTTCCCTGGCTTTTTCTTCGATCCGGTCCATCATTTCATCGGCAATATGGTTCCTTCGAAAATTCCGTTCAACCCAAACCCGCTTGATTTCCGCATCGCTGTCAGAATAGACTTTCAGCCCTGCACAGCCAACCGCATTTCCATTGATGCAGGCGATAATCACATCTGAAACGGATTCGGAAAGATTGTACGGAACGAAAGCCCGCCGGTTCTCCAGTCCGCCGACAACACTGTTGTAGTATGCTTCGGTCTCAAGATAAAACCGATGAAAAACTTCATCCTTTCCATCTGTCCATCTGTATTTCACCTGCATCCTGCCGTGCATTTCTTTCCATTCCGAAGCCGTAATGCAATAACAAATTTCATTTCCAGGATGAATGCCCTGACGTCTGAACCTTTCAACTGTTTCTGTCGGATGCATGGATGACTTCATCAGCACTCTGCCCGATCTTGGATTTTCTTTCCGATGAAAGGCTTCCAGTCTTTCAAAATCAGTTTCTGTAAACGTATAATCAAACACTGCTTTCAACGCTTCGCCTGCATACCCGTTCCCCTGAAAAGATTGTCCGATACAATATTCAATCTCAGCAGTATGGATTTCATCCCAAACTTTACAGAAAGCAATTTGCCCGATACATTCTCCGCTTTTCTTCTCCCATATGGCCCATCTGTATGATTCTGTCCGATACTTTTTTACCAATTCTTTCACAGATCCGAATGCATCATAAATGGGTTCTCCGTATTCCGTTTGAACAGCAGAATCAGAAACCCAGTTTTTCAGCATATCCTGTATCTCTTTGTCCGTCCCGCTGTAATGCTTCAGCAGTAGCCTTTCAGTTTCAATCATATGTACCTCATCAATTTTCAGGCAATCATCGGAAATCAATTGAACAGTTCTTCAGCACGTTCAGCTGGTTTTCTGCATATCATTATCCCAAATATGAAGCCCCCTGACAAGCATTTCTTCAAAAGAAATCCCGATCCCCGATTTCCTCGATTTTCCGATTGGATACAAGCATATACGCATTGAGAAAAAAATGTATTTATGTTATCATATATTTGTTATGGTGCCCGACAACAGAATTGGAGAATTTGCGCAGGAGGCAGAGTGGCATGGATTTTTCCGATTACCTGACGGAAGAGGTTCGGGGCTAATCGGCGCTTTCCAAGCGAAAAGGCAAGGATGAGGCAGATGAAAAGATATTGTTATTCTGATGAAGTGAGGACAGCCCTGGAGAGTCTGAAGCAGGCGATGGCCGTTTATCAGGTGATTGACGGACAAGTGGTTACGCTGCTTATCTCGGACGGCTTCCGGAAACTGTTTGGATACCCAAACCGGGAACAGGCTGTGTTTTTTATGGATCATGACATGTATAAAGACATCCACCCGGATGACAGGACACGCCTTACTGAAGCGGCTTTGCGCTTCGCCGACAGCGAAGACGATGATGAACTGGAATTTGTATACCGTACCAAAGCGGGTATGACGTCCGACTATAAGGTGATTCATCTGCACGGACATCATCAGCGTACGGAAACCGGGGTGCGCATCGCCCAGATCTTCTATATGGACGAGGGCATTTATGCTGAGGGCGAAGATGCCAGCGCTCAGATGAATCTTTCGCTCAACAGCGCCATGCAGGAAGATGGGATCATGCATGCTTCCCATTATGATGACCTGACCGGTCTGGCAACACAAACCTGGTTTTTCAAACTCGGTGAGGTGTGGAGAGCCAGAGCCCGCAGTGAAGGGAAAAACGCCACCCTTCTGTATATGGATTTTAACGGCATGAAACTCTTTAACCAGAAATACGGATTTGCCGAAGGCGACAGGCTGCTGAAGGCTTTTTCCGATACCCTGGTCCGAATCTTCGGGAAAGAAAACAGTTGCCATGTCGCTGCCGATCATTTCAGTTCTTTCTCAACGGATGATGCGCTGGAAGCCCAGTTGCATGAGCTGTTCAGGGCTGCTGAAAGCTTAAACGGCGGCAGAACAATGCCGTTGCGCGTCGGAGTTTATTCGGCAGGCATTGAAGACGTTCCTGTCAGCTATGCATACGACAGGGCCAAAATGGCCTGCCGGGCCCTTCCGAAGTCTGACTTCTCCGCTTCCAATTACTACAGCAAGGAACTGCTGAATACTGTCAGAAGACAGCAGTACATTGTGGCCAATATTGACAGAGCGATCGCTGAAGGATGGATTAAGGTCTATTACCAGCCCATTGTCCGGGCTGTAAACGAAAAGATCTGCGATGAGGAAGCGCTGGCCCGGTGGATTGACCCGGAGGAAGGTTTTCTGTCCCCCGGCGAATTCATCCCCTATCTGGAAGATGCCGGGCTGATCTACAAGCTGGATCTTTGCGTGCTGGATCAGGTGCTGAAAAAACTCCGGAAGCAGAAGGAAGATGGCGTGGATACGATGCCGCATTCCATTAATCTGTCCAGATCGGACTTTGCCGCCTGCGATATCGTGGAAGAAATCCGGAAACGGGTGGACGCGGCCGGAATCAGCCATGACAAGATCAGTATTGAGATCACGGAGAGTACCCTCGGCAGCGATTTTGAGTTCATGAAGGAGCAGATTGCCCGCTTCCGGGAACTGGGATTCCCGGTATGGATCGATGATTTCGGAAGCGGATATTCCTCTTTTGATATTCTGCTGAGCATTCCCTTTGATCTGGTCAAGCTGGATATGAGCTTCATGCGGAAGCTGGATGAAAACGAGGGAACAAAGATCATCCTGACGGAACTGATCAAATCCACAACCTCCCTGGGGATCGATACCATCTGCGAGGGTGTGGAAACAGAGGCACAGGTCCGTTTCCTGCAGGAGATCGGATGCTCAAAACTGCAGGGATTCTATTTCAGCAAACCGCTTCCCCTGGAACAGATCATTCAGCGGTATAACGCGGGCCTCAGGATCGGGTTCGAGGATTCAAAGGCCGCAGCGTATTTTGAAACCATCGGCCGGGTCAATCTGTATGACCTGGACGTGATCGCGAGCCGGGAGGAAGACAACTTCCAGAACACATTCAATATGCTGCCCATGGGCGTGATCGAAATCACGGGAGATACCGCGCGCTTTGTCAGGAGCAATCCCGCATACAGGGACTTCATGAAGCGGTACTTCAATCTGGATATATCAAATTTTAAAGCGTCGGATAAATACAGAACAGGTTTTACGCGCAATCTTGTGAAGACCTGCTGCGAGCAGGGAACCAGGGCTTTTTACAATGAGACGATGCCGGACGGCTCGGTAGTTCATTCATTTGCGCGCAGGATCGCCGTCAATCCGCAGACCGGAAGCGTGGCGGTGGTGGTAGCTGTTCTTTCCATCTCCGAACCCGGCGAAGGAGAAACCTATGCGGATATCGCCCGGGCACTGGCGGCGGATTACTATAACATTTATATTGTGGATCTGGATACGGACGAATATATCGAATACACCTCGTCCGCCGGCGAGGATGAGCTGTTCCTGCAGCGCCGGGGCGAAGATTTCTTTACTTCCTCTGTCCGGGATACCATGAAGCGGATCTATAAGGATGACCAGGAGTTATTCCTGACCTGGTTTACAAAGGAAAAGATCATAAGGGAACTGGACGAACAGGGAGTGTTCACGGTGACTTACCGCCTGGTGGATACCGGAACGCCTGTATATGTCAACATGAAAATTAACCGCATGCGGGGAACCAACAGGATCATTCTGGGCATCAGCGTGGTAGATTCTCAGATGAAACAGCAGATGCAAATGGAAAACGCTATGCGGGAGAGGGCGATTCTGGCCCAGATGATGGCCATCTCCGGCGACTATCTCAGCCTGTATTCCGTCGATCCCAAGACGAATCACTATATCGAGTTTACTGCGTCCCCGGAGTTTGAGCAGCTTGGGATTGCGAAAGAAGGGGATGATTTCTTCCGGAACAGCGAGGAAAACACCAGGAAGCTGATCCATCCCGATGACCTCGCGATGTTCCTGTCCGACTTTTCAAAGGAAAAGGTATTGGAAGCCATACAAAAAGAGCGAAAATACACGCTGGCTTACCGGCTTATGCTCTACGGAGAAGAACAGCAAATCTTCCTGAAAATTGTGCCTTTTTACGACGGGAAAACAGAGAAACTTCTGGCCAGCGTTCGAAAATGGAGAAACAGGACATAACGGTATGATATGTTTATGATCTTCACACACTACTCCGCTTTTTTCGCTTCATAGATCAATTCGCCAAGAGTCCGGTACAGATGATCCGGCTCGACCGGTTTGGAAAGATGTGCATTCATTCCCGCCTGCAGAGATCGTTGTACATCTTCATCAAACGCATTTGCCGTCAGAGCTATGATTGGGATTGTTTTAGCGTCCGGCCTGTCCAGCGCACGGATCGCGGCGGCCGCCTCCAGGCCGTCCATCTCCGGCATACGGATGTCCATCAGGATCGCGTCATAAGTTCCGGCTGCGCTCTTTTCGAACATTTCCAACACGATCTTTCCGTTTTCCGCATGATCCGTCGTCATCTCCTCCATTTCGAGGATATCCATCATAATCTCAGCGTTCGCTTCAATGTCCTCCGCAAGCAGAATCCGGCGTCCCGCCAGCGACGCACTCTGTTTTTCCCTGAAGATGCCGATCTGACGATGCCGGACAATATGTTTGAACTTCTCCATCACGTTGGATGCGAAGATTGGTTTGGCCAGGAATCCGTCGATACCCGCCGTCAGCGCCTCTTCCCGGATCGTATCCCATGAATAAGCGGTCATAATGATAATGAGCATATCATTGCCGTAATGCCGGCGGATCTGACGCGCTGTTTCCACGCCGTCCATCTCAGGCATACGCCAGTCCATCAGCACCATGGTGTATGGCTCCTGCTTGAGACTTTGCAGTTCCAGCATTTTCAGCGCCTCCGCGCCGCTGTGACAGACATCTGCCCGGATCCCCGCCTCATCCAGCACCAGGCGTCCATGCTCCGCGACGATCTCCTCATCATCTACGATCAGGACATGCAGAGAGTCAGGGTCAATCGCATTCTCCGATGCACTGCCTGTGTACAGACTCTTTCGCAGAGGAATCACGACCGTGAACTCGGTACCCGTGCCTTTCTCAGACTCCACGCTGATCGTACCGTTCATCATTTCCACAGAACTTTTTGTGATAGCCATTCCGAGTCCGGTGCTGCCATATTTGTTCTTACGGGAGCTATCCTCCTGTGAGAATGCATCGAAGATCCTCGGAAGAAAATCCTTGTCCATTCCGATGCCGGTGTCGCGAATCCGGAAACAAAGCGTTGATTGATCCTCATATTCGGCAGTGCGCTCCACGCTCAGGCTGATGCTGCCACCGGGGTTCGTAAACTTTATTGCATTGCTCAGAATGTTGATGAGGATTTCCTTGAGCTTCATGTCATCGCCGATGTAGTAATCATCCACGGGGCTGAGAATGCTGCACTCGTAATGAAGCCCTTTGTCTTCGCACTGGCTCATGACCATGGTGTTGATCTGTTCCAGCATGGCAGAGAACGAGAAGTCTTCCTGCTGCAGGACAACGCGCCCGGACTCGATCCTGCTCATATCGAGAATATCGTTGATGAGCACCAGAAGATGACGGGCGCTGTCCCCGGTTTTTTCCAGATATTCCCGCGTCTGGGGGGAGAGCGTTTTGTCGTTCAGGGCAAGCTTATTCAGACCCAGAATGGCATTCATGGGCGTGCGGATCTCATGACTCATATTGGACAGGAAACTCGTTTTGGCACGGTTCGCGTTTTCCGCCTTATCCAGTGCTTCCATGAGCATCCGACGCTGTTTTTCCTCTGCACGCACGGTTTCTTCTATATTATGGATCCCCAAAAGGATCCGGCGGGACTCCGGCCATACACCTACCGGAACAATTTTAACCTGATAGGTCGTGCTGTTCCCATTCTTGTCCGTGAGCCTGAAATTATGGTACAGCGCATGGTCCTGCGTCATGTGCTGTATAATGCTTTCCAGACTCAGGTTCGCGTGGAAGGATTCATATTCCTCTTCGTTCAAATGGCTGAGCCGGTCAAGAAAAGCGGAGAGGGAGCGATAGGAATACAGATCCGGGACATGATCCAGATAACTGTCGTCCGTGCGCAGCACGGCAAAGGTGTCGCGGTCGATATCCGAGCGGATCAAAATCTCATAATCATCCGTCAGGGCGCTGAGCATCATCGCCTGCTGCTCCTCGCGCTGCTTTCCCAACTGGTTGACCACAAAAGACGATACTGCCTGCAAAACCAGCAACGTGTTCGTATTGGCGCGGGGATTGTCCACACCGAGAAAACCTACAATGTCGCCGCCAAGATGCAGCGGCGCGGCCATCAGCGACTGGATACCCTGCATCGCAAGAATCTTATACTCATCCGAATCGTGGTCCAGTTCCCCATCGGTAGAATTGATGTAGAATTCGCCGTAAGTCTCAAACTGAACAATCCAGCGGTCCACAATGGAGAGGTCCAGGTTCTGCAGCTTTTCTATTTCCGGCTCAATACCTTTGGCGCACCACTCGTAGGTGTTGCTCAAACGCTGGGAACCCAGGTCAAACTCAAATATATATCCCCTGTCCGCATCGTAAAAAGACGCGACCATGTCCAGCAGCTTGTTGAAAGCAACCTCATGGTCTTCGCTTCTGCGCAGAATGGTAATACACTCCAGCAAGAGGTCGTTGATCACTATTTTTTGTTGAGTCTGTTCCTGCATTTCAGTCTCCTTCAAGTTATGCATTTATCCCCTGATCCTCCCATAGAATCCGCATAAATGCCCCGGTCTTCTCAAATTAATCCGTGGTCTTATGTTTCCCGAGCATAACCGTGATCTCTCCCCGGAAACTTCGCTCCATTCGTTCGATGGCAGTGTATCCTTCCGGTATTTCATTTTTCGCTCCTGTCTGACGAAGACATTATATCAAAGCAGTGTGAATCCTGCAATAAAAAAAGGCTGCAAACTTAGGCCTCAGTTTGCAGTCTTCTTTTTGCAATCTTTCCGAAAGCATTGAGAATTAAAGAATAATCGAGAAGAGAAAAATGCAGAAAAGCATCATTGCAACCTTATATCCTTCGGTTGGTCATCTCCTGTCTGGTGCTTATCGGTCTTCTCCGCAATCATTTATGCGTACAACCATTCTTTTGCTTTTTCATAATCGTCAAGAAAGCGAACGGAAACTTCCGGGTCACACAACAGTCAGAATCGAATCGAACCCTGTCTGCTCCAGAATTTCACTGATAACGTCATTGACTTCCGCAATTGTCACGCCATTTTCGCAGCCCTTTTGCATAATTAACAGGACACGCAGCCCTGCAGAAGAAATGTAATCCAGATTATGGCAGTTCACATGGACACCATGGATCTGCTCTTTATTTTTCTGATAAAAAGCCAGAAGATTCGGCGCCGTCATCGTGTCCAGACGCCCTTTCAGGGTCAGGAACATGGTTCCGTCCCTGAGATCAGCGGTAGCATCAAAATCCTTCGATCCGACGTCAGAGGTATCCATCCGGCTTCCGCTTTCAGATAAAGTCATCTTCCAGAAAGCACACTTTTTCATTGCCGCTGAATAGGCGGCAGCTTTATCAGCATCCAGTTTTGATACGCTCACCAGATCAGGCATGTGATCGGCAATAATCATCCTTTCCACTTTAAACCCCTGTGCCGCCAGGAACGCCAGGGCTGTTTTCATGTCACTTTCTGCGGTTTTTATTCGAAGCGACAGCTTTCCGCTTCCGACTTTCACGTCCGATTTGTCTGTTACCTGGCTTTTTGCCTTCATGACGATGTCCATGAATCTGTCACCGCATACGGCTTTCAGTGCTGCTATGTAAACAAAGGTGCTTTCAGGATCAGCGAGAATCCAGCACCCGCCGTGTTTTGAAAGAATGCGGCGAATATTGGCGCACAGCGACTTCTCTTCCGATTCGGTGAAATACATTACCAAGCCTTCCGTTGTGATGCAGAGGGATCCCTCCACGCCCTCAAGCGCTGACTCAAGGGACGCATAATTCGTCGCATCCACTCCCCTGAACTTTACCAGTTTCTTTTCCTCGTTGTTTAACAGGGAGAGGATGGCCGGCTCCGCTTCCGAAATCGCTGCGGGAAGGTCCATGCCGATAAAAGGAATCTTCTTTCCGGCAAACTCAACCGCTCTGGGAGTATATCCGCAGGGAAGATCAACGCAAGTGTCACAGCCGGATTTTTCAGCAAGGATGCCCATTGTCCGATACCGTGTTTCAATCAGCAGAGACGCTGCGGCCATTTGTTCAGGGGATGCCGTGGTCGTCCTGCTGTTTTGCGTCCCGTCTCTTGTCAAGCCAAGTTTTTCGGAGATGGCTGCCGCATCCTTGTCTCCTGAATCAGCAAGCTGAAACAGAGTCATCTTTGCAGTGTTGAAAACAGGATTGGTTTGTTCAAGAATGTTCTGATCAATGGTTGCTCCGTCAAAGAAATCCATTTGTGTCTCCCTCCGTATCTCTAAAAAATCCTCAGTAACACGGCATTGCCTTCTGCCCGGCCTTTTATGCCCGTAATTCGCGTCCCATTCCGCCACCTCATGGGAGCTGTAACTTCAAAGTTTTTTGGTGATGCCCTTCACGGTCATCATCCGGAAATAATACCATATTTCCCAAAAACAAAAAAGCCCCGCAGAGCCCAAAATATAAGCTCTGCGGAATTTTCGCCTGCTCAGGCGCTTGCCTGATCCGCGCTCATGAACTGTTCAAAGGAAACCTTGTACTTAATCGTGATCTTATTGCCTGCCTCTACATCAATCCGGTCAACCAGTCTGGCGATGATCATGTGCCTGATCTCGTCCTTGGCTCCGGCGTAAATCTCTCCCCAGGTGTGCAGTTCAGCAACAAAAATAGCTGCCAGAGATAACATGAAATTTTGCTGACAGCCGGGCTTGGGAAATTCCTTTTATAAAGAAAAATGATTGTAAGAAAAAATAATTGTTCGCGCTTCTTTGATTATAGTATAATCTGTCCCGGAAGTGATTCCCACCTCATCGCTGC
>Ga0265298_10002550_pt1 | contig 25160 bp, 20 predicted proteins | sample AusTroGonzalo_MG_3_FD_193486 | JGI IMG/M metagenome (GOLD analysis project Ga0265298, IMG submission 193486) | Bovine rumen microbial communities from tropical cattle in Woodstock, Queensland, Australia - Gonzalo_01 | ecosystem: Host-associated > Mammals > Digestive system > Stomach > Rumen ...
GGGCGTTTTCTTTCTGCCGCGGCGGCCACCCCCATGGGGGTGGTGCAGTTTGTTTTTCGTCTTCGTCGATCCCCACGGCCTTCCTCTCTTTTTTGCTGACCCGTTAGATATTACCATTCTCACGGCGGATTTGCCGCGGCGGAGATGCGAGAAATTTGGTAGAATATCAACAACGAAAGGAACTCTAAAATGGCGAATATAATCCTGAAGCGCATTATACCTTCTGCAATTGGCCTGGTGCTTGTCGTGCTTGCCGCGCTGTGGCTCTATGGCTTCATCGGTGTCAAGGCGGGCTGGATTGGCCCGACCGAGGTCCCCGGACTCAACGCCATTTCGCACAGCGGCGCAGATGCCGCGGGCGGTGTCACCGGCGCAGCAAAGGCCAAAGTCGGTCTTTGATTCTTCGGACGAATGTCCTAAACTCGAAACGAAAGGTGCTGATATGAAGATTGCTACAATTGCCGCGGTCATGGTGGCTGCGTCGACGGCGTTTGGGGAACTTATTGTCAAGGACGGCGACACGCTTGCGTTCCTTGGCGACTCGATTACGCAGCAGGGCCAGGAAAAGATCGACGGATACGTCAACCTCGTCCTTCGCTCGCTCGCCTGCGAGGGCGTGAACGTCAAGCCGGTGAAGGCCGGCATCAGCGGGAACAAGTCCAACGACATGCTGGGGCGGTTAGATAAGCATGTGCTTTCCAAGAAGCCGAACGTGATGACTCTCTCGTGCGGCGTCAACGACGTCTGGCACCACGACTGGAACAAGGGCGTGTCGCTCGAGGACTACAAGAAGAACATCTCCACGATATTCGACAAGTGCGACGCGGCGGGCTGCAAGGTCGTCGTGCTGACTGCGACCATGTTCGAGAAGCAGGAGATGGAGAAGTTCAAGCACAACGTGATGGTTGCTCCCTACAATGAATGGCTCCGCGAAGAGGCGAAGCGCCGCGGGTATCCTGTCGCGGACCTCAACGCCGACATGTGGAAGGCACACGCGGAGAACCCCGCCGTTAAGCTGACGGTCGACGGTGTGCACATGCGCCCTGAAGGCAACCGCCTGATGGCCCGCGGCGTTCTGCGCGCGCTCGGCATGGCGGAGGATCGCGTCGCTTCCTTCGACTGGGAGAACTGGAAGCCGGTCTGGGTGCTCTGCCGCTTCGACCTTAAGCCCGGCGCCAACAACAAGGCCGAGTACCTTGCGAAGACCAAGGAAGTGCTGGGCGCCGTTCGCGCCGAGCCGGGCTGCTGCGAGTATCGCCTCCTTGGCGACGCCAAGACGGACTGGGACAAGCCCCAGCGCTTCGGCGACAACACTCTCTGGATGCTCGAGAAGTGGCTTTCGGTTCGGGAACTCCAGGCGCACCTCGCTACGCCCCACATGAAGAAGTTCGGCCCGTCGGTGGCCCCGATGCGCACTTCGTCGTCTTTCCACGTGCTTGAGGACGTTCTGCCCTGAGTTCTTTGAAGAGCCGGAGGCCTGCGTCTTAGGGTTGGCGTAATGAGCGTGAAGCCAGTAGAGCAGAGCCTTTTCTCCGGCCGGACGGATGGAGAGCCGGACGAAAGCGTCCCGCTTGCGGAACGCCTTCGTCCGCGTACGCTTGACGAGGTCGTAGGCCAGGGGCATCTTGTAGGCGAGGGGAAGATATTGCGCGGGATGATCGAGCGCGATGTCGTCCCCTCGATGATTTTCTGGGGACCGCCGGGCGTCGGCAAGACAACGCTCGCAAACGTAATCGCCCGGACGACGAACGCTCGTTTCATCACTTTCTCCGCGGTGACGAGCGGCATCAAGGAAATCAAGGAAGTAATGCACCAGGCGGACGAAGACCGTGCCTTCGGGCGCAAGACGATTGTCTTCGTCGACGAAATCCACCGCTTCAACAAGGCGCAGCAGGACGCGTTTCTCCCGTTTGTCGAACGCGGCAGCATCATCCTCATCGGCGCGACGACCGAGAATCCTTCTTTCGAGGTCAATGGTGCGTTGCTCTCGCGCTGCAAGGTGTTCGTCCTGAAGGGGCTCGGCGAAGACGATCTCGTCACGCTTCTCAGACGCGCTGTCACCGACGCTCGTGGTTTCGGTTCGTTGAAGGTCCGCATATCCGACGACCAGCTCCGCGCTCTCGCCGTCTTCGCGAATGGCGATGCGCGCGCTGCGCTTTCGTCGCTCGAGATGGTCGTGCTGAACTGCGGCGATGAAGGCGGCGAGCTTGTCGTTGACGACGGCGTTCTTGAGCAGTGCACGTCCCGCAAGTCGCTTCTCTACGACAAGGACGGGGAGGAGCACTACAACATCATCTCGGCGCTTCACAAGTCGATGCGAAACTCCGATCCGGACGCGGCGGTCTACTGGCTCGCGCGTATGCTGGAAGGGGGCGAGGATCCGCTCTATGTCGCACGGCGCGTCACTCGTTTTGCGGCGGAGGACGTTGGGCTTGCGGATCCGCGCGCTTTGGAAATCGCGGTTGCCGCGCAGCATGCCTGCCATTTCATCGGCATGCCCGAGTGTTCCGTCCATCTTGCAGAGGCGGTCATCTACCTCTCCATCGCGCCGAAGTCAAATTCGTCGTACATCGCCTACGAAATGGCGAAGAAGGACGCGCTCTCTCGCACTGCGGAGCCGGTTCCGCTTGCGATCCGCAACGCACCGACAAAGCTTATGAAGGAGCTTGGCTACGGGAAGGGCTATCGCCTCGCGCACTACGAGGAGAACAAGATAGCAGACCTCCAGTGCCTTCCCGACTCATTGAAGGACGCCGAGTATTATGTCCCCACGAGCGAGGGAGTCGAGGCGCGCATCAAGACTCGCCTTGAGCAGATCAAGGCCTGGAAGGCGGAACTCAAAAGAAAGAGGAGATAATACCGTGGGTAGAGCGTTAGTTGTTTGCATTATTTGCTGTCTCGTTTCCGCGGTTTCGCGCTGTGCGGCGCAGAGCGCGCCGCGCTCGGGACCGTGGACGAAGGAACAGGCGTGGGAATGGTATAAAGCCCAGCCGTGGATTCGCGGATGCAACTACATGCCCGCCTCGTGCGCGAACCGCGTGGACCAGTGGCAGGAACTCGGCAGTAAGGAGCGCTTCGAGGAAATGGAGCGCGAGCTCGAAGTCGCAGAGTCCATCGGATTCAACACGCTGCGCATTCTCGTGGAGCTCCAGGGCTTCGGCGTGTGGCTTGAGGACCACGACGGATTCATGGAGCGGTTCGAGAAGGCGCTACAGGTCATGTCCGCGCACAAGATGCGGGTGATAGTCGTCCTCGGAAACGATTGCATGAGGCCAAGGCAGATATGGAAGCTCCCCAAGCCGGGCCCGCAGGAATACGACGTCGGCTACCATGGCGGACGCAGGCTGAGCCAACACGGATCGTTTCCTGGCGAGATGGGGTATTCGCAGGTGGACGATCCCGAGTTGAAGCCCAAGTTCTTCGCCATGTGCGAGGAGCTGATGACGAAATACCGCGACGACGACCGTATTCTCTTCTGGAACGTCTGGAACGAACCGGGCGCCTCCCGCCGTTGGACGGCGAGCGTCGAACCGCTGAAGGAGCTTTTCGCCCTCGCGTGGAAGATCAATCCGAAGCAGCCACTCGCCGCCGACCTCTGGATCGACGACTACGGCACCGACCCAAAGGCGTCGAACCAGGCGCAGGTTGTCGCGGGGCAGCTTTCCGACATCGTCTCCTATCACTGCTACGGCGACTACGAGGCGCAGGTCCGCGTCATCCGCAAGCTGAGGCGGCACTACGGACGGCCGATGGTCAACACCGAATGGCTCGCCCGCATCGTCCACAACGACGTGTTTACCGCCTATCCGCTCTACTACATCGAGAACATCGGCTGCACGTGCTGGGGATTCGTCGCGGGCAAGTACCAGACATATGAGCCGTGGGAGGCAATGTGGCAGGAGGTGGAGAAAGGGTCGGAAGCCAGCAAGTCCTACGACATGACGAAGTGGTTCCATGATCTCTACCGTCCGTCGCTCAGACCCTACGATCCGAATGAAGTCGCGCTCATCAAGCGTTTCAACAAACTCGCTGACGAGGACGGCGTCAAGGCGCAGGCGGATCAGCGGCGCTAAGACCCCGGCGGCTACACCATTATGATGTTGGGGTTGATTTGGTATAATATCTGTAGAAAAGTTGTAACCTTTTGCGCCGTGGTGTGTATACAGGGCGAAGACAAATGGTAGAAAAAGGAGTAAAGCCATGATTAACGCAGTCACAGAGCAGTTCAGCAAATTCGTCAGTTTTGCCGAGGAACAGTCCGCAAGGGGCAAGGACAAGGCCATTGCGACAAAGGGCGATGTGGCGATCAACGGCGGCACTACGCTCGAGGAGCGCAAGATCGCCATTACAAACAGGACAGACTGGGTCGGACTGGTGCTCTTTCGCAGCAAGGACACAAAGGCCGTCAACAACGAAGTGCGCGCACTTTTCAAGAAGACGATCGCCGACATGTTCGGCGGGGAGAACAACATCCCCGACTCCGTCAAGGAAGCGATGCTGATGAAGGACTACGGGTGCGGCAAGCCGCTCACAGCGCGCCGCATCATCGCTGTCAGGGACGCAATCGTTGACCTCGGCCGCGTAAACTGCTTTGACAAGACCAACGACCCGGACGGCGAGCTCGCGAAGAAGGCCATAGCCGCCGGCTACACGCGGCTCGACTTCGGCAAACTCAACACCGCGGCCAATCTCCTTTGCGCCACGAACGGTATCGGCTACAAGGCAGCGATGGAGCAGGTCATCACCAAGGGTTCCGCCGCAAACCGCACCATGAACGCCGGCTCGCTTTACATGAAGAACGCCACGATCTTCTCTCGCGGACTTGGCTACTACACCCGTATCGCCGGGGACGACGCACGGAACGTCGAAGTGGCGAGACTCGCCGCTTCGAAAGAATCGGTGGCCAATCTCTCCGAAATCGCAGACAACCTCGCGTACAAGTTCAATAACATCCTGCACGACGCCGAAGATATCCTTCGCGCGGCAAAACTGCCGCCCGAGACGCTCGCCGGGCTGCGCACGGCCGTCGATGAGGTTGCGGTCAAGTTTACGGGTGTCTCGGCCGACATTGCCTCCGGAGCGCTAAAAAGCCGTGAGGAAGTCTACAAGCAGCTGTTCCTTGTCTCTCTCAAGGGAGTCAGCGATGAAGTGCAGGCGATCTTCACCGCGCTGGGCGCCGCCGCCGCGCAGAACCCGGCGGTCGAAGAATTCAGGCAGTACCTTCGCGAATACTTCAAAGAAGTCGGCGAGTATTGCGACAAGCTTGCCGGGACATACAAGCTCGCCGTAGCGAGCGACATGGCCAAGGACGTGGAGCTCAGACTGATCGCCGCAGCGCAGAAGGGAGGCCAGGACAACGGCAGTCCGAGCGACATCCCGGCATTAATATTGGACAACATCACCAACTTCCTTGCCGTCAATCCCTTCGAAAACATCGAGAAGGTTGAGACGTTCATCACCCATCTCGAAAATAGCGGCTGCGCGAACCTTCGCTTCACCGCCGAACAGAAGACCGAGCTCAAGGCGATGGTCGACAAGGCCTTCGGCGAGGGACCCAAGGCAGACAAGATACTTAAGCGCCTCGTCGAGCAATTCGAGGCGTCGTTCTACGCCGAACAGCTGAACTCACCGACAGACTTCGGCAAGAATCCTCCCACTGGCCCCAGCTTCATCGTCAACTACTTCAAGAACAATCCAGAGGCGCTCGGCGTCTTTGACCCTGGTTTCAAGTTAGACACGAAGGAGGACGTCGATGCCGCCAAGACCTCCATCAAGGAGAAGATGCTCGCCGACCTCAACGCAAAGCTCAACGACCCGGACACCAGCAAGGTGACAAGCCTTTCCTCCGGACTGTTCCCACAGGGGGTGCGCGAGTACCACTCGGGGTATGTGACGTTCAACGGCGAACTGATTCCCAATGCGGAGTATGGCACCAAGTTCCCGCAGCTCGGCGCGGGATGCAATATCCCCGAGCGCAAGGGATATGCCGAGTTCCTCGAAAAGACATTCGACGCCGGCCACAAGAAGCTGCGCCAGACGGTGTCGTTTGTCTGCGGCATGGCCGACGGGCTCGCCGGAACGATTGACAGCATGATCGATCACGGCGATAACTGCATCAAGGGCGCACCCCGCGACAAACTCATTCAAGATCATGGCATGGGGCTCTCGGCAGGCGAGCTTTCTCTGGAAGACAACTACAACATCGAGCGTGTGGACAACGGCGACTTGAAGATCACCCTCACGCACCTCGTCAAGAACCATGTTAGCTACTTTATCAACGTTAATGACGGCACGATGTACAATTCCAAGCTTGTCTCCTCTCCCAATGCCTGCACCATCCTCAGCAACACGAAGTTCGTAGTGACGATGACGATCAAGAACGTGGCCGACGCGGACCTTGGCCCCAACGACATGCCCGAGTTCGCCATCGACGACATCAAGCAGGAGATGGCGTAGCCGTTAGCCCCACGGTGCATTTCTCGGCGGCGTTTTGGTATAATTTCTTTCTTATCTGCCGAAATGGCGGAAAGGGAAGGAAACCAAAGATGGGGGACAGATGATCTGCGACAGCATACTTGACGCGGTGGGGCATACGCCGCTGGTGCGGCTTCGTCGGATGGCGACACCCGACATGGCCGAAGTCCTCGTAAAGTTCGAGGCAATGAACGTCGGCGGGTCCATAAAGACCCGTACGGCGCTCAACATGATCCGCGACGCCGAGGCGCGCGGGCTTCTCAGGCCCGACTCCGTAATAGTAGAGCCCACCAGCGGGAACCAGGGCATAGGCCTCGCGCTCATTGGCGCGGTAAAGGGCTACAGGACGATCATAGTCATGCCCGACAGCGTCAGCGAAGAGCGCCGCAAGCTTGTGCGCCACTACGGCGCGGAAGTAGTGCTTGTCCATGACGCTGGCAACATTGGCGACGCCATAGCAGAATGCGCCGCGATAGCGCAGCGAATGGCCAAGGAGGATCCGAAGGTGTTCGTCCCCGAGCAGTTCTCTAATCCGGCGAACCCGGCGGCGCACCGCCATGGCACCGCGCTCGAGATAATGGAGCAGGCGGCGAAGCCGATACACGGTTTCTGCTCGGGCGTTGGCACCGGAGGGACGCTAAGCGGGATCGGCGAAGTCCTCAAGGCGCAGAACCCGTCCATCGAGATATGGGCGGTCGAGCCCAGGAACGCGGCGATTCTCGCCGGGGGGACGGTTGGCACGCATTTGCAAATGGGCATAGGCGACGGACTCATACCCGACAACCTCAACACGCAGATATACTCGCATATCTGCGTCGTATCCGACGAAGAGGCGCTTGGCTGCGCGCGTGACCTCGCCCGCAAGGAAGGGCTGATGGCTGGCATATCGGCGGGCACCAACGTCTTTGCCGCACTCAAGCTCGCGAAGCGGCTGGGCCCCGGCAAGACCGTCGTGACAATACTCCCCGACACGGCTGAGCGGTACTTCTCCACTCCGCTTTTCGAGGAATAATGCGCGGCAGTTATGAAGTTCAAGGGAACAATATGATATACTATGTCCAATGTCGCGTCATGGTTAGGTGGTTAAGTAGTTAAGTGGTTAGGTGGTTAGGTGGTTAACTACCAAACTACCAAACTACTCAACTACCAAACTACCTAACTACCCAACTACCAAATCTACATGGACATATTCAAGAAATGCTACGACTGGACTGAAGCTGACGACGTTCGCGCCGCAAATCTCTACCCCTACTTCCACCGGCTGGAGTCTCGCCAAGATGCGGAAGTCATGATGGAGGGCCGTCGGCGAATAATGCTTGGATCCAACAACTATCTTGGGCTTACGATATGCGACGAAGTGGTGGAGGCCGGCATAAAGGCGATCGAGAAATACGGCACCGGCTGCTCTGGTTCGCGCTTCCTGAACGGCACGCTCGACCTGCACATCGAGCTTGAAGAGGAAATCGCAAAGTTCCTTGGCAGGGAAGCGGCGCTCACCTTCGGCACGGGATTCCAGTCGAACGCAGGCATAATAAGCGCGCTCGTCGGCATGCACGACTACGTGATCTGCGACCGCGAAAACCACGCGAGCATCTACGCGGGCTGCCAGCTGAGCTTCGGCAAGCTCCTGAGGTTCAAGCACAACAACATGGCAGACCTCAAGGCGTGTCTTGACCGCGTGCCGGACGAGTGCGGGGCGCTCGTGGTGGTCGACGGCGTGTTTTCGATGGGCGGCGACGTCATCAACCTGCCGGAGGTCGTCCGGCTCGCCAAGGCGCGCGGCGCCCGCGTCATGGTCGACGACGCGCACGGGCTCGGCGTGCTCGGGAAGGGCGGCCGTGGGACGGCGTTCCACTACGGCCTCGAAAAAGACGTGGATATCTTCATGGGCACCTTCTCGAAGTCGCTCGCATCCCTCGGCGGATACATAGCGGGCGACGCCAAGGTGGTCGACTACGTGCGCCACCACTCGCGCCCGTTCATCTTCTCGGCGTCGATCCCGCCTGCGAACGCTGCGGTCGCGCTTGCCGCGCTCCGCCACCTCGAGGCGCATCCGGAACTTCCCGAACGGCTGCGCTCGCTGTCAGAATACGCGCGCAAGGGGTTCTCCGAACGCGGCGTCCGCATAAGGGAGTCCGCGCTCGGGCTGCCTACGCCGATAATCCCGCTGTACACCTACACGACCGAGGCGACGCTTGTAGCTGTCAGGGAGGTGTACAACCGCGGAGTGTACGTGAACCCCGTGCTTCCTCCCGCGACTCCCGAAGGCGAGGCCCTGCTCCGCACAAGCTACATGGCTACACATACGGAGGCGCAGCTTGACGAGGCGATGGACGTGATCGCCGGCGTAATGAAGGACTTCCCCGCGTGAGCGAGTGCCCCGGTCACGTACTCGTGACTGGCGCGGGCGGCTTTATCGGCGGCCATGTGGTGCGTCGTTTTGCCGCCGCGGGATGGAGGGTGACGGGGCTTGTACACCGTCGCCAGCCCAAGAATCCCGTTCCGGGTGCGGAATACGTGGCAGGCGACATCTCCGACTTAGGCGGACTGCGCCAGCTAGTCGCGGCACTTGCGCCCGACGTGATAGTGCATGCCGCCGCGCTTGCCTCCGACGTAGGGCCGGATTCCCTTTTCTGGAAGCTCAACTACGAGCCAGTCGTCACGCTTGCCCCGCTTGCCAAGAGGAAGTTTGTCTTTATTTCAACGGCCGACGTCTACGGCATACGCGACTTTTCGGGCGAGGACGTCTCCTCCCTCAAGTTCGACGACAACCTACGCAACCCGTACCCGCGCTATAAGATAAAGGCGGAGCTGTGGCTGAAGGGCAATCTCCCGCCCGAGCGCTTCGCGTGCGTGCGTCCAGCGGCGGTGTGGGGGCCGGGCGACGAGACGCTTGAGAGGCGCGTCGCCGCCTTCCTCCGCTCTTCGCCGTTCATAGTCCATTTCGGCAAGTGGCGCGGGCACAACCGATGGCCGCTCGCCGACGTTCGGCGAGTGGCGGAGGCGGCGTATCTCGCGGCGACCACAAGCCGCTGGGACGGCGACGGCGTGACGGTGATCGACTCGCGGAGGATAACGGCGGAGGAGTTCTACCGCGAGACGGCGGCCCGGCTCTTTCCGGGGCGCAAGTTCCGCACGCTGTGCCTGCCGATGTGGCTTGGGGTCTGCATCGGGCGGCTCTCGTCTTTCATCGCCGCGATGCTGCGGCTTTCGCACGTGCCGTTTGATCCGTCGTACTATGCGCTCAAGACGGTCTCGAGCAACCTCGACTTCGTCGACAAGTCTTTCTTGGATGATGTGCCAACATGCAGAACGGAGCGTACCACATGATCTGTGTCGGAATTGGGCGGGTTAAGCTGTTTCTTGCGCTGACGTTTGCAAGCGCGGCGCTTTTCGGCGATGCGCTGACGCCTGCCGCGCCCGGCGACGTCAAGGTGCTCGGGCGCCCCGGCGAGCTCTTCCAGTCGTCGTTGAACCACCGCGTGTTTTCCGAATACGCGCAAGGTCCCGTGTACGACGAGGCGGAGAACGCCTTCGCGACGCATTGGGACGATGAGGACGACCATATTGGCTGGCAGGGCGAATACTGGGGCAAGACGATGCTCTGTTGCGCAGGGGCGATACGCTACACGCGAGACGCGAAGCTCGCCGCCTGGTGCGTGAAGAAGGCGCACCATCTCATCGACACCTACCAGCATCCCGACGGCTATCTCTCGACGTACGCGAACCAGGACCTGCTGCGTGCAAATCCCGATTCGCCCGACTACGAGAAACACTGGTGCTTCAACATCTGGGGCCAGAAATACACGATGTGGGCGCTCGTGGAGCTTTACCGCGCGACGGGCGACAAGAAGTGCCTGAAAGCCGCAGAGAAGATGATGGACCAGCTCATCTCCCAGATGAAGCGCATGAACGTCACGATCGACAAGACGGGCTCGTGGGCCGGCATCTCGTCGATGTCCATCCTCCGCCCGCTGATCGAGCTGTACATCGAAGTGCCGAAGCCGGAGTACAAGGCGCTCGCCGACTACATCGTGAAGGTGACCGACGTGCGCGAAGGGCAGAAGCCGACTGCGAACCTCATCTACGACGCGCTCTCCGACCGCCCCGTGGTGTCGTGGTTCTACAAGCCCATGCTTCTCTCGAAGGCATACGAGCTCCAGAGCTTCTTCGAGGGAGTCGCGGCCTATCACCGCCTCACGGGCGATGCGCGAGCGCTTGCGGCGGCCGAGGCATTCTGGGGGCATCTCTTCCGCGAAGAGCTCAATCCGATGCGGTCTGCGAGCTACTTCGACCACTTCCTCTACGCGAAGCGCCATGTGAACGGCATGACGGAACTGTGCGATGTCACGCACTGGATTCGCCTCAACCGCGAGCTCTGGAAGCTTACAGGCGAGACGAAGTACCTCGATTGCATCGAAGAGGCGTTTTACAATGCATTCCTCGCTGGCGTCACACCAGATGGTGCGTGGGGCGCGCACATCATCCGCTCGCACGGCACGCGCCATGTGACGGCTCCAGCGCAGACAGGCATGACGATGCACCAGTGCTGTCCCGACAACATGCTCCGCACGTTCTACGACTGGGCGGACACGGTGGCAGATGTCGCGAAGGATGGCGCGTGGGAGGTGAATCTCTACTCTGACGCCGACATCGTCCTCCCGGAAGCCAAGATGGAGTTGCGCGGCGGCTATCCCGTTTCCGAGACCTTTCGCCTGCGCGTTGTCGCGGAAAAGGACGGCAAGCTGCGTCTGCGCGTGCCGTATTGGGCTGGCGAGATTGGCGTCGACGGAAAGCCACTTAAGCCCGCCGCGGGGAAGGTAGAGCTTGCGGTCACGGCAGGCGAACAAACGTTCAACCTCGTTCTCAAGATGCCGCCGCGTATAATCGACTCCGAGGCGCCGGATTTCGAGGATATCGACACGGTAACCGAACTCGATACGCAGAGGCAAGAGGGCTTCACGAAGACTTTCATGTGCTGGTACACGCCGGAGATGAAGGGGCTCGTGCGCAGGACCGCGGCGGCCGAGATCATGCGCGGTCCTCTGGTGCTGGCGAAAGGACGCCTTGTCGGGACTTTGCGCGACGAGACTTTCGAGTTCAAGACGATTAACAAGCAGCCCGGCTGGAAGCTTTCGCTCGCTCCGCAAAAGAGGACGACGAAGAATATTGGCGTCTGGGGTGCGTGGGATCTGACGCTTGAAAAGGGCGAGGAGAAGAAGACGATGCCTGTCGCCGACTTCTGGTCCGTGTCCTGCATGGACGATCCCGAGAACTGGTTTTCTGTCTGGTTCTGACGAAAGGGTGCGGCGATGGGCTACTACAAATTGCAGCCGGGGAAGGGGATATGAGCGATTTTCTGCTGTCGCTTAAGGATGTGTCACTTGCGTTCGGCGGACCGAGCGTCTTGGACCACGTGTCGCTTTCCGTCTCGAAGGGGCTTCGCGCCGCGCTCACGGGGCGGAACGGCGAGGGCAAGTCGACTTTGCTTAAGGTGATAGCCGGAAAGCTCGAGCCGGATTCCGGCGAGATTGTCCGCGCGCCTGGGCTAAAGATCGTCTATGTCTCGCAGGAGGTTCCTGCGGACCGTCCGGACGATCCTGGCTTCAATGCGCTTTCCGGCGGACGTCGCCGCAAGAGTATACTCGAAGCGGCGCTGTTGTCGCGTCCCGACCTTCTGCTTCTCGACGAGCCGACAAACCATCTCGACATGGAGACGATCGACTGGCTCGAGGCGATGCTGCGTCGGTCGCGCGACATGGCCGTTGTCGTAGTTACGCACGACAGGCGCTTTCTGCGGCGCGTCGCGACGAAGATATTCGATCTCGACCGTGGCGAACTCTCCGGCTGGGAATGCGACTACCCGACATTCCTCAAGCGCAAGGCCGAGCTTTTGGCGGACGAAGCGGTCTACTGGGAGCGCAAGTCAAAGAAACTCGCGCAGGAGGAGGCGTGGATCAGGCGCGGCGTAAAGGCGAGGACTACGCGTAACGAAGGGCGAGTCGCCGCACTCATGAAGCTTCGCGAGGAATTCGCGGCACGGCGTGCCGCGGTTGGTTCCGCGACGCTCAAGCTCGATACCGCGGCGCCTGGCGGAATGGGCGTTCTTAAAGTAAAGAACGTTTCCTTTTCCTATCCCGGCTCGAAGCGTCCTGTGATTTCCGATTTCACGGCGACAGTGCTGCGTGGCGAGAGGATTGGCATTCTCGGCGCGAACGGCGTTGGCAAGACGACGCTTTTGAACTTGCTCACTGGTCGTCTCAAGCCGACGTCTGGCGAGGTTGTGCGTGGCACAAGCGTGGAGCTTTCGTTCTTCGACCAGCTTCGCAGCGAGATGAAGCCAGAACTTACCGTTGGTGAGAACATTGCTTCCGATCGCGACGAAATCGTGGTGGGAGGGGTGAGGAAGCACGTCTATTCCTATCTTGCCGATTTCCTCTTCACGCCAGAGCGCGTGCGCACTCCGGTCAAGGCGCTTTCCGGCGGTGAGCGTGCGCGGTTGATGCTCGCGAAGCTTTTCCTGAAGCCCGCAAATTTGCTCGTGATGGACGAGCCGACGAACGACCTCGACGTGGAGACGCTGGAGCTTTTGGAGGAGCAGCTTCTCGCGTATTCAGGCACGCTGCTTTTGGTGAGTCACGACCGCGAGTTCTTGAACAATGTCGTGACTTCGACATTTGCGCTCGAGGGCGATGGAACCGTCAAGCAGTTCCCTGGCGGGTATGACGACTACGAGCGGCAAAGGGCGGCGAAGCCGAAGGTGAATGCGCCTCCTGCGCCGCCGGTCAAGCCCAAGCTCGACATCCGCGTCCGCGTCAAGCCGCTCGCCGCCGCGAAGAAAAAAGAATTCACCTGCAATCCGTTTGCAGATCTTTGATTTTTTTAACGCAGAGACGCAAAGTCGCAGAGTACGCAGAGTTTTTTATGGCTGCCTGCGGCAGGGGCTGGGGTTCGGAGTCAGGGGTCTGGGGGCTTGCCCCCAGTTCTAAATTTCTCTGCGCACTCTGCGCCTTAGCGCCTCTGCGTTAAAAACTTCGAAACAAAAAATCTACAATTCCATTCTCCAACTCCAACTCTAAACTTCAACTCCTACCCACTAGATTTTTGGTATAATACGAGCAACATAAAAACCAACTGCGTAAGCGAAAGGAGCACTGGAATGAAGAAACTTCTCATGGCCGTCGCCGTTATGGCGTGTGTCTTTACCGCATCGGCTGAAGACTCGAGGCCTTGGCTGCCCTTGGGCATCTCTCTCGTGACTCCTCCGCTTCAGCTGCCGAGCCCCTCGCATACCGTGTTCGGCGCAATGATCAACATCGGCTACGGACAGGTGGACAACCTCGCCGTCCTCGACCTCGGTCTTATCAACAACGTCACCGATACAATGACAGGGCTTGAGCTTGCGCCTGTCAATCTTGTTGGCACCTGCCTGGGTGCGCAGGTCGGCGCGCTCAACATCGCCTCGCGGACAGTCGGGCTCCAGCTCGGCGTCCTCAACATGACGGGCGACTTGCATGGCGTGCAGCTCGGGCTCCTCAACATGAGCAGCTCCGGCGGCGCACTCATCTTCCCGATACTGAACCTCGGGTTCTGACGGGAGTTTGCGCCACAGGGCGAGCCCGAAATGGTCAGCGCGCGTAGATTTTGCGGCAGCCGGATGATTCTGTGTGCCGTAGCTGTCGCGCTTGGCGTGAAGCTTGCGGTCGACGCGCTGCCTGATGCAGCCGTCGCCTTTGGCTTTATGCGGCCCGCCGCGCGGCTTGCCACGATCTATTTGGGCGCGGCGTTTGATATTCCCACGATGACGATTTCGGCGCGCGGCGTGACGATCGCCGTCGTGCGGGCGTGTTCTGCGACGGACTTCTTCTCGATGGCGTTTACGCTCCTCGGCTTTGCCATGCCGATTCGCCGTCTTGCGCTGAGAATTCCCGCCGCCGTTGTGTCTGCGTGGCTCGTCGCCGTTCTCGCAAACGCCGTGCGGCTCGTCCTCCTCGTCTATGCGGACGGCTTTTTCCCGGCGTCGCAGATTCCCGCCGTCCACATGGCCATAGGCATCGCAGTCTTCTTGCCCGTGTTCGCGCTGTTGTGGTATACTTTTGTCGTAAAAGCCAGTTGCAAAAGACCTTTTAGACAGGATTTACAGGATTAACAGGATTTGAGAAAGGATGATCAGCATGGAAACGACTTCGCAAAACGATGAAAAGCTTTCGCTCTTCGCCCACCCGCTGACGTTTGCGATCACGCATCTCGCCTTCCCGATTCTTGCGACACTCGCGTGCGTCTACTTCTACTGGATTACATGCGACGCGCTCGAGGGGGTGCTCGCGTCAAAGGCGCTTGCCGTCTTGATCGCGTCTGCCGCTCTTCCCCTGTCGGCGCTTGGGTTATTGCTGTTCCGTCCCAAGTCCATGAACGCATGGCTTATGTTCGCCTACGCCTTTCTTGGCGTGGCGTTTCTCTATCTTTCGGTGCCTGTCTTGGACGAGATGTCACGCAAAGTGGACAATTGGATAATCGGACCAACGCCAATGTTTGCCATGTTCGCCGGGATCGTTCCGCTTATCTTCGCCGGCGTCGCGCGCATCGCCACGGCAAAGTGGAAGATGAATACCGGCGCAGACATCATGACATCGGTCCTCTGCCTCGTCGTTCCGCCGTCTGTTGCATTCTTCCTGGCGAATGTCGCGTTTAGGTTCGATAAATTCTTCCGCGACCTCAAGCTTTCGCCACTCCTGGAGTCCATTGCTGCGCACGCCTTGGCCGTCGGCTACTTCCTTGGATGCGCCGTCTTCTTTGTTGGGCTACTGCGTCTTCTCCACAAGCTCTTCACTGTCGTTACGAATCAGATGCCTGAAAACGTCCGCAGATACGGCGGCGCTACTATCTTTGGTCTCGTTCTCCCGCTCGCCGGTCTTTCGCTCAACCTGACGATTCCGTTTCCTGCGGACTTCGCAAACCCGTGGGCGTGGGGACTTGCCATATTTTCGGGTCTTGTCCTTTTCCTGCCAGCGCGAAACGATGCGCTTGGCCTCGGCTCGTATTTCCTCAAGTTCGTCGCAGCTCCCTTCGTCGTTTATTTCTTTGTCCTCTTCGTTCCGTTCATGCCGCTCGCGATACCGGCGATAATCATGATGGGCTCAGGCTTCCTTATTCTTGCTCCGACGCTTCTCTTTCGCTACTGGACGCGCGACGCATACGCCGCGTATCTAGCGCTTCGTCCTCGCTTCTCCCGCTGGCGCCTTATCCTCATCGCGCTCATTGGCGCTCTCGTCATGCCGCTGGCGTTTGTCGTGGATGTCGAAATGGAACGCCACGACGTCAAGGCGCTTCTTAGATGGCATACCGAGGAAGACTTCGATCTTCCGCCCGCGCCGATGCCGGTCTCGCAGGTGAGAGCCGAGAAGATAATGAAGGGCATCAACGACTACACCTTCGGCGCGGAGATTCCCTTCCTCTCGGCATGGCGCACTTGGCGCGTCTACGACGGAATGTACATGGCGGACAAGCTCCGCAACGAGCTGAATCTTCGCATCCTCGGCAAGAAGGTGGCCGACGAACGCGACTGGGAGGGGCGCGCGCGCAACATCTTTGGCGGCAGTATCTTCGGCGCCAACACCGCGCGGCGCTCGTACACCCGAGGCGCGCGCGGAAGATGGTGGGGCCGTCCGACGCCAACGAATGTCTTTACGACAGAGGTAAAGCCGTCTGGCGAGCAGGGCGAGCCGGTCTTTGCAGTTGTCGTGAAACCTGTCGCGGAAAGAGAAGGGCAGGAGTTCGTCGCGGACATCGCGCTTCCCGCCGGTGCGTGGATCGAGGGCATGCGTCTCAAGATGACGAACGGCGTTTGGAAGACGGCGCGGCCTTCCGAGCGCAAGGCGGCGGAATGGGTCTACAACAAGATCACTGAGCAACGCCTCGACCCGTCCATCGTCACGCTCGACACGCCGACGACAGGCACTCTCAAGGTGTTTCCTGTCGGCAAGGAAGGACGCGAAGTGGAGCTTACAATTCGGCTTCCGTCGGCTGACGCATCGTCGTATGTCGTGGTGTTCAACGGAGAGCCCGTCGCGAACCCGCTTTATTCAGAGGGCAATGCGCTATACACGGCCGACGGCGCGGCGGTCTCGGCGGTCCCTGCGGCTTGGATGAACGCGCATACGAACGAACTCGTCGCGGCTGGCGCAGGCGAAGTCGAGAAGTTCGACATTGACGATCCCGAGCTTATGCGCAAGCTCAGGCGGCGACTGCGTGAAGCTTCCAAGGCGATGGCCCGCGATTGCAGCGGCGTCATGCCCAACATCAAGTTCGAAATGCGCAAGGACGACCTCGCGCTGCCAATAGACATCCTTTCGACGAACATTCTCTCGAAAGCCGACCTCGCCATCTTGCGCCGCGAACTTCCAGGGCTCGCGTCGCTTGGCGACAGGCCTCTCGACGGTTGGTTCTTCCTCGAAGGCGAGGATGGCGGGAAGGTCGCCGTTCCCTGTCGCAAGGGCACCGGCGGCTCGGCCGTTCTCGGCGCGGTTGTGTTCGCAAACCTCAAGGGCGCGACGAAGATTGGCGGCGCGTGGGCTGAGGGCGCGAAGGCGTGGGAGCTGGAAAACAATGCGTTCCTGAAGCCGGCGCTCGATGTCCGCCGAGAGCTTCTTGAACTGACGCGCAAGACTGGAACGCTCACGACGAAGTCCGCCTACATCGTCGTCGAGTCGGCGGCGCAGGAGAAGGGGCTTAAGCAGAAGGAGATGGAATCCCTGCACGGCGATAAGTCGCTCGACTTCGATGAGTCCGTGGCTGACAAGACCGGTGACGCGCCCGGCTTCCTCATTCTTCTATTGCTCTTCGCTCCGCTCGCCCTCTGGCGGCGCAAGTTTGCCATGAATGTTGCAAAGGAAACTTGCGTCGGGGAATGAAACATCCGTCTCCGAGACAGCGGGATGCGCTCGCACTCGTCGCGGACGGGAAGTTCTATCCCGATCTCGTGAAGGAGGATGACGGCTGGCATGCGCGGTGGCGTGCGCTTGGCGCGGACAACGAATGGGTCGACGAATATGTGCGTGGCCCGTCTGTTACTGTTCTTAGCGAAGATGCCGAGGACCAGCGGCACGAGACGCTTCACGACGCATGGGCGATGGCTCTGAGGAGCCGCACTGGGCTCGTGCGCTGGGATGACGCCGAGTGCGCCGCATTTGCCGCGGAGCTTGCCGAATGGCACGGCGGCGGCAGTGAAGATGTCGAAGCGAGACGCGCTCTTTGCTTCAGCTTCCATGCCGCGAGCGACTCAAGCGAAAACGCGTTTACGCTTTCGTGCCCTCGGCCGAAGGGTCGCGCACAGTATCGCGCTCTCGGGCAGGCGGTCTGCGTGTGGGGCGGCTTGCGTGGCTTGAGGAGCGACGGCTATGGTAGGGACGCCTGTCCCCATGCGTCCGCGGGCGTCTCGCCGAGACGCCCCTGCCAACTGGTTGCCAGACTTTCAAAAGGCGAGGCGGAGGACTTCATTCGGCGCGGCGCGCGCGAACTCGCGGACGCGGGCTACTCCGTGTCGGGCGTGGATCTCGCCGCGACTGTCTCAGCAGTTGCCGAGATAGATGGCGGCGTGGCAGATGTGCCGCGCGATGACGAAAAGAAAAGCGTCCGTCTCAAGATCAAGGTCGCAGGCGAGGAAGTTAGCGCGGAGGAGATACGCTTTCTACTTGAGCAGAATTCGACGCTCGTGTTTTTCCGCGACCGCTGGATTGAAGTCGATCGCGGAATCCTGCGTGAAGCGCTGCGCGCGCTTGAGAAGTCCGAGAAGACAAAGTCGAACCCTCTCTCATTTGCGCTTGGCATCGGTGCCGTTGGGAGAATGGAAGTCGAGGAAGTTCTTGCAGACGGTGGTATTCTCGGGCTCTTGAATCGTCTTCGCCAGTCGCACGACGGCGCGGCAAATGTGACGCGCGGCGGAGTGGTCGTCGAGATCCCGAGGTTCGAGGGAACGCTCCGCGACTACCAGTCGCGTGGAGTCGATTGGATTTCGTTTCTGACTGACAATGGCTTTGGCGCGCTACTTGCCGACGACATGGGGCTTGGCAAGACGATACAGACGATTGCGTGGATTCTTAGGGGGCATCTTGGTAGGGGCCGCTCTCCGAGCGGACCGCGGTCGCCTCGGAGAGGCGACCCTACCGATGGGTGTCCTTTCCTTGTCGTTGCTCCGCTGACACTGCTGTCGAACTGGCGGCATGAGTTTGCGAAGTTTGCGCCGACGCTACGCGTCTATGTCCATCAGGGAGACATGCGCCATGTCGGTAGCGGCTTCAAGAAGGCGGCGGCAGAAGCCGATGTAGTGGTGACGAGCTACGCGCTTATCGTGCGCGACCATCGCGAGTTTGCAGAGGTGGAATGGGATGGAATCGTCCTTGACGAAGCTCAGGCGATAAAGAACCCGGACACTCACGCGGCGAGGGCGATTCGCGCGCTTGGCGTTCGCCGCCGTCTCGCGCTCACGGGTACGCCGATTGAGAACGGCGTCGCGGACATCTGGAGTCTTGAGGAGTTCCTGAATCCTGGGCTTCTTGGTGACCGCAAATCGTTTGCCGACCGCTTTGTGAAGCCTCTTGCAACCGACCCGTGTTCCGCGCAGGGGAAGAAGCTGCGTCGTGCGCTCGAGCCATTTGTCCTGCGCCGCCTAAAGAGCGATCCAGCTGTCGCTGGAGAGCTTGGCGAGAAGCGCGAGATACGCGAATACTGTGCGCTTGCGCCGGCGGAGCGCGCGGAATATGAGCGCGCGCTTGCGGACTATCGCGCGGGAGAGCGGCGGCAGGGCGACATCTTTGCGCTCCTTACGCGGCTCAAGCTAGCCTGCGACGGTTTTGACGGCGAGGCGGTTGCTGGCGGCAAGGTGGATCGCCTTGTCGAGCTTGTCGAAACTATTTTCGAGAACGGCGAGTCGGTGCTCATCTTCTCGCAGTATGCGAAGGTGGGTGAGGCGCTGAAGAAGATGCTTGAGCGGCGCTTCTCACAGCCGATCGCGTTTCTGCATGGCGGGCTTTCCGCCGCGCAGCGCGAGGAGCAGATTGCGCTTTTCGATGGCACTGCTGGGCCTGCGGCGTTTGTGCTTAGCTTGAGGGCTGGCGGCTTCGGATTGAACCTCACGAAAGCGACGCATGTCATTCACTTTGACCGCTGGTGGAACCCCGCAGTGGAAGGGCAGGCGACTGACCGCGCTCACCGCATCGGGCAGGAGAAGCCGGTGTTCGTCCATGTCTTTGTGACGGAAGGAACTGTCGAAGAGCGCGTAGAGGAAATCCTCGAGCGAAAGGAATCCCTCGCCGGTCTTCTCAAGGACGGTGAGAAACTCTGGAACGCCATCGGCCTTGCCGATGCCTGACCGTCGTGCGCAGGAAGGCAAAGGCGGGTATTTTTGGTATAATTGCGGGGTGTCGAAAAAGAACTATCCGATCAGGATACCGCGGTTCGCCGCGGGCATCCGCGCGCAGGAGCCGCGCGCGGGCGGTGGCCGCACATGGTGGGGCCGCCGCTGGATAGAGACACTTGAACGCATGGGACTCGGCGCACGGCTCGGCCGCGGCAAGAACTACGCAGTATCCGGCCAGGTGACGGAAATGCGCCTCGCAGGTCCGCATGTCGAAGCGTCTGTGGTCGGCGTGCGCGAAGATCCATACAGCGTTACGGTAGATTTTCGCGTTCCCGAGGGCGAAGCGCACGAGGCGATAGTCGCGGCAATCAAGAAGGAGCCAATGCTTGCTGCGCGGCTTCTCGCCGACGAAATGCCGATGGAAATCGAGTCGATCTTCCGCGCCGCCGGCTTCGACCTTTTCCCAGGTGGCAAGCTTGCGCCTGGGAAATACGACGTGACGACTGCATGTAGCTGCCCGGACTACGCGAATCCGTGCAAGCATGTCGCGGCGGTGCTGCTCGTGCTCGGCGAGGAAATCGCCCGCCGTCCGCTGACACTTCTGGAACTGCGCGGCGTCGAGGAGGAGGAGCTATATGAGGTCTGATCCGCCTGTCCTGCGACGCCTCGGCCCCGTTCCGTTCTGGCGCGGCGAGCAAAAGTGCCTCTCCGTCCTCGAACCGATCTACCGCAGGGCGATGGAAAACGCGCGTAGCGCACTCGGGCGAGCGCCTTCCGATGACAAGGAATCTGCCAAGCGGGAGGAGAAATGAGGGAAAAGCTCGCAAGCCGTCTCGGCTTTATATTCCTTTCCGCCGGGTGCGCGATAGGGCTCGGGAACGTATGGCGCTTCCCGTATGTCGCGGGCAAGTCGGGCGGCGGGCTTTTCGTCCTCGCCTATCTCGCCAGTCTCGCGCTCCTCGGCATCCCTGTCCTCGTCATGGAGTTTGCGGCCGGTCGCGCCGCCGGGCGATCGATCGCGAAGATGCACGAATCCCTCGTTCCAGAGAGAAAGGCGTGGCGGCTCCATGGGATCGGTGGCTTTATCGCCAATCTCGTCCTGATGATGTTCTATACTGTCGTCACGGGCTGGATGCTGATTTACTTCTGCCGGATGACGGCGGGCAGTTTCGCCGGCCTCGATGCATCTGGTGTTGGCGCCGCGTTTGACGCGATGCTGGGCGAACCGCTGGCGATGCATGCGGCGGCGGTCGCAGTCATCGTCCTTTCTGCCGTCGTATGCGCCGCAGGGTTGCAGCGTGGTCTTGAGCGCGTGACAAAGATTCTCATGGTTTGTCTCCTTGCCCTCATCTTTGTTCTCGCGGTACGAAGCTTGATGCTCCCGGGCGCGGGGAAGGGCGTCGCGTTCTACCTCGTGCCCGACTTTGCCGACGTTCGCGAGATAGGCGTCGTGCGCGTTATAGTCGAGGCGATGAACCAGTCTTTCTTCTCGCTTTCGCTCGGCATCGGGTCGATGGCGATCTTCGGCAGCTACATAGACCGTCGCCATGCGCTTCTCGGGGAGGCGGTAAATGTCGCCGTTCTCGATACGGGCGTGGCGATCGCGGCGGGGCTCATAATAATTCCCGCGTGCTTCGCGTTTGGGATCGAGCCAGGGCAGGGCCCAGGGCTCGTCTTTGTGACTTTGCCAAATGTCTTCAACTCGATGCCGCTCGGGCGGCTTTGGGGGTCGCTTTTCTTCCTCTTTATGAGTTTCGCAGCGCTTACGACGGTCCTCGCCGTTTTCGAGAACGTCGTTGCCTGTGTCATGGACTACACTGGGTTCAGCCGTCGCCGCGCTTGCCGCGTCTGCGGCGTCGCGCTCGTGATCCTCTCGCTTCCGTGCGTCCTCGGGTTCAATGTCTGGTCGGCATTTACGCCGTTTGGCGAGGGCACGTGCGTTCTCGATCTCGAGGACTTCATCGTCAGCGACCTCTTCCTTCCCCTCGGCGCTCTCGCGTTCGCGTTCTTCTGCTGCCATCGCTATGGCTGGGGCTGGGAGAGGTTTCTCGCCGAGGTCAACGCCGGCGAGGGCAGGCGCTTCCCTTCGTGGCTTCGGCTCTACTGCGCCTATGTCGTTCCGCTTGTCGTCTTCGTCATCTTCGTTCTCGGTCTCCTTCGCCGTTTTCATGTGTCACTTTGATTCTGCGCGGCAAATCGCAGATGACGCATGGGCGGGGAAAATGGTAAAATATCCAACCAAGGCGTTAGAGACAAATGACAGCGATAATAGACTACAAGGCCGGAAATCTTACGAGCGTGAAGCTTGCCTTTGCCGCGCTTGGCGTGGAGACGGTCGTGACGAGCGATCCTGAGGTGATTGCGGCGGCAGACCGCGTCGTGTTTCCCGGAGTGGGCGCGGCGAAAAGCGCGATGGAGAACCTGCGCGCGCTCGGGCTCGTCGATGCAGTGAAGAGTGCGGCGGCGACAAAGCCGTTCCTCGGCATTTGCCTCGGAATGCAGATCCTTTTCGACCACAGCGAGGAAGACGGCGGAGTTGACTGCCTCGGGATCATCCCGGGCCACGTTCGCCGATTCCCGTCGGTTCCCGGGTTTAAGGTTCCCGAGATTGGGTGGAATGGGGTAACGGGGAATGTGGAACGGGTAACGGGGAATGGGGAACGGGTAACGGGGAATGGGGAACGGGTAACGGGGAATGGGGAATGGGGAACGGGGACTAAGGAGTTCTACTTCGTCCATTCCTACTATGCGGAAGTCGTTCCCGAGACTGCGGGTGTCACGGAATACGCTGGGGTGAAGTTTACGGCGATGGTCAAAAAGGGGCGTCTCTGGGCCTGCCAGTTCCACCCCGAGAAGTCCGGCAGAATCGGCCTTGAACTGCTGAAGGAGTGGCTGTCATGCTGACGAAGCGCGTTATACCCTGCCTCGATGTCCGCAACGGGCGCGTCACGAAGGGCGTCAAGTTCAAGAACAATGTCGATCTTGGAGATCCTGTCGAGATGGCGGTCGCCTATTCCGACGGCGGTGCGGACGAACTTGTCTTCTACGACATTACAGCGAGCGCAGAGCGCCGTCCGATCGACATCGGCATGGTAGAGGCGGTCGCAAAGGCGATAAGGATCCCGTTCGCCGTCGGTGGCGGCATAAGCTCTGTCGAGGACATGGAGCGTGTCATCCTCGCGGGTGCGGAGAAGATTTCCGTGAACTCCCTTGCCGTCCGCAACCCCGAGATAATAGCCGAGGGCGCAAAGGCGTTTGGCGCACAGTGCATCGTCCTCGGCATGGACCCTGTGAAGAGCGACAAGACGGCGAGCGGCTACGAAATCACGACGCGGGGCTTCCGCGAGTTTACTGGCATGGACGCAGTCGAGTGGGCGAAGAGGGCGGTAGACCTCGGTGCGGGAGAGATCGTCGTAAATTCCGTAGACGCCGACGGCACGCGCGAGGGCTTCGAGCTTGACATCACGCGGCTTATCGCCGAGGCGGTGGATGTTCCGGTCGTCGCGTCGGGCGGCGCTGGCAAGCCAGAGCATCTCGTCACGGTCTTTCACGAAGCGAAGGCGGACGCGGCGATTGTCGCAGGCATGATCCACTCCGGCGACTACACGATTTCAGAAATAAAGGCGGCCATGCACGCGGCGGGTGTTCCGACGCGCATGAGCTGGTGACTCAATGGACAAGATAATCATCCTTGACTACGGTTCGCAGTATACCCAGCTCATTGCGCGGCGAATTCGCGAGCAGCATGTCTACTCCGAAATCGTTCCTTTCACTATCAAGGCCGAGGAGATACGCATACGCGCGCCGAAGGGTGTGATCCTCTCCGGCGGACCCAACAGCGTCTTCGAGGAAGGCGCGCCGGGAATCGACCACGGCATCTTCGAGCTCGGCATCCCGATTCTTGGCGTCTGCTACGGCATGCAGCTGATGAGCCAGGAGCTTGGCGGCAAGGTCCAGCCCGGCGAAAGGCGCGAATATGGCAAGACCGAGATGACGGTTGAGCCGGGGAACGAGCTCTTCAAGGGGCTTCCCGACAAATTCGTCGTTTGGATGAGCCACGGCGACCGCGTCGCGGCGATTCCGGCCGGCTTCAAGGTGAGCGCAAGGTCTGCGAACTGCCCGTATGCGGCTGTGCGCGACGAAAACTGCCGCTTCTTCGGCATTCAGTTTCATCCCGAGGTCGTGCACACCGAGCACGGCAAGCAGATCATATCCAACTTTATCTTCAATATATGCCGTGCGAACGCCGACTGGCAGCTGACGACTTGGATCGACGACACGGTCGAGAAGATGAAGCGCCAGGTCGGCGACGACGAAGTTGTCCTCGGGCTTTCCGGCGGCGTAGACTCTTCCGTCGCGGCCGTCCTTCTCCACAAGGCGATAGGAACGCGTCTTCACTGCATCTTTGTAGACAATGGGCTCCTTCGCTACCGCGAGGCCGAGCAGGTCGAGGAGATGTTTGCCAAGAACCTCGGGCTCGACCTAACCGTTGCCCGCGCGGCGCAGAAGTTTTACACGGCGCTCAAGGGACTCGACGAGCCGGAGGCGAAGCGCAAGGCGATTGGCAAGACCTTCATCGACGTGTTTGCTGACGAGGCGCGCAAGTTCAAGCATTGCCGCTTCCTCGGGCAGGGCACGATCTATCCCGACGTCATCGAGTCGTCGCATGCGGTCAAGGGCCCGTCGCAGACGATCAAGTCGCATCACAATGTAGGAGGACTCCCGCCAGACCTCAAGTTCGAGCTCGTGGAGCCCTTGCGCGATCTCTTCAAGGACGAGGTTCGCGCCGTCGGGCGCGTTCTCGGAATGGCCGACGAGCTTCTCGACCGCCAGCCGTTCCCTGGCCCCGGGCTTGGCGTCCGTATCCTCGGCGAAGTGACTGAAGAGAAGGTGAAGCTTCTGCAGCTTGCGGATATCCGCGTGCAGGAGGAAGTGAAGAAACTCCCCAACTACAAGTCTATTTGGCAGACATTTGCGGTGCTTCTCCCCGTGAAGACGGTTGGCGTCATGGGCGACCAGCGCACCTACGAGTATACCTGCGCGATAAGGTCGGTCGACTCGATCGACGCGATGACGGCAGACTGGACGCGTCTTCCCTACGAGACGCTTGGCGTCATCTCGAACCGCATCATAAACGAGGTCCGTGGCATAAACCGCGTCGTCTACGACATCTCCTCGAAGCCGCCCGCGACGATAGAGTGGGAATGACGGTTGCCCAGTTCGTCAAATAGAAAGTGTACCCGATAAGTAGCTGGGTGGTTTTCGGTTCGTCAAATACTGTGTACTCTTGAGGCGCAGCTTCTTCTTGCTTAGGGGCCTGCCTACGAGGGGG
>Ga0265298_10002551_pt1 | contig 25156 bp, 17 predicted proteins | sample AusTroGonzalo_MG_3_FD_193486 | JGI IMG/M metagenome (GOLD analysis project Ga0265298, IMG submission 193486) | Bovine rumen microbial communities from tropical cattle in Woodstock, Queensland, Australia - Gonzalo_01 | ecosystem: Host-associated > Mammals > Digestive system > Stomach > Rumen ...
CCTTCTTGACCGCGTCCATGTTCTTGCCGCAGTAGTAGACCATGGTGTGACGGCGGTCGAAGAGTTCGAAGCAGATGCAGGGGCCGCCGACGGCGACGAAGTTGAGATCCGGGCGCTTGCTGGCGAAGTAGTGAGGGAAGACGTTCAGCGTGTCGTCATTCTCGAGGCGCATGCCCTTGGTGATCGAAACGACCAGCACGTTCTTGGGCAGAACGGGCAGCACGTTTTCGCAGAACCAGTCGACGCCGAAGCTGCTGATGCCGGCGACGATGACTTCCGCGCCCTCGAGCGCCTGCTTAAGTTCGGTGATGTAGTACGCCTTGGCGACGCCCTCGAAGCTGCGCTTCAGCGTCGGGTGATTCTGACCGGCCTTGACGGCGGCGATGATCTTGTCGTCGAGCGGAGAACCCACCAGACGCACTTCGTGGCCGTTGTCCGACGCCGGACGCGCCATCGCGGAACCCATCATACCGGAACCGATGATCGTAACAATACTCATTTTCTACATTCCTCCAGTTGAAAATGTTCAGGTTTAAAGTTCGGGATATTTTTCCTGCAGCGGCAGGATGACGTCGGGATCGTTGGTGGTGAGATAATCTACCCCGCAAGCGCGGGCGAGCACGTACTCCGCGGTGTTGCCGGGGGCCCAGGTGTCGACCGTGATGCCGCGCTCGTGATAGAACGCCGTCATCTTCATCGTCAGCTGTTTGACGTTGATGCCGACGCGGTTAATGAGGTTCAGATAATCATCCTCCCCCGCGGCGGCGGTCAGATTGAGAACGCTGAACCCGTGACGCGGGATGTGCGGAGCGTACTCCTTGGCGGCGCGGAGCACATTGGGCTTGAAGCTGATGATGCTGCAATGACTGTCGAAGCCGCGATGTTCGAGCTCCTTGAAGACGCGCTTGGCGAGATCCCAGTCGTCATCCTTGATCTCGACGGCGAGCCAGATATCCGGGCGCTTGGCCTCGACGAGGTCCAACAGCTCGCCGAATTCCGGAATGCGCGTACCGGCGAACTCCTCGCCCTTCTTGATGCCGAAGTCGAGCTTCTTCAGCTCGGCGAGCGTCTTGTCGGCGATGAAGCCCGTGCCGTTGCTGCGCAGGTCGACGTTGAAGTTGTGCGAGATCACGATCTTGCGGTCGGCGGTCATGCGAAGATCGAACTCGATGCCGTCAACGGAAAGTTCCAAGGCCTTCTCGAAGGAAATAAGCGTGTTTTCCGGATAGCGGCCGGACCAGCCGCGGTGGGCGATTATTTGCGGTTTCATCAGCAGATCTTCCTCTTTTTTCGTTAAGGCTTCGCCTGTGGTTTTCTTAAATGTTTACCAAATATAAACCCGCAACGCGATAAATTCAAGTGTCGCCGCAAACAAATCCTCCCGACGAGGCCGTTTGCAACGCGGTTGCGGATCGACCGTGCATGATCTACCGTCTTTACGCGAGGAGCGAAAGCTTGTAGGTGTTGACGCTGTTGGTCGCCGCCTCGATCTTCATGTACCGGATCGAGTCGCTGAGCGAACCGAGCGTGATGTTGTCGGCGACCTTGTCGTTCGTGACGAGCGTCAGGCTGGCGACGTTCTTCTTGACCGAACCGTTGGCCATCTTGACCTGCGCGACCTTGACCGACTTGTTGTTCTTGTCGTAGAACGAGACCTTGAGCTTGCCCTGACCGGCGTCGAGCTTCAGCTGCGCGGCGACCTTCGAGAGGTCGAAATAATCGATCTTGTCGCCGCCCGCCGCGGTGGTCAGCAGTCCGTCGCCGATGTTCGCATTCAGCAGCGTCGCCGATTTCCACGTCTCGTTGCCGAAGTGGTTGAAGGTCTTGCCGGTCATGTTGACGGTGTAGTTGCTGTTCTGCGCCTTGGCGGCGTTCGGAGCCTCGACGGCGAGGTAGTATTTCGTTCCGCCTTTGAGGAGAAGGTCGCCGGTCGAGACGGTCGACTTCGCCTTGGCGGTGACGGTCTTCACCTGATTGAGTTTGTCGCCCGACTTCATGTAAACGGTGATTTTGACGTTGTTGCCCACCTCGGAGAGCTTGAAGTTGTAGAAGCCGCCCTTCGAAGCCACCGTCAGCGCGCGGTAGTCGATCTTGTCGCCGAAGCCCACCCAGTCTTTGAGCGGGGTTTTCGTGTCGAGCGTCGGGAGCCCCGCGGCCTTCCAGTTGTCGTCCTTGTTGTTGCCCGCGGTGAAGACGGTGCCGGTGAGCTTGACCTCGTAGTTGGTGTTTTTGGCACTCTTGGCGTTGTCGGCCTTGACTTCCACGTAGTATGTTCCGGCGTTCATCAGGAGATTGTTGATCGCTCCGCTCTTCGCGTTCGTGACCGACTTGATCTTGGAGAGCTTGTTGTTGCTGACGGAGTAGAGCGTCAGCGTGGCCGAGTTGCTCAACCCGGTGATCGCGAAGTTGTAGCGGCCCGCCTTTTTGAGCGTCAGCTTGCGGTAGTCGACCGCGTCGCCGTAACCCGCCCACTCCTTCTCGAAGAGCTTGACGTCCGCCTTGCCCTTGTCGGCGCCGACCGTCTTCTGATAACCGGCCGACAGTTTCTGCCAGTTGTTGTCGGCGCTGTTTCTCTTCGTGAAAAGCTCCTTGGCGATGAGCGAAAATTCGTAATCCGACGCCGACTTGCCCTTGTCGCTGTTCTTGACGACGATGGAATACTTGTTGGCGTTGTCGAGCAGTACGTTCTTGCCCTTGTTGAAGTTCAATACGCCCTTTTTGATCGTGCCGGTGGCGACGGTCGTCTTGCCCTGCATGATGCTCACGCTGCCGTTCAGAATGCCGAAATCGCCGCCGCCGATCGTGTACCAGCCCGGACAATTCAGCGCGACGCTCTTGAACTCGTCCTGGAAGTCGTTGAAGCCGATATCTCCGAAGAAGTCCAACGCTCCGCGCTTGATGTTGGCGACCGTATAGCTTGTGACCGGAGAAACGTTCCCCGCCGCATCGATGCCGCGGAAGTAGACGGTTCCGTTGACCTTCATCGCCACACCGGTCGTATACTTCTTCCAGTTTTTGTTGTCCAAACTGTACTGCTTCGTCGCCGTATCCGAACTGTACGCCGCGGTGACGGTGACTTTTCTGTTGGTTACGGCGGTGGTGCTGGCCTTCGCCGTCGGCTTGACGGGGGCGACCTTGTCGATGTTGGTGACGTTATACGTCGTGACCGCGGAAACATTCCCCGCCGCGTCGAAACCGCGGAAATAGACCGCGCCGTTATCGGACAACGCCACGCCGGTCGTGTAAGCCAGCCACGTCGAATTGTTCAAGCTGTACTGCTTCGTCACCGTGTCGCCGCTGTACTTCGCAGTGACGGTGACGCTTTTGTTCGTCGGCGCCGTGGTGCTCGCCGACGCCGTCGGCTTGTTGGGGGCCGTCCTGTCGATGTTGGTGACGCTGTACGTCGTGACTGCGGAAATGTTCCCCGCCGCGTCGATGCCGCGGAAATAGACCTTGCCGTTATTGGACAACGTCACGCCGGTCGTGTAGGCCAGCCATGTCGAGTTGTTCAAGCTGTACTGCTTCGTCGCCGTGTCGCTGCTGTACTTCGCCGTGACGGTGACGTTTTTGTTCGTCGGCGCGGTGGTGCTCGCCGACGCAGTCGGCTTGACGGGAGCCGTCTTGTCGATGTTGGTGACATTATACGTCGTGACCGCAGAAACATTCCCCGCCGCGTCGATGCCGCGGAAATAGACCGCGCCGTTATTGGACAACGTCACGCCGGTCGTGTAGGCCAGCCACGTCGAGTTGTTCAAACTGTACTGCTTCGTCGCCGTATCCGAACTGTACACCGCCGAGACGGTGACGCTTTTGTTCGTCGGCGCCGTGGTGCTCGCCGACGCCGTCGGCTTGACGGGAGCCGTCTTGTCGATGTTGGTGACGCTGTACGTCGTGACCGCGGAAACGTTCCCCGCCGCGGCGATGCCGCGGAAACAGACCGTTCCGTTACCGGACATCGTCACGCCGGTCGAGTAAGTCAGCCATGTCGAGTTGTTCAAGCTGTACTGCTTCGTCGCCGTATCCGAACTGTACGCCGCGGTGACGGTGACGTTTTTGTTCGTCAGCGCGGTGGTGCTCGCCGACGCCGTCGGCTTGTTGGGCGCGATCTTGTCGATGTTGGAAACCGAATAACTGACCACATCGGATATGCGCCCTTCCCCGTCGCGCCCGCGGAAGTACACCGTCCCGTTGGAGCTGACGGTCACGCCGCTGCTGTAACTATACCAAGTGCTGCCGTTGAGCGAATACTGCTTGATCGTGGCATTGCCGTTGAACGACGCATATACGGTCACATTGTTGCGGGTGGGGGCGGTCGTGTTGGCGTAAACGGAAACGACCTTCGGCATAAGCGAGGACGGAGCCACCTTGACCTTCAGCTTCAACTTCTGGCTTTCGTAGACCACGTCTGCGTATTTGCTGGTCGAAGTGCCGTTGCCGCACAGGGTGTAATCGGCCAAGCCGGTGCCGGTGACGGTCAGCGTGATTTTGTTGAGCCACTCGGCGTAGGAAGCGCCGGAGGCCGCGGCAAAGAGAACGTAGGTGCCGACTTCCGCATCGGCGATGTCCACGGATACGGAGGCGTTGGAATACACGTTGTAAACGTTTTCTTTCGCCGTGAAGAGCGCATGACTGTACGCCGCGGAATTGAGCACGAAACCGATAGTCGATGTCGAATAGAGCAGCGCGGTTATCGAACTCGAGCTGTCGACGGTGATGGTCTTGCTGCCGCCGCCGGTTATGTCGCCGTACAGCCGGGAGTTGCCGGTGACGGTGAGAACATCGCTGCCGCCGCGCAAATTGACTTTGCCGACGACCAGGGAATTTCCGGAAATGACGATCGAGTCGTTATTGTCGGAAGCGTAGAAACTGTATTGCGCGACATTGGTGACGAACGCGCTCGGCGTCGTGCCGTTGGTGCGGGCGGTGCGCATGGCGCTGAGCACGCTGGAGGCGCCGGAAGCATAACTGCCGCTCAAATAACTGCCGCCGTAGATCAGCGTGTTGTTCGCCGAGAACGAAAGTCGGCTTTGGGCATCGCAATACACGGCGACGTTGTTGGTCATGCCGGTGTTGACGATCAGCGCGCCGCCGAAGTTCTTGAAGGTGGCGATGCCGCCGTCTTCCACGCGAAAGCCGGTCCCGAAGGAAAAATTGCGGGCATTGACAACCGTCACCGACATGTTGAAATCGCGGATCGTGGTGGAATCTTTTATCCTCATGTACTCGGTCAACTGGACCGACTTCCCGGATACCGCGGAGGAAAAAGACACGGTATTGCTGCCGGTGATGCTCCATGCCTGCTCCATGGCGCGAACCAGCGTACCGGTACCGTAAACGCGGCTGTCGGTGACGGTCAAGTTCTCGACTCTGTCGACCATCAGGTCGTAGACGAATTCATAATACCCCTGTTCGCGCATTTCGCTGCGACTGTACCAACGGGTAGTGGAAGAGCTTTTTCCCCAGCCGAAGTTGATGTGGAAGAGGTCTTTGGCGCTGTCGTAGCCGTCGATCACCAGCGCGTGGCCGGGATAGGAAACGCCCACCGGCCGACCGGCCTGCAAATTTTCGATGATGACCTCATAACCGGCGGCCGAGATGGTGAAATTGCCGCTCGCGTCGTTCGTCCCCCAGTAACCGCTGGTGTTGGGAGTGGAGCCAATATAAAACCGGTTCGCACTTTTCAGACCGGCCCGGTAGAAGAGGTCGGTATCCCATCCCGTGCTGGTCCCCGCCGAGGAGTAATCCGCCTCCTGGACCACGCCGCAGGCGTACATCAGCGTCGCCGCATGCACGGCGGAATTCAACTGATAGCTTCCGAGCCGGCTGTTGACCGTGGCGAAGGAGATCGTGCCCGGCGTGGTGCCGTCGGCTTTCACGTTGATGGTTATGCTGCCTTTTTTGCTGGTGTAGGCGTCGCTGCTTTGAAGCGTCAGCGAAAGCTTGAGCCCCTTCTTTTCGATGCAGTAGTACAGTATTTGAGCGGCGGCGGTATTGGTGCAGCCGGTCACGCTGTGCGTCGAAGTAGTGGGATCGATCGGAGTATACTCGTTGCATTTGATCGACGAGTTGCTGCCGATCGAAATGACGCCGCTCTGAGACCACAAAGTCGAAAGCAGTATACCGGTCGATCCGGGGGCGTCCGATTTCGGCGAGGGAATGTCTATTTCAAGCGGCAGCGTATCGAAATACCCGGTCTTTTCCATGCTCACGATATTTTCCATGTCGGTCTCCCGCGGTTATACAATAATATAAATAAAATTAGCATTGCTTCATTTATTTGTCAAGCGGAAAACGCCTTTGCAATATCTTTACGGGTAAAAAATCCGGAGATCGCCTTAAACATGTCATTTCAAGACGACAAAAAAAATGCGGTGGGATCGATCCCGCCGCATCGTATCGTATCGTTTTGTCGGCGCTCAAAGGCTTTTGCCGGTGAGCATCCGGTAGGCGTCGAGATACTTGGCGCTGGTCTTGGCGACCACGTCGTCCGGTATCTGTGGCCCCGGAGCCTGTTTGTTCCAATCGAGCGACTCCAGATAGTCGCGCACGAACTGCTTGTCCAAACTCGGCGGATTGCTGCCGGGCTTGTAGCTTTCGGCCGGCCAGAAGCGGCTGGAGTCGGGAGTCAGCACTTCGTCGGCGAGGATGATCTCGCCGTCGACTTCGCCGAACTCGAACTTGGTGTCCGCGACGATGATCCCGCGCGAAGCCGCGTAATCGCGCGCCCTCGAGTAGATTTCGAGCGCCAGTTCGCGGATGCGCGCCGCCTTTTCGCTGCCCAGCAGTTTGGCGACGCCTTCGAAGCTGATCGCCTCGTCGTGCAGTCCCTGTTCCGCCTTGGTCGACGGAGTGAAAAGCGGCTCGTCCAGCTTGTCGGCCTGCTTGTATCCGGGACGCAATTTGATGCCGGAGACCACGCCCGTCTTGCAGTAATCCTTCCAGCCGCTGCCGACCAGATACCCGCGAACGATGCACTCGACCGGAAAGATCTTCGCCTTGCGGACGATGATCGCCCTGCCCTGCAGATCGGCGGCGTACGGCTTCAGCTCCGGACGCGAAGACACGTCGGCGGTTATGAGGTGATTCGGGATCCCCTTGAGGAACTCGAACCAGAAGAGCGAAACCTTGGTCAGTACTTCGCCTTTGCGCGGAATGCCGTTCGGCATCACCACGTCGAAAGCGCTCAACCGGTCGGTCGCGACGAAAAGCAGCGCATCTCCGAGGTCGTAGACATCCCGCACCTTGCCGCGGTTGACGAGTTTCACCCCCGGCAACTCGGTCTCGAGCAGCGCGTGATTGGCGTCGTAACGCATTTTGACCGCTTCAGCCCTTGATCTCGCCGATCTCGACTCTGGTCAGGCTCTGACGATGGCCGTGAGTGCGGCGATAGCCCTTGCGGCGCTTCATCTTGAAGACGACGATCTTCTTGGCGCGGAACTGATCCAGCACCTTGCCGGTAACGCTGGCGCCCTCGACGCGCGGGGTGCCGACATTGAGTTTGCCGTCTTCGCCCGCCACCGCGAGAACCTGGTCAAAGGTCACTTCCGCGCCGGCTTCGCCCGCGATTTTCTCGACTTCGATCACGTCGCCCTTGGCGACTTTGTACTGCTTGCCGCCGGTAAGAATGATTGCGTACATTTTCTCTTGCTCCGTATGTTGGCGTTGAACTTGCAACTTATTGCCGTTTTATCCAAAGATTCGAATAATATAGCACGTTTCGCCTTATTTTGCAAGGAGCTGGCGGGGGAGATTCTTCAGCAATTTCAAAAAATACAACGCGCGGGCGCCAAGCGGCGACGCGCCGTAACGCAGTTTGACGCGGAGTTCGTCGCGCAGGCACGCGAAAATGTGCCGGTCCGAAAGTCCGCCCGCGCGGTAGAAGGCGAGTATTTCCGGCAGATACACCGGTTCGATGCCGATCTGGTTCACCGCCTTGTACATGAAATCGTAATCGCCGAGCAGTTTGAAACTCGTATCGTATGCTCCGTATTTGCGGTAGTAGGCGAGCGGCACGAACATCGACGGATGCGGGGCAAAGGCGCCGATATGACGTTTTTCCGGTCGATAACCGCGCACCCTGCCCCCGCGCTCGTAGTCCACGTCGCCCCACAGGATGTGCCGTTCGTCGCATTTGCCGGAAAGCGCGCCTTCCACCAGTTTCAGCGCGCCGGGCAGATAGCGGTCGCCGGAGTTGATGATCCCGACCGCGTCGCCCGTGGCGCGGGCGATCCCCTTGTTCATCGCCTCGTAAATACCGGAGTCGGGTTCGCTGACGAATGCCGCCAGTTCGGAGGCGCGGCTCCCGACGATCTCCTTCGTGCCGTCGGTGCTGCCGCCGTCGATGACGATGTATTCGATTTCGCAGTCGGCGTTGGCGTCCAGCACGGAGCTCATGGTCTCCGCGATATGCGCAGCGTCGTTCAGCACGGCCGTGACGATCGAAAATTTCATTTGCCGCCTCCCGAAAGTTCGGATATGGACAGCGGGCGGAAGGTGCGCTTGAGTTCGTCGCGCCGCCGCGGAGAAACGGTGATGTATTTCCAGCGGTTGTACGGGAAATCGTGGGGCTCGTAATTTTCAAGCCAGTCGTGGCAGAGTTGGCAGGATACCGGGACGCCGTCGTATATCCATACGCATTTGTCCCCCAGATAGCGCGTCATCCGGCGAAAAAGCGCCGTCCGCTTCGGCGAATCCGGCATGGCGACCGCCCGTTCGTACATCCGGTCGAACTCCGGATCGGAAAATCCGGTGCGGTTGCAGCCGCCGCGGTTGCCCGAATAGAATAGCTGAAAGAAATTTTCCGCATCCGGGTAGTCCCCCAGCCATGAGACGTAGAATAGCTGCACTTCGCCACGGCGCAGTTTCTCGAAAAAGCGCGATTTGTTGTTCAATACGGGGACGACTTCGATCCCCAGTTTGGCGAAATCCGCCGCCGCGAGTTCCCCCAGCTGCCGGTGCACGGAAGTGTTGCCGATCAGATCGAAGGTGAGCGTCAATTTCTTACCGTCGGCGCCGATGCCGCCGGGATATCCGGATTCGGCGAGAAGTTTTTTCGCCTTTTCCAGATCCACGTGCGCATAGGGGTTGCGGTAATCGGGATCGTAACCGGCCACCCCCGACGGAAGCGGCCCCTGCATCGGGATCAGTTGACCGTTGGCATAGCGCACCCGCTCCGGCACGTTGTAGGCGAGGCTCAGCGCCTGCCGCAGCTTGGGATTCCCGCCCAAGACCGGATCTTTGAAGTTGAAGCCCACGTACTGTATTTCGAACTCCGGCACGCGCAGTATCCTGATCCGGCGCGTCTCCAGCGCCGGCGCCGGACGGCCGTCGGCGTCGGCCACCAGACTGAAGTTGTCCTTGCTCAGGGCGTTGACGTCCAAATCGCCCTGCAAAAACATCATCCACGCCGTCATCGGCTGGCGCACCATGAGTATTTCGATCCCGTCGCAGAGCGGCAGCGGTCTGGTGCGGTCGGACTCCGACTTCGCCCCGGCGAAGAACTCGCGGCGGTACTCTTTGTTGCACCGCAGCACGATCTTGTAGTTGCCGATCCACTTGTCCAGAACGAACGGCCCCGAGCCGACCGGGTGACGCGCGAAATCGCTTCCGAAGCGCTCCACCGCCCGGCGCGACACGATCCCGGTATTCGGCATCGCCAGAAGATACGAGAACCGCGGATCGCCCTTCTCGAACTTCAAGGTGAAATTCAGATCGTCGTGGATCACGATCCCCGGGATGTCCATGTCGTAAGGCGAATGATCGCCGGCGGGCGCATTGCCCGTAATGCGGTGGAATTCCCCCATCCCCAGTATCTTGCCGCGAACCATCCAGTAAAGCGGCGAATGATTGCGGGCGTCGGCGAGGCGCAGCAGAGAAAACTTTACGTCGTACGCGGTGATGCGGCCGCCGGCGATCCCCTCGTGATCGGGGAAGCGCAGATCGTCGCGCAGTTTGAAACGATACTCCGAACAATCGGCATTGTGTATCGGCATTTCCGCCAGCATGGAAGGCACCAGCCGGTATGGACGCGCCTGATAATCGTAGGCGAGCAAGGTGTCGAAAACGGCGCCGCAGAGGTTGCGGCTGGCGGGATCGTCCGCCTGGATCGGATCGAGCGTTTTGCACTTCCCCTCCCCGGTCGTCCGGAGCACCCGTTCGCCCGGAGCTTCGGCGACGCGAGTCCGTCGAAACGCGATGCGCATGGGGGCCCACATCATCACGGCAAGCACGCCTGCGATGGTCAGCGGGACCGCCGCCGCGCAAAGGATCTTCATGCCGCGTCTCATCGATTCTCCCGATGCGGGCGTTTCACCAATTCGGCGTAACTCATCGAGCCGCCGAAGATGTCGAGCGCCGAACCGACGGTGTAGTCGATCCTGCCGCCGCCCTCGCGCTCAATGGTGGAAACGTCGTCGAAGGTCGCCACCCCGCCGGCGTAAACGCAGGGAATGGGCGCGCTTTCGGCAAGCAGATTGAGCAGTTTAGCGTCGATGCCGCAGCGCTTGCCCTCCACGTCGACCGCATGGATCAGATACTCGGAGGCGAACTCCGCCAGATCCTCCAGAACGGAGCGCTCGACCGGAAGAGAGGAAAAGCGGCTCCAGCGGTCGGTCACGACGAGATAAGCGCCGTTCCGCATGCGGCAGGAAAGGTCGAGCGTCAGATGTTCGCGCCCGACCAAGCGGGAAAGACGCGACAGCCGGTCGCGTTTCAGCTCGCCGTCGGCGAAGACGAAGCTCGTCACGATGACCTTGTCGGCTCCGTACGAAAGCCACGTTTCCGCGTTTTCGTCCGTCACTCCGCCGCCGAGCTGCAACGTCCCCGGAGCGGCTTCGAGCGCGGAGCGCGCCGCCTCGTCGTTGCCGGAGCCGAGTTTGATGACGTGACCGCCGGACAAACCGTCGCGGGAGTACATCCGCGCGAAGTACGCCGAATCGTGCTCCGCGACGAAATTGGTCTTCAAGCCGCCGTCCGCGCCTTCCAGCGTGCCGCCGACGATCTGTTTCACCCGCCCGTCGTGCAAGTCGATGCAGGGACGGAACTGCGCCTGTCTGCCCATCGTTTTTCAATTGCTCCGTCAGTTGCTTTCCCGCGTGCGGGAGAGTTCGAAATCCAATTTCGCCGCCGGACGGCCGAGGTTTTTGAAAATCACCGAATCGGCGAAAAGACCGCCCGGCTTCGGCGTCAGCGTCAGATGCGCGCCGCACTTGCCGAGCTGACGGTTGGACCAGCGCCAGGCGGTCAGCAGCTCCTCCAGATCGAAGTGCGCCAACTCACCGCGCCCGGAGCGGGAAACGTGCGCCGCTTCTCCGCACACCGCCGGATCGGCGTTGCGCCAGTTGAGGGACTTGTCGCTGCGCCGCACCAGCGACCGCAGCGCGCGCCGGGATGCCGCGCTCATCGCACAGCCTGGGAGCTCGAATGCCTCGCCATCCGACGCCGGGACCGCCTTGCCGTCATCCCAGCCGATCAGGGCGGTGAAGCGCCACGGCCGGCGCTCCGGTTCGGTTTCCGGATCGTATTTCAATACCCGGCGCGTCAATTTCAATTCGCCGTCCGCAGCGGACAATTCGTATTCCGATTCCGCGCCGGGGATGCCGAAGGCGGCGCGGTGACGCCACACGTCCGCGCCGAGCGCCATCTCGCACCGCAGACCGTCGGCGTAAGTCGCACGGAGCATCAGCGGGACTTCGCTACCGGCGTAGATCGTTCCCCGGGCCGGAAACTCGACCTTGCGGAATTTTTCTTCGCCGAAGATCAGGAACTCCGCCCCGGTCACTTCGCCGCAGAAGCTCAGCGGCTCAAGCTCCAAGTCGCCGACTCGCCCGCCGGTCACGGCGGAAACGTCGGTGGTAAGCGAGGCACAGCCGCATGACACCCGGCAATCGCGGACGACGCGGTACTCGCAGCCGAACGGGATCACCCCGGCGGATTCCAATTCCGCTTCGCCGGCGTCCTCGGCCCGGTGCATGCGGAACTTTTCCGGCAGTGCGCTGAGTTCGCCGAATTTGCCGCACTTCACCCTGCCCAACCGGAAAAACGCCGCGCCGCCGTCGCCGCGCGCCAATTCCAAAACGCTCTCCCCCCGCTGCGGGAATCCCCAGACGATCCCGTCGTCCGCAATATCAAAACGCTCTTCCACCGTCAACCTCGAAAAAAATTTTATCGGACCGCCGATACCGTATATCCGCGGGCGCGCTATTAACTTAACCCTTATTGTTTCAATAATCAACCGCAGAGGGTTCGAAAGGTGCTTGATTTTGATTTTCGCGCAGGTTATATTCAAACCATGGAAAGCAAGGGAACAAATATCCGACCTCCGGAAAGCCGGGACCGCATATCCGGGATCGCCTGGGCAACGGCGCTGCGCAACGCCATGCTGGTGCTGCTGATTCTGAACGTGACGGCGCAGTTTCTGCCGCCGGCTCCGCAGTGGATCACCGACAACGGCAACAAGTACATCGTCATGCGCAACGTCGCCGAGACCGGATCGACCGCCCTCCGACACCCCGCTCCGGAATTTTTCCCGACCGGAGGTTTTCACTTCGTCCGCCACAGGGGAAACATCCGGTCGTTCTACCCGGAATACTATCCGGTGCTGGCGGTGAAGTGGTGGAAACTCTTCGGCGACCGGGGGCTGGTCTGGCTGTCCATGCTCTGCAGCGCCGCCGCGGTCGCGCTGCTGACGCTGATTTTAGGCAAACGTCGCGGCCTGACGCCGTTTCTGCTCGTCTTCGCAACGCCGATGCTCTTCTTTTCGTTCCTGCTGTGGGAGATGACGTGGAGCGTCTTCGCCCTGCTGGCGGCGTGGATGCTCGCAGAGAAGAAACGGCACTTCGTCGCCGGAGCGGTGCTCGGGGCGACTCTGCTGCTGCGCGAGGAGGCGTACTTTTTCGCCTTCGCATTGACCGTTGCGCTGGCGTGCCGCCGGGATTTCCGGGGCGCGGTCAGGCTCCTCGCCGGCATGGCGGCGCCGACGCTGCCGATATGGCTTTACCAGTATTTCGAATTCGGGCACGTCTTCGGGCTCCACGGCGGGAACTACTACGCCAACAACCGCGCCGCGACCGGCTTTTCGCTGTGGGGAGAAGTCAAGGGCGCGATATGGAATTACCATCACCATCTCTTCCGCTTCGACGCCTTCCGGCCGGAGGGCGGCTTCGCCTTTTTGAACCGGCTGTGCACGATCCCGGCGCTGGTTTGCGTCGTACTGGGGGCCTTCGTTTCGCCGCGGCTGAAAAAGGTCAAACTCGCCGCCGGGATCGCCGCAGTCGCGGGGTGGGTCGTCCTCGTCATCGCATACCGCCTCCGCACGCCGGAGAGCGAAGCCTTCGCCGCCGCCGCAATCACCGGGGCGATCGGGAGCAACCCGCTGTTCCTCCCCTTCTATCTCGACTGGCGGCGGGCGTGGAAAAGCCGTTCGACCGTCATACGCGACGCGGCGGCGACGGTCTGCGTCTATCTCGTGCTCGTGCCGCCCTTCATGACGCGGAACGACATCGGGCTCATCTACGGCGCGCGGCACTTTCTCTGCGTCATGCCGCTCATGCTGTTTTTGAGCGTCGTCCTGGTGCGCAGCCGGGCGGCTGTCGGACCGACCCGATACCTCCCGGCTTGCGGGGCTGCCGCGGCGGCGGTGCTGCTCCAGATCGGGGCGTTCTTCGCCTTGAAAAACGTCGCGTCCGAGTCGGCGGAGTTCGAGCGGACGCTGAACTCCCTGCCGGAAAAGACGGTCGTGACCGACGTTTTCTTCATCCCGGAGCAGACGCCGCACCTCTTCTTCGACAAGGACGTGCTTCAACTCGACGGCGCGGTCCCGCTGCTGGAGCGCCTGCGCCGCGACGGAAGACGGGATTTCATACTGCTGCTTTCCGCCGATCCCCGTTTCCGCCGGGTGTCGAACGAAGAGCTCGCCGTACTGCTCGGATCCGCGGAGCCGGTCTGTCCGCCGGAGCGCTTCCGGCGCGGCCGGGGCAGCGGGATCATGGACATCCATATCGTGCGCTGCCGCTTGAAATGAACTTACTTGAATATTATGTTATATTAAAGAATATTTCAAGTTAATGGGATCATCCGGATAATGGAACAGATATTCATCGTAAAAATAGCCAACGGCGCGCATCTCGAAGTCCGCGCCGACAGCGACTTGGGCCTGAAGCCGGGAAACATCTGCGTGTTTCACCGGGACTTTTTCGACGATCTCGGCACCATCTGTCACGAGCTGACCGTCAAGGAAGACGGCGGCAATCCGGCTCCGGCTCAGGATCGTCCGCAGGTCCTGCGCGAAGCAACGCCCGACGATCTGGAAAACGCCGCCGTCAACGCCGACAAGGAGCCCGCCGCCATGCGTAGCGCCAAAGAGTGGGTAAACAATCTGGCGCTGCCGATGAAGCTCATCAACGCCCATTACTCGCTCGACGGCAAGCTTCTGACGGTGCAGTTCAGCGCCGACGGGCGAGTCGACTTCCGCGAGCTGGTCAAGGAACTCTCCCGCGCGCTCGGCACCCGGATCGAGCTCCGGCAGATCGGAGTGCGCGACGAAGCCGGCATCTACGGCGGCATAGCCGTCTGCGGACAGGAGCTGTGCTGCTGCCGCTTCCTGCGCGAATTCAGTTCGATCAACGTCAAGATGGCGAAAGAGCAGGATCTTTCGCTTACGCCCGCCACCATATCCGGCGTCTGCGGCAGACTCAAATGCTGTCTCAAGTACGAACACGCCGGTTATCAGCAGCTGGAAAAAGGCATGCCCCGCAAAGGCGAATACTGCGACACCCCCTCCGGCCGCGGCAAGATCACCGACCGGAACCTGCTGACCGGCAGCGTTACCGTCTCTTACGAAGGCGGCGGCACGGCGCATTTCAAGGCGGACGAGATCACGGTGCTCCGCGGCGAAAAGCGCCCTGCCCCCGGCGGCGGCCAGAAAAAGAACTCCGAACGCCGTGAGCGCCGACCGGAACGCAACCGCGAGCGTCCGAGCGGCGACACTCCGGCCAACGACCATGAACATTGAGGAACTGACGAACCTCGATGCCGCCGGTTTCATCGCCGGGAAGGACGAAACCGAAGCGGAGTATTTGGACCGCGTATCAAAAATCCGCTCCGCGCACGCCGATTTTCTCGCCCGTCTGGAGGCCACGGGCAGCGCCGAGGCGCTCGACGGCATCGTCGTCAGAAGCGAAGACGCCATACCGTCCGCTTTTTACGACAATCCCGCAGAGATCACCCGCCGGATTTACGGTTTCGAGGTGCGCCATGTGCCGGGGTTCTTTCTTTCCAGACAGGTGGGCTTGTTGTGGGGCGGGTGCCTGATCGGCGACTCGGATCTCAACTTTTCGCTGTTCCTGCTTCGGGGGACCTTCCGCAAGCGGGAAAAATGGCTTTTCTACCGGCGCGACGAACTCCTGGCGCACGAACTTTGCCACTCGGCGCGGCAGGCGCTCGGCGAAGTGACGCTCGAGGAGTTCTTCGCCTACCAGACCAGCCCCAGCCTGCTGCGCAGAAAATTGGGAAACTGCTTCATTCGCGACCGCGACGCGATCCTCTTCGTGCTGCCGTCGCTATTGCTGCTCGCGGCGGAAATAATTCGCGGATTCCTTTTCCCGTCGTTCCCGTCATGGATATTCTGGCCGGCGGCGGTGGCGTACCCGATTTATCTCCTGATCCGCAACCAGATATCGCTCAATTTGGTCAAGCGCGCGCGAAAGGCGCTCGTCCGGTGCGGCGTCGGCGAACCGTTCGCGGTCATGTTCCGCTGTACCCGCGAGGAGCTCGGAACCATAGCCGGCTTCACTTCATCCGATGAACTTCGCAGCTTTGCCGCGGAACGCGGAGAAAAAGAGGTCCGCTGGCGGATCATTCTGGAGCGTTTTCTGCAATGACGCGCCGACACACCCCGGAAAGCCTGGAGCGCCGCGTCGTGCGCACGTCGGTGGATTGGAGCTGCGTCGGCAACCGCCTGATCGACTATCTGACCGGGCGCTTCACCTATCGCAACGCGGAAGAGTGGACGAAGGTCATCGCCGCCGGAGAGATTTTGGTCAACCACGCCCCCGCCGTCCCGGAACAGATCCTCGCGATGCACGACCTGATCGAGTATCTGCCGCGCGAACTCCCCGAACCGGAGGCCGAGCTCAACTACGGAGTGCTTTTCGAGGACGACGATCTTCTGGTGGTCGACAAGCCCGGAAATCTGTGCATACATCCCTCCGGGCCGTTTTTCCGCCATACGCTGTGGCACCTGATGTGTTCCAAATACGGCGAGATACACTTCATCAACCGCCTCGACCGCGAGACGAGCGGCGCGCTGATCGCCGCCAAAAAACGCGGCGTCGCCGCCAAATTGCAAAAGCCCGGAGCCCGGATCGTCAAGACCTATCTGGTGCTCGTGGAAGGCGATTTCGAACAAACGCTCGACGTCGCCGGATTCCTGATCGCGGACACCCGCAGCGCGGTCCACAAGAAAAGACGCTTCGTGACCGAACTGCCGGACGGGGCGGCGAACATCGAAAGCTGTCGGACTCTGCTGGCTCCGGCGGGCTCCCCCGCGCCGGGGTTTTCGCTGGTCGAAGCGACGCTCTGCACCGGGCGGATGCACCAGATCCGCGCCACGATGCACTCGCTCGGCTACCCGGTCGTCGGCGACAAGCTTTACGGTGCGGACGAAAAACTGTATCTCAAGATCCGCGACGACGACTTTTCGCCCGAGGATCGCGACCGGCTCATTTTGCCGCGGCAGGCGCTGCACTCCTACCGGATCGAGTTCAACCATCCGCGCCTCGGGACGCGTTTGAGCTTCACCGCGCCGGTTCCGGAAATGTTCACCGCTCTGCCCGGATCGGACAAACGCTGATCATGTTTCTCGACTTCAAATCCGGCACGCTGACATTGAGCGGACACACCGGCGAACTTCCGCCGGAAGTGCGCCGTTATCTCGTTCCCGATCCGCGTACCGAAGAGTACCGCGCCCGCGCCTGCGACTACGCCGGGTTGTATCTGGCACTGCAATGCGCCCGGGTGCCCTTTACCGACCGCGCCCGCGCCTTTTCGCCGCTGGAACTGAACGATCCCGGGCTCGAACTGCGGCCACATCAGACCAAGGCGCTGGCGGCGTGGCAGGCGGCGGGATTCCGCGGCGTGGCGGCGATGCCCACCGGCAGCGGCAAGACCATCCTGGCGGTCGCCGCGATCTTCCGGCTCCGCCGTCCGACGCTGGTGCTGGTGCCGACCATCGACCTGTTGACGCAATGGGCGCAGACGCTGGAACGCTTTTTCCGCTGTCCGGTCGGGATGCTGGGCGGCGGATCGCACGAGGTACTGCCGCTCACGGTGAGCACCTACGACTCGGCGCTGCTGAACATGGAGTTCATCGGCAACCGATTCGCGTTTCTCGTCGCGGACGAGTGCCACCACCTGCCGGGAGCCGAAACGCGTCTCGCCGCCGCGATGTGCATAGCCCCGTACCGGCTGGGACTTTCGGCCACGCCGGAGCTTCCGGAGGAACGCGCGGAGGTGCTCAAGGATCTCATCGGCCCCACCGTGATCGAAGTATCCATTTCCGAACTGGAAGGGCGCAGTCTGTCGCCGTACCGCGTGGTCACGCTGCGGATCCCGCTCGATCCGCAGGAAGAGGCGCTGTACCGGCAAAACCGGGAAACATACACCGCCTTTCTGCGCCGCAACCACCTGACCTTCAGCTCCGGGAGCGACTGGAACCGCTTTCTTCAGCTCTGTTCCCGCACCGCCGAGGGCAAAAAGGTGATGCGGGCGTTCCTCGAACAGCGGCGCATCGCGCGCGGCGGGCGGGCCAAACTCCGCACCGTCTGGGAGCTCGCCAACCGCCATATCGGCGAACGCATGCTGATCTTCACCGCCGACAACGCCACCGCCTACGAACTGGGAAGACTGTTCTTCTGGCCGGTCCTGACGCACCACACCAAGGCGGCGGAGCGCAAGGAATTTCTCGAAGCGTTCCGTTCCGGCCAATATCCGGTGCTGGTGACGAGCAAGGTGCTGAACGAAGGCGTGGACGTACCCGCCGCCGCGGTCGGCGTGATCCTTTCCGGATCGGGCAGCGTGCGCGAACACGTCCAGCGGCTGGGGCGGATACTGCGCCCCGCCCCCGGCAAGGAGCAGGCGGTACTGTATGAGCTCATCAGCGCCGACACCTCGGAGGAAAACGTCAGCCGCCGCCGCCGCAACCACGCCGCATACCGGAGGAACCGCCATGCTTAAACTGGAAAATCTGCGTTTTCACCGGCGGCTGGAAAAACTTCACGTCGGTTTCGTTTCCGCCGACGACGATACTGCGCGGCGAATAAGCCGGGAGCTCCTCGACGCCTTCGACGAAGCCGTCGCCGGGCATTGGACGCGCGGCGAACTGGAAGAGTGGTGCGCCACGCTTGCCCGCAAGGAAAAAGACGTCAAACTAGCCTCCGGGCTGGCGAAGATCATGTTCGACCGCGCGGAGTTCGAAGAGAGCGACGACTCCCTGCCGGAACTCCGCCGCGAGATCCTGTCTCGCGCGGCGGCGGCCCTGCAAATGGCCGAGGGGGATTACCGGCGGTACCGCGACGCGCTTCGCGGCGGCCGCCGGGAACTGGACCTCTACGGCGATCTGCCGGAATTCGCCAAGCTCGAAAAGTGCCGCGACTTCGCGTCGCCGGAAGAACTGTTGGACACCTACAACATCGCCTTGGTGCAGGGATTGCTGCTGTATGCGGAAAGGCTGACGCTCAAATTCAAGTCGCCGCGGCCGGAAAATCTGCGTCCGCTGCTGCGCAACATGCGTTTCCACCGCCTGCTCGCCTCGTCCGTCAGCCTGACGGAAACGGAAACCGTTCTGGAGATCGCCGGTCCGTTTTCGATCCTCGCCAGTTCGCGCAAATACGCGCTTCAGCTGGCGATGTTCTTTCCCAACGTCCTGCAGATGCCGAATTGGCAGCTCCACGCCCGGCTGAAACTCAACGACCGCGAAGTCGAGTTGAACTTGGACGAAAAATCGCCGCTGCGGCCGCCGCGCCGCCGCGCCGACTATCTGCCGCCGGAGATCGCCGCCTTCCGGGAGCTGTTCGAATCGCCGGAATGGAAACTGTTGTCGAATGCGCCGCCATTGCTGCCCGATCCCGTCGCGCCGGTGATACCGGACTTTTCGTTCCGCCACGCCGCCACCGGAACAATCGTTCATCTGGAGCTCTTCCACCGCTGGCACAAGACCGGTCTGGAACGGCGGATGGCCGATCCGGAAAAATTGAAAAAAATGCACCTCGTCATCGGCGCAGACCGGGCGCTCGGTCCGATCCTCGATGCCGATCCGAGAGCGGAGGAGGCCGGACTGCTGTTTCGCTTCCGCGACTTCCCCGGAGTAGAAACCACGCTGCGGGCGCTCAAAAAATCCGGTTTCGGAGACTGCGTCTCTTGATTTTCCGACAGGATGGGCTATATTAAGAAATCATCCGAAAGCGAGTCTCCATCGTCTAGAGGCCTAGGACACCGGGTTTTCATCCCGGCAACACGGGTTCGAATCCCGTTGGAGATGCCACTCTTACCCATTTGTCAGCCGCAGTAAAAATTCCGGTGCAAATCTTATTTTGCCGGAGCGGTCGGCTCCAATTCCAGAAACCAGGTCGCGGCGGTCGACGAGTTTAGTGTCAGCACTCCGTCGACGATCGGGAAACGCTCCCGCGTGTAAAGCTCGACGGCGGATCTCTTGTCGGGGAAAAGGTGTAGTCTGAACGCTCCCCCCTTCCCCGTGTGCACCATAAGATGCCGCGGATTGCCGGCCGCCACGACCGAATCCGGCTCCGAAATCATCGGTACGCCGAGTTTTTTCCACAATGTCCGCCAGAAATGCGCGGTGATCCCCGGCATTCCGCAGAAAACCGTCGTCGAGCCGTCGTCCGAACGCTTCAAGGCGACCGCGATTTCGCCGTCGCCGTAAACCGCCAGCGTCTCCGCCCGCGGATCGACGGAGCAGACACGCGGGCTTTCGAACCACGGTTTTTTGTTCCATATCGGATTCAGCTTCGCGCCGTCGGAGAGCGTCGCCGCCATCGGGAGTTTTTCCCGCCGCGACCGCAAGGCGATGCCGCAGAGGTCGCTCATGGCGTCATCGTCGTATCCGTGTTCCGTGACCAGTCCGGGGGCATAATTCCAAATCGCCGTAACCCCCTTGCGGCGCAGTTTCTCCGCAAGCTGCCGCCGCTCTTCGGGCGTCGGCCCGAAAACATTCAGCAGTACGACGATCCTGTACTCGTTCGGCGACTCCAGAAAACCGCGCAAGGTCATAAAATCGCAGGTCACCCCGGAGCGCAGCAGCGCGTGCGTCGGATTGTCGATGATATTCGGGATGCACTGCAGCTGGAACTCACGCGTCGGGTAACCATGGCGTACCAGTTCCTCGGGAGAGATCACCGCCGCGACCTGCGCGGCGGGATCGGGCGAAGAGGCGTTCCACAGCTTCTGCCAGAGTTCCAGCGACTGGCGGAAGGTCCGCCAGATCTCCGGATGATTGAACCAGCACCGTTTGCCGCGGCGGGCGTCGAACTCCAGAAACTGTACCCCGCCGCCGTCGAGAAACGCCCGCGCGATGTTGCCGCGCAGCACCGCCACCGACTCCGCCGCGTCGCGGCACATGCTCGAACACGGGGCCTTGAGCCCGGCGATGTGGGTGCGGGTATCCGCCTCGTAGAAGATCAACTTGCCGTGGCGCTTGAAGGGATCGCTCACCGACCTCGGCTGAAAGTCGCCGCCCACATGACGCGAAGCCCCGTCGTAGTTGAACGGCGACGACAGGAAATCCACGTTCGGACTCGCCAGCACCTTGTCGAAGCGCAGCACCTGACCTTCCGGCGGAAACGCCATGTGGTACAAATACCCGTAGTAGACGCCGACGATCAGCCGGGGATCGGCGCGCTTGACGCAACCGGTGAAGTGCAAAAGCAGATCCGCGATCACATCCTGCATGCAGTCGTAGTAGTCGAGCACCTGCCGATCCGACGATGCGGGATCGCGCAGATAACGGCGTCTGCCGAAACGTTCCACGGCACCGGGGACCAGCGCGGTATCCAAAGTGACGGAGGGATTTTTCCACGCCTCCTGCAGCTCCCGGTTCGAAGCGTATTTACCGCGCAGATACCGCCGGAACGCTGCGGTCATCGCCGGGCTGGTATCCGGCATGTCGCGGCTCATACCGTAGTAGTGCCACTCGGCGGTGACGCCGTGACACAGCCGGATCATCGTCACGCGTTTGTACCACGGACGGGACTTGATGTACTCCATGAACTGGGTTGCGCACGCCTCCAGCTCGCGGTAGGCGAGAGGATCCGCCATCGACGGGCTCCGGAAGCGCCCGATCTGCCCGCCCCTGCCGTCCGCCGGTCCGGTCGCGTAGCCGATCAGCGCGTCCGGATAGGTCTGATGCCAGTTGGTGTAGCCGAAGTAAAAACTCAGCGACAGGCAGAAGGTCGCGTCGGGAGCCAGCGCCGCCGTGCGCCGCATGTCCTCGTCAAGGCGGCTGAAGTCGTAGACGCCCGGTCCGATCATGAAGCGGCTGGCGGTGTTCTGGATCTCGATGAATTTGATTCCGACGGCGTTCGCCTTGATGATCGCGTCGGCGTTCTGGGGATCCCAAGGCGAGCCGCCCGCAATGTAGAGCATCGGCGGAACGACCTTGCCTTCGAGCTCGATCCCGGCGCGTCCGTTGCGCCAGACGATACGCCCCTTCACATCCGGTGCGTCGCGCAGAAAATCGATGTTGCCGGCCTTTTCATCGATGTATTTGCCGTATGCCGTCCGTTCGCCGTCGTCCAGCATGAACTCGAACAACCGGCGGCAGACGGAGCGCCACGGCGAGATCAGGACTCCGCCCAGTTCCATCGCGTGCCCCCAGCGGGAGTCGTCGAACGCCGGGGACTTCCAGTCGCCGTCGACCGGCAGCTCCATCGCGCGCCAGTCGCCGTCGCTGACGAAATGCAGCACCCCGCCCGACGCCAGGCGCGCCTCGCCGCGCGCGATCAGCGCCCCCCGCCCCTCGTCGTTGAAGACCTCGACGGCGAGAACGTTGCGCCCCTTTTTCCACAGCTCCGGCGGGATCCGGTAGGTGCGGACGAAACGGTCGGCGTTGCGCGGATCCACGGGATCGTGCCGGAGCCGTTCGCCGTTGAAGAAGAGTCGGCCGTTGTCGTCGCAGGCGGCGTGGACGACCGCCGACTCGACCGGTTCGTTCACGATCAGCTTTCTGCGGAACGCGGCGAGACTCTTTTCCGGGATCGTCACACAGCGGAACCAGATCCAGCGCGCCTTCGACAGCGCGGGGACTTTCGTCTCCGGCCGCAGTTCTTCCGACGGCGGCTCCCACGCCCCCGCGACCGCGGCGGCGACCAGCATGAACAGTACGAAAAGTTTTTTCATTTCGCAATCGTCCTCACCTTATTGCGGTCGAGGTAGAGCCGCAACGGCGCCGAATAGTGGCGCAGCGGATTGCCTCCCGTAACGGGAAAGTAATACTCCTTCAGAGCGTCGGGCGCGGCGGCGGCGACGCTGCCGTCCACGGCGCCGATATTCGCGCGGCCGCCATGCGTCAGGTTCACCGCGCCGAACAGTTCGCCGCCCTTGAGATATTTCGGCAGGTGTCCGAAGAGCAGCGGAGACGGGAACGGCGGCTTCCGGATGTTCAGCGAGTCCGCGAACCAGATGCGCTTCGACCACGCGACCTGCCGCCGGGCTTTCCCCGAACCGACGAAGGCGTATTCCGGGCTGTAGATGTACAATCCGATCTGCGGATCGTAACTCGAACCGTTGTTGTAGACGGCGCCGTAACCCTGCATCACCTTCCAGCGGCTTACCCTCGGCAGTTCCGGACAGGTCAGTTCGGTCTCGCGCGCCGTCATCAGGACCTTCCACGGCGTTTTGATGTACCCGCCCCTGACGAGCGGACGCACGTAGGCGCCGCTTTTCAGATCGCAGGGCGCCATCCACATGCCCCGGTGATCGGTCACGTACTGGTGCGAAATTTTCAGGAGCGAGCTCATTTTGTCGGCGCAGTACGCTTTCCGCGCGTCGAGCCGGGACGTCATACCGCACAGCAGCACGGCGAAAACCGCCGCACAGAACACCACGACGACCAGTTCGGCAAATGTGAATCTTTTACGCATAAGTCCCCCACGGTTTGCGGATTATCCGGTAATATATATCGCGTCCGCATCATATTCAATGCTCCGGTGTCGGCAGGCACAAAAAGTATTTTGGGCATCGAACCGCGAGCCCCTCAAACGGAGTGGAAGTCGATGACAAAAATCATAAAACGGCCAAATTCGTCAATTTTACCGAACTTCCCTTGCAAATATCATCCCGTGACTGTAAATTATATCATAAGCTCAAAATCAGCTCAGCAGCGAGACGGACAAAACTCGCGGAGCGGCGAAGTTCGGAAAGGATTGTTTTTATGGCGGAAATCACGGTACAAAGCAACGAGGTCTGCGAGATCATCGACATCACCGCTCAGGTCGCCGCCATGATCCCCGGCGGTATGAAGAACGGCGTCTGCATGCTCTATTCGCCGCACACCACCGCCGGACTGACGGTCAACGAAAACTTCGATCCCGACGTCAAGCACGACATCCTCGCCCGACTCGATCTGCTGGCGCCCGCCAAATCGCCCGAATATCTCCACGCAGAGGGCAACAGCGCCGCGCACATCAAAACTTCGCTCATCGGCGTTTCCGCATGCGTGCCGATCCGCAACGGCAAGCTCGCCCTCGGACAGTGGCAGGGTATATACTTCTGCGAGTTCGACGGACCGCGTCCCCGCCGCCACGTGCGGCTGGTGTTCCTCGAAGAGCGCGATTGATATTCGAAACGACGCCCGCGCCGGAAACCTTCCGGTGCGGGCATTCTTTACCGATTTCGCAAAACCAACCAACGCGCCGCCAAGAGAACGCGACGCAAAAAAGAAAGGAGTTGCTATCATGCCGAAAACTGCCAAACTCGCGATCGACGGAGGTACCCCGGTATTCAAGACCAAGCCCGCGCGTCCGCCGTGGCCGCCCGCCAATCCCGATGTCATCGGCCGCATCGCCGAGATGTATTTGAGCCATAAGTGGTCCTTCTACGGGAAGTACGAAAACGAGTTCGCCGAACGCTACGCCAAGTACACCGGCGCCAAGTACGCCTCGATGATGGCGAACGGCACCGTCACTCTGGAGTGCGCGCTCCGCGCCTTCGGCGTCGGCCCCGGCGATGAAGTCATCGTCCCGGCGCAGACCTGGATCGCCACCGCGATGGCGGTGGTCTATCTCGGCGCGACTCCGGTCATCGTCGATATCGAACCCGACACGCTCTGCATGGATCCGAAGGCTTTCGAAGCCGCGATCACCCCCAAGACCAAGGCGGTCATTCCGGTGCACCTCTTCGGCTCGATGGCCGACCTCGACAAGATCATCAAGATCGCCAAGAAGCACGGCATCAAGGTTTTGGAAGACTGCGCCCACGCGCACGGCGGTATGTGGAAGGGCCGCGGCGTCGGCAGCTGGGGCGATGCCGGCAGCTGGAGCTTCCAGCAGTCCAAGATCATGACCTCGGGCGAAGGCGGTGCCGTCACCACCAACGACGAGAAGATCTGGGACCTCGTCGGCAGACTGTCGCACATCGGTTATCAGCGCGGCGCCAAGCAGGGCGAAAAGAGCTCCCCGCCGCCGGAAGGCATCATCTGCCACAACTACCGCGTGACTGAGTTCCAGGCGATCATCCTGCTCGACCAGCTCAGAGTGATCGACAAGGAGACCAAGCTCCGCGAGAAGAACGCCGATTATCTCAAGGAACAGCTCGAGAAGATCCCCGGCATCAAGGTGCAGGCCAAGGGCCGCTGCGCGACGCAGCAGGGCTACTACATCTACTCGATGTGCATCGACGACTCGATGCTGAAGCCCGGCATCGACATGATGAAGATCCGCGAGGCGCTGAAGGCGGAAGGCGCGCTCGGCGTGATGCCCACTTGGGGCGGCAAGCCGGTCTACGATCAGGCTCTGTGGTCGGTGCCGAAGAAGATGTACCGCATCGAGAGCAACGCCGTGGCCGAGAAGCTGATCCGCAAGCAGCAGATGGGCGTCAACCTCAACTGGCTGATGGCCCCGCGCCGGGGCATCAACCGCCTCGTCGAAGC
>Ga0265298_10002554_pt1 | contig 25132 bp, 20 predicted proteins | sample AusTroGonzalo_MG_3_FD_193486 | JGI IMG/M metagenome (GOLD analysis project Ga0265298, IMG submission 193486) | Bovine rumen microbial communities from tropical cattle in Woodstock, Queensland, Australia - Gonzalo_01 | ecosystem: Host-associated > Mammals > Digestive system > Stomach > Rumen ...
ACGGGGAAGATCCCCGCGTCGGTGATGAAGATGAACAAGGGCGGCACCCAGCTGATCGCGCTGGACGCCCACGAGTTCATGATGGCGATGCGCGGAAGGAGTGGCAAGCAGCTTCTCGTCGCGCTGGACATGAACGGGTCCACCATGCATGCCCTTCTGCGTGAGATGCAGAACGACGTGCTGGCCGGGACTCCCATACACGTGGATTTCAGCGAGGTGTCGCTCACGCAGAAGGTGCGCGTCACGGTTCCGCTGTACCTCACGGGCGAGGCGACGGGCGTGAAGCTCGGCGGCGGCGTGCTGGAGCAGGTGCTCCGCACGGTCGACGTGGAGTGCCTCCCCGACGACATCGAGGAGAAGTTCGACGTCGACGTCACGTCGCTCGGCCTTGACCAGACCCTCTTCGTGAAGGACCTTCAGCTCGGAGACAAGTTCACGCTCGTGACGCGCGGCGAGTACGCCGTGGCGACGGTGAAGGCGCCCGAGGGCGCGGACACGCCGGCGGCGGCCGCCGCCGCTGCTGCGGAGAAGTCGCCCGAAGTGATCAAGAAGGGCAAGGAGGAAGCCGACGCCAAGAAGGCGGAGGCGAAGAAGTAACCCCGAAGTCTCGGTGTCTCGATGAAGGTAATCGCAGGGCTGGGCAATCCGGGCGCGGAATACGCGAACACGCCGCATTCGATCGGCTTCGAGGTCGTCGATGCGCTGGCGCGGTCGCTGGACGCGTCGTGGAAGCGCTCGTCCTCCTTCAGCGGCGAGCTGGCGCAGGGTATGCTCGGGAGCGTGAAGGTGCTGCTGGTGAAGCCGCAGACGTTCATGAACCTGAGCGGGGACTGCGTGGCGCCCGTCGTGAGGTACCACAACGCCAACGCGGCGGAAGACCTGCTCGTGGTGTCGGACGACATCGACCTCCCCGTGGGGAAGATGCGCATCCGCAAGGGCGGCTCCGCAGGCGGCCACAACGGCCTCAAGAGCGTGATAGAGCGCACCGGCACGGCGGACTTCGTCCGTCTGCGCCTGGGGGTCGGCCGCGACGCGAGGAACCGCGCGAACGTTGTCGGGCACGTGCTCGGCAAGTTCGCGGCCGAGGACCGCGCGGCGATGGACGAGGTGGTTGCGAAGGCCGTCGAGGCGATCGGGACGATAGAGCGGGAAAACCTTGAAACAGCTATGAACCGGTACAACGGCTGGACCGCGCCAGCGGCCGCCGCGGCTGCCGGGGAAGGAGACAAATGAAGAAGTACGATGGACTCTACATCTTCGCCGGGCAGGCGAAGGACGACGTCTTGGCCGGCATGATCGACAAGGCGCTCGCTGAGGTGACGCGCCTGGGCGGCAACGTGCTCGCGCAGGAAGTGATCGGCAAGCCGAAGGACGCCTACCCGATGCACAAGTGCGAGCGCGGCGTGTACGTGCTGGTGCGTTTCGAGCTCGACCCCTCGAAGGTGAGCGAGCTCGTCAAGCGCTACCGCCTGGTGGAAGAGGTCTTCCGCGTCCAGATCCTGGTCGTGGACGAGCGTCGCGAGGCGGTGCTTGCCGCTCAGCGCGAGGCTGCGGCACAGCGCGCCGCGGCGAAGGCCCAGGCAGAGGCGGATGCCGCCCCGGAGGCGGAGTGACTGCGAGGTGACTGATGCCCTCATTCAACAAAGTGATCGTGATGGGGAACCTGACGCGCGACCCTGAGGTCCGCCAGGTGGGCGTGAACGCCGTGAAGGTGTGCCGCTTCGCCCTGGCTCTCAACGAGCGTCGCCGCGACCGCAACGGCAACATGGTGGACATTCCCACGTTCGTCGAGGTCGACGCGTGGGAGAAGCTCGCCGAGCTGTGCGGCCAGTACCTCCGCAAGGGCCGTTCGGTCCTCGTGGAGGGGCGTCTCCAGATGGATTCCTGGGAGAAGGACGGGCAGAAGCACCAGAAGCTGAAGATCCGCGCCATGACCGTGAAGTTCATGCCCCTGCCGGCGCCAAACCAGAGCCGGCTCACGGGCGAGCCGATCGTTCCCGGCGGCGCATCAGCGGGGGGAATGCCGCCCGCGATGCCGTCCGGAGACGAGGAAGGCTATGACGAGGATCAGACATTCAACGACTAGACAACGAACAAGAGAGAGCAAAAATGGCTTACCAGAAGAAAGAGCATGCCGTGCGCGAGGATCGCGGGGAGTTTTCGGCCCGCCGCCGTCCCGAGCTGCCGGCAAACGACAAGATCGATCTCAACGACGTCGAGCTGCTGAAGCACTTCGTTACGGAGTACGGGAAGATCCTTCCCGCCCGCGTGACCGGAGTGACCGCTATGCAGCAGCGCCAGATCAAGAAGGGCGTGCGTCGCGCGCGCAACGTAGGGCTGATGGCCTAGGAAAGGAGCGTCAAGATGGTTGAAGTGATGCTGATGTCCGACGTCAAGAAGCTCGGCAAGGCGGGTGCGATCGTCAAGGTCGCTCCTGGATATGCGCGCAACTACCTCTTCACGCAGGAGCTTGCGGCTCCGGTGACGGAGGCGGCGAAGCGCCGTCTCGCGAAGCTGGAGGCGGCACGCGCGAAGGAGCGTGCGGAGCGCAAGGCCGCCGCAGAGGAGCTCGCCAAGAAGATGGCGGGGCTCAACGTGACGGTGTCCGCCCGCACGGTGGACGGCAAGCGCCTCTACGGAAGCGTGAGCGCGTCCGACATCCTGGGCGCGGTGATCGCCGATCGTGGCGTGCAGCTCGAGCGTTCGCAGCTCGATCTGCCCGACCAGCTGAAGGAGGTTGGCGAGTACAACGCCAAGCTAGACCTCGGCGAGGGCGTGTTCGTGCCGTTCAAGGTCAAGATCGACAGGGATGCCGAAGAGGTCGAACAGGCTTAAGGCCTAGTACGGGGAGGGAAGGGCGCGCCCGTTTGCGCGGCGCGTCCTTCCTGTTCCGTGCGGTCGAAAAAAATTTAATAATCCCTCTTGTCAGAACCATCAAAAAAGAGTATCCTTTTAGGTGCTTCGGCGTGGCAGTTGTCTTTGTGTCATGCCGCGAACAGTAAACGATGAAGAAAACATTGAAAATATTGGCCTTTGTCGCCATCGGATCGTGTCTGCTTGCCTTTGGCTGCGGCTGTTCGACGATATGGTCTGCCATCGCTGGCCAGGACGATCCTGGCAATGTCGACGTTGACCAGATGGCTACATACTTTGACGGGGAGCCCTTGGTTCGGCCTGGAGTGGCCCTTGCCATTTCCGTCACGGCTACCGGGTCGTCCGGAACGGCGGCCAAGCAGTATTTCGTCGACGCCGAGGGCTACATCACGATGGAGCTCGTCGGCCGCATAAAGTGCGACGGCTTGACGCTCGTAGGGCTTCAGGAGAAGATTGCCGCAGCCTACAAGGAATACCTTCTCGAGCCGCATGTTACGGCTACGTTCATCTACCAGGCAGGGCAGAACATGGTGTCTCCGTGGGGGACGGTCACCGTCCTTGGCGAGGTCGGTAAGCCTGGGCCTGTTGACGTGCCTTCTACGCTGGACTTGCGTGTGACGCGTGCGCTCCAGCTGGCTGGGGGAGTGAATCCAATTGCCGACAAGCGGCGTGTGCAGGTGACGCGTTGCGACAAGGACGGAAAGAGGACGAAGACGAAGATCGATTTGCTGGAGATAGGCGAGGAGGGGCGTCCCGACAAGGACATGCTTCTTCGCGCCGGCGATGTCGTGTGGGTGCCGATGTCGTGGTATTGAGTGTTGTTTTCAACAAAACGAAAAAAGAAATGAGGTATAAGATGAAGTTAAACTTGGCGAAATTGGCGGCATGCGTTCTCGCGCTCGCCGCGCTGCCGATCTGTGCGGCAGATACGATGCCACGTTCTGAGTGGCACGCGCTAGTTGGCGACTGCGCGCAGAATCCGCAGACACTAAAACAGACCATCGGCAAGCTTTCTGCCGATGACCAGTTGGCGTTTGTACAGGAGGTCAATGCGGCAATCTCGAAGATGCCTGGTTCCAACGAGGAGAAGGGTGCGGCCTTTTATAACGCGAACCGTGCGGCTGTCACCGGTGCCGGCAAGGAAAACCTGAAGGCCGTCCTCGCCGAGGTATATGCGACGGTGCCCGTTGAATATCTCACTGAAATCAACGAGCGTTTTGCCAAGGAACTCTTCAGCCGCACGGCGAATCCTGCGCATGTGCCGACGGATGCAGAGTTCATTGAATTGTCCACCAACACTATGGCAGTCGTGATTGAACGGTGCCAGAATGCAGAAGATGCTAGCGTCCGCGAGACGTTTGCTGCATTGATGCTGGTGCGTGCGTCTGGCGGCACCCCTTCAGATCTGGCGCAGACACTCGTGTCGCAATTCCCGAATGCTCAGGATCGCGATACCGTATTGAATGACTGGATCAAACCGGCGATGGGGGATGGGCAGGAACAGTCATATGATCCTATGCTGGCGGCTGCTCAGCCGTCCAATGACGAGCCGGATCACACGGTAGTATTGCAGTTGGCAGGAAGTTCGCAGATTCCTGAGACATTGCTGAGCGACTTGGCGGCACCATCGGATTCTCGTACAACGGCTGCCAATGTTGGCGCAGGGGCCTTCTTCCCGCGCGATGCAACAGGGGGACCGGGTAGAGAAATTAACAGTACAGACATAAGTCGCATTCCGCGTGCGTACGTGACCAGCCCGACTGCTGTGGGTGGGTCGTCCGAAGGCCCGAATAGCGGTTCCAATCCTTATTATGCGAATGATCGCGGTGACGAACGGCAGACACCGACAATACCACAAGAAGAAACGCCTGAGTCAGGCGGTCATCCTTCGTTGTATGAAACGGTGAGTCCTTGAGGGTGTTCATGGGAGACATGTCTAAATTAAATTAACGTAAGGGAAGGGTTAATCTGATGAATAATCGTGTTCTTAGTGTGGCGGCGATAGCTGGACTGGCGGTTTCTGCTGTTGCCGCAGGTGGAAGTGAAGCCGACAAGCCGCAGGGCTTTCGGTTCTTCAACCAGCATCTTACGATAAAGCCCTATGTCGCTTTGTCGTATACGTACGACTCGAACTTTGACACTACCCGCAAGGCGGAAGGCGACAGCATTTTCTGCGTAAATCCGGGAGCGGAGTTCATATGGCTCTCTGACCGCTGGTCGCTCGCCGGGACAGTGTGGTATCGCTGGAATTCGTATGCGAAGTACAATAATACCATGGGCGAGAACAGCTACGGCGAGTCCTTGACGTACAAGTGGGCTACCTCAAAGCCAAACGAGAAGGGATGGTCGTTGCTGCTTGGCGAGCGTTACGCTTACATCAACCAGTCTGACAGTCTTGATTCCCGTGATGGTCGCGGCATATGGCGTGATCGCCAGAACGTTGACTTGAGCGGTGTGTTGGAGCGCCGTTTCACCGAAAGGTGGCACGCGAATTTGCTGGGGCAGTACACATGGCTTGACTACAAGAACGATACGGGTAAATATGCGCCCATGTACGGGTGGTCCGAGTTGGCGGTTGGCGCCGAGGCCGGATATGCAGCTTCTCCCTGGACGGATCTTCTGATTGCTGGTGGCTATGCGGACTATACGCAAAAGAGAGGGAGAGGGTATCGCAACTACAGCAATGATAGCCATGTGTGGACGGTTCAAGGCGGTATTGCTACCCGTGCTACGGAAAAGATCTCATACAGGTTGCTATTGGGTGCGTCGTGGCTCGATTACGGTGGTGTTGCGAATGCCGATGTCGGTTGGACCTATTCAATGTCCGCGAATTGGCGTATTCTGCGCCAGTTGCAGTGGTCTGCGCTCGGTTCCAGTTACTATCAGCCGTCTGAGCGGACCGTCGGCCAAGCGGTCAAGGTGTATGCACTTTCGACAGGACTTTCCTATCTGACTCTGGGTGACAAGATGACCCTTTCTGGGAATATCGCTTGGCGCCACGAGCAGAATGTCTTTGCAGATCGTTACCTCGGCAATGGCTTTGACTATGATGAAGACATCATGTCTGTGCGCATTGGTGCGGATTACATACTCAACCGCTGGATGTCCATCTTCGCCAGTTTCACCTGGGAGGAAGAATGGTGTGACACGAAAGACTACGAGTATGACCGCTTCCGCGGTACGGTAGGTGTTCGGTTCCACTACTGATAAGGTGGTGGGAGCGGATGTTCCACAGATTGATCACCAAATACGGGCTGGCAACGCATCTAGCGTTGCTAGCTTCTTTGCCTCTCGCGCTGTTGCCTTTCCTTTCTGAAAGGCATTTAGGTTTGACAATACTTTGGTTGAGTGCCCTGGCTGGCCTGTGGCTCCTATTGGAACCTTCCATCCTTGCAGGTGAACATCTCTCGACCGCTCGCGCTCGAGTCCGCCACGATATGGTTCGTGACCCGCTGTTCTGGTTTTTCTTCGTCACGGTGGCCTTTGCTGGAGTCCGTTGGTTGAACTCGGGCATCGGCATGCAGTACAATCCGGAAGAGGGCGTATGGTCTGTCGCAAAGCCGTTTATGGAAATGCTGCCAGCATCGCTAGGTGACTCTGGTTTCCTGCCATTTGCGGTTGCCGTTGGACTGGGGGTATTGGTTCAGGGGGTGCTGCATGGCCTTGGGCTGTCGGCGCGTGTGTCCTTTGGAATTGTGACAGGCTTTGTCCTAGGGATGGCAGGGATTGCATGTGCTACTTTTGTTTGCTTGGAATGGTCGCCATTCCTGCAGCACGCAAGGGCTGGACTGATGTCTGGGCCGTTCTACGGCACGTTTTTCGGGCTGATTCTGCTGATGTCGCTAATGGCCGGGATACAGGCAGAGAGCCGCAAATGGACGTCTGCTAGATTGCCGTTCTGCGTGGCGATTGCCGGAAACCTTGTAGGGCTTCTCTTTTTCGCGCCACCCGCCTTGTCTATGTGCTATGTAGCTTTCGCCGCACTGATGACCATATTCTCGTTCGTTCACCTGTCTAGGGGCGGTTCGTTGGGAGGAGTTGCTTATAGCCTCACTATGGTTATCTTCGGGACGGCTCTTGCTGTGTGCACTTTGCTGTCATTCGCTCCAGAGGCGGTAGTCAAGGCGAAGACCGAGGGACTAGACATTGCGACAGCATTCCCCGATTCATATCGGCAGGCATCGGAAATTCTGAGCCGGATTAGCCGTTTGATGTGGAAGGAATCCCCATGGAGTGGTGTCGGTGTCGGAGCATTCAACCTGCATGCGAAATTCCTTGCGGAGAAGGCCGACTGGTATGTGCTGGCTCCTAATGTTTCTTCCGCGTTGAACTCTTATTGGACAATTCTTGCCGAACGCGGTATTCTCGGTTCTCTTGTGCTGGCCAGCGCGGCAGTCCTGTTTCTTTTCGCGTGGATAAAAAACTTGGTTCAAGCTGTTATCTATCTGCATACCCGTGACGATGCGGATGTATTTCTGTTTGCTTGTGCGCCAATAGCATGGGTGCTACCTGCCGTTCTTGCGCTGTTCTGTGTTGAAGCGCTGTTTACACCAGTTCTCTCCTGTAGCGTGACGCTGTTTGCCGTTTCCGCGCTTCTTGCGCTTTCGGCGGCATCGTTTCCTCGGGCCCCCAGGTCGCGGGCAGCGACAACCGATAGGGATTAAGACTTATGGCAAGCCCTTCCTCATCCTCGACATACAGTCAGAAACCGCTTTACTACGGGTCGTCACAGAAGCCGCTCTATTACGGTTCTTCGCGTAAGGCTCCGTTGTATTATGGCTCTTCGCAGCCAGCCTACTACGGTGGTTCGCAGCCGTACTACTATGGTGGTGCATATGGCGGGAACTCTCCCGGGCAGGATGCCGACTCTATTGTTGGCACCATCACGATCGGGCGTGTCTTGCGCGTGATCTCCCAAAGGTGGATATCCGTCCTCGTTTTCCTGCTGGTCGGCCTCGTGGCGGCGTTTGCGGTGTATCGCATCTCTCCCACGATCTTTGAGGCAAAGAGCGAGTTCACGATGGACATGCGCCGTCCGCAGAACACCGGCGGACTGGTCCAGACGGTCGAGCCGGACTACGGTTCGACGTACGAGGAAGTGTTCAACACGCGCCTGTCCGACTGGCGCTCGGACAAGATCGTGACAAAGATCATCCAGCAGTACCGGGCTAACTACCCGGCATCCACGGTCACTGACAGCGAGCTCATGGACACTTTGCAGAGTTCCGAGCTCGAGCTGATCCGCCACTCGCGCCTTATTACCATTGCCGTGCGTTCCACCTCGGCCCAGCTGGCCGCATCCCTTGCCAACGCCTACGCGCAGGCTATCGAGTCGTTTACCGATGAAGAGAACAAGCTCAGGTGCGACAAGGCCGTCGCCCAAATCCACGAACAGGTGGAGAAGCAGCGCCGCGCGGACGAGAAGATCGCCAAGACTCTCCTCGAGTTCAGAACCGCGAACAAGATCGACAACCTCACGTCTGAACGCGAGATACTGCAGCAGTCCATCCAGAAGACGACCGCAGAGGTGCTTGACCTTCGTTCGAAGATCACTGCCGCTGTCGAATGGGAGAAGGTTCTTCAGACCGCGCAGGAAAAGCCCGAGGACTTCGGCGCGCTACCGACGGATGTGCCTCGGTCGTCGGAGATTGGAGAGGCCTATAGCAGGCTCCAGCAGACCAAGATGGAACTGACCACCCTGTTGGCGCGCTTCACTAAGCAACACCCTGATGTCCGGGCCAAGGAGAAGGAGCTGGAGACCGTCAAGCAGGAATTCGTGGATGCTGTCAGTCGTGCGCTTGCAACGGCCCACGGCAACCTCGCGGCATACAGGAACCAGCTGGCGGAGTTCGAGAAGACCAGCGAGCGCCTACGTGCGGAGTCGGCTGCCATAGAGCAGAAGATCGTCGCCGCAGATGCCGGTCTCAAGCAGCTGGAGCAGGAGAAGAAGGTGTCGAGCGAACTGTACCTCGGCCTGTTGACGAAGGAGAACGAGGCGCGCATCGCGGCGGAGCAGAACAACGAAATTGTCCGCGTGGGACGCCCGGCTTTCGTCCCCAAGGTGCCGGTCTTGCCCAATGCGATCGTCATCTTTGTAGCTGGTACAGTGATCGCTCTTGCCGCAGGACTTCTTTTCGTGCTGGTGCTTGACCACCTTGAGGATACGATCGTCTCCCTCTCGGATATCGAGGGGCGCCTTTCGTTGAAGGTGCTGGCCGTGCTCCCCCACGTGCGCCGCAAGAAGCGTGAACAGGTGGCCAAGTTCATCTCCGAAAACAAGTACTCCCAGTTCGCCGAGTCGGTCGCAGGTCTCCGCAACCTGCTTGACTCCCCGCGCTATCAGCCGATTTCCCAGGTGCTGCTGCTGATGTCGACGCAGCCAGGAGAAGGCAAGACGATCACCTCATGCTCCCTCGCTATCTCTAGCGCGCAGGCCGGCAAGAGGACGTTGCTTGTGGATTTCGACATGCGTCGTCCGCGTCTTGCTCGCGTCTGGGGGCTGCAGATCGATCAAAGCCATTCATTTTCTCACTATCTCTCCACGCAACCCGGCAGAGACTTTCAGTCGCTTGTGAATCCGAGCGGTGTGGAGCATCTTGACGTGATTGGCTCGCTTCCCCCGGACAACGTCAATCCGGCCTCCATCATGGGTTCGCAGATCGTGCCAGACTTCTTCCAGTGGGCGCGTGAGCACTATGACCGCGTTATCATCGACTCGCCGCCGTTCGGCATCGTCGGCGACGTGATGACGCTGGCTTCGCTTGTTGATTCCGTGATGATTATGTGCTGTCCCGACCGCACGCACTTCAAGCCGATCCAGCATGCAGCCAGATCGCTTGGCGAGTCTGGCGCTACGGTGATCGGCATCGTGGTCAATGATGTCGAGATGGGTTCCGCCGGCGGTGCGTTCGCGCCGTCTGGGCACCATGGCTACGGCTATGGTTACGGCGGGTATGGCGGTTACCGTGCATATGGCGGATACAGCCCGTACGCGCCGCGCAAGACATCAGATGACAAGAAGGCCGCAGCTACTTCTGGGAAGAAGGATGGCAAAGACGAACCCGCCGCCCCCGGCACGGATGTCGGCAAGGGTGCGCCTGGAGACGGCAAGGACGCGCCGAATAAAGGCGGTGCATCCGTGAAAGATCGTCCGCTTTCGAACCCGGAGTTCACGGACGAGGCCTGATGGACCTGGCGCTACCAGCCGCATCGGCCCCGCTGCGCGGCAGCGTCGCCGTTCCCGGCGACAAGTCGCTAGCACATCGCGTTGCCCTTTTCGCAGCTCTTGCCTTTGGCGAAACAGAGGTCGGCAACTACCCTGATAGCGGGGTTACGCGCGCGATGCGCCGCGCCCTTGAGGTGCTTGGAGTACCGTCGTCGCTAGAGAATGGCGTCCTGAGACTCTCTGGAAGAAAGGCGCTCTCGCCATTCCAGGCCAATGGCATTGTCTACTGCGGGAATTCCGGCACAACGTTCAGGCTACTTGCTGGTGCGCTTGCCGCCACCGGTACTGTAGCGACGCTCGACGGTAGCGAGGGCCTGCGTCGCCGGCCGATGGATCGCATCGCCGAGCCGTTACGCCTCATGGGCGCCGATGTGTCAACCACTGAAGGTCGGGCACCTTTGGCATTCCGTCCTGCACCGTTGCACGGTATCGACTATACCCTGCCGGTAGCCTCCGCCCAGGTTCTGAGCTGTCTCCAGCTGGCTGCGCTGGGAGCTGATGGTGACAGTACGTTCCGTGTGCCGGGGTCGGTGCGCGACCATACGACGCGAATGCTTCGGGCAATGGGGGCAAGAATCGACGAGACCGGCCCGGTGACATGCGTACATCCATTGACGCCAGAAGACTCCTTGCGCCCCCTGTGCGGTATGCTCCCTGGCGACATCTCGTCGGCTGCGTTTCTCCTTGTCGCCGCCGCGATTGTTCCCGGTTCGCGCATCACTATCGAGAACGTCGGCGTGAATCCAACGAGAACGGGAATACTAGATGTCCTGGCTGGGATGGGGGCTACGGTCTCCGTCGGCAACAGGCGCGAGACGTTCGGCGAACCGGTCGCCGACATCACGCTCGAGGCGGCACCGCTTCGCGGGATCGACATCGGTGGCGACATGGTCGTGCGCAGCATAGACGAGTTTCCGGCGATTGCCGTTGCCGCCGCGTTCGCTGACGGTACTACGACCGTCATGGATGCGGAAGAGCTTCGCTACAAGGAGTCGGACCGCATCGCCGCAATCGTAGCCCAGCTGCGGGCGCTTGGCGCGGAAGTCGCGGAGACGTCTGACGGGTTCTCGGTTCGCGGCGGTACGGTTCGCGGTGGGGTCGCCCGCGCGAACGACGACCATCGTCTCGCCATGTCCATGGCCCTGTGCGGCCTGCGTGCGCCAGCTCCGGTGACGGTTGAGGGCGCAGAGATTCTGGACGAGTCCTTCCCGGGCTTCGTGTCATCGTTGGACTCCCTCCGTCAGGATGTCCAATGATTTTATTTCGCTATGGACTGGAAATTCAGAAGATCGGACTACCGGCGTCCGCCGGTTCAGCTTGAGCACATGGATGTGCGCCTCGCGTTCTTCGAGGACCGCGTGGAAGGCGTTGGCACTCTCCACCTTCGCACGCGAGAAGCGGTGCGCGAGGTGATGCTGGATTGCGACGGGAAGAAGGTCCCATACGCGCTTGACCGTGAATACTCGCCTGGAGAGCTTTTCACGATCGACGTGGAGCACACATGCCGTCCCGACGATCGCCGCCTTGAGGGCATCTATCGCGACGTGACGCCGCCAGGATGTCCGCAGCAGTACATGAGCCAGTGCCAGCAGTACGGTTTCCAGCGCATACTGCCGGTAATAGACGACTGCACGGCCAAGTGCACGTTCCGCACGGTGCTGGAGGGCGACGCGCGCTACACGCACCTCATCTCCAACGGCGATCGCGTGGACGACACGGTGGCAGACGGCCGTCGCACCGTCGTCTACGAGAACCGCCGGCCGATGGCCCCCTATCTCTTCATAGCCTGTGCCGGCACGTGGGACGTACTAGCGGGAGAGGTGGAATATCCAGATACGCACCGGCGCATCCGCCTCGAGTATCTGGTGCCGCCCGGGCACGTGGATGGCGCGCGCGTGCCGATGGAAATCCTCAAGAAGTCCATCCTCTTCCAGCACGAGCTTACCGGGTTCGAGTATCCTTACGAAACCTACCGTACGATATGCATGGAGAAGAGCCTGTACGGCGGCATGGAGAACACCGGCAATACCACGATCATAACCGAGGCGGCGCTCATCGACGAGACGATCCCGGACAAGCGGCTTGTCTACGCCCACGGCGTCATCCCGCACGAGTTCGAGCACAGCCACTGCGGCAGCGGCGTGACGATGGAGACGGTGTTCGACATGTGGCTGAACGAGGCGTACACCGTGAACGTGGAGCGCGCGTTCATTGCCCGCGAGTTCGGTGCGGCGTTCGCTCGGCGCATGGAGATCGATGCCCTGCGCGAGACCGGCGGCGCTTTCGCCGAAGAGGAGGGCGGTGCTGCGTCCGCAGTGGTGCGCGAGGGTGTGAACGATCCGGACGAGGTGGTGGACGCCATCACGTATGACAAGGCGCCAGAGGTGTTGAATACACTCCGCAATCTCATTGGTGCTGACGCCTACGATGCCGCCTGGCGCGAGTATTTCCGTCGCTTCGACGGCGGCAACGCGAACACGGACGACTTCTTGAAAGTATTCGGAGAGACTACAGGCTGCGACGTCGCCGCGCTGATGCGGCCGTGGCTATTCGACGCCGGGCATCCTACCGTTACGGCGAAGTGGTCTTGGGAGGACGGTACGCTGACAGTAGACCTCTCGCGCGACAAGGCTTATGTCATTCCTGTATCGTTCGCGCTCGTGAAGGACGGCAAGGACGTGGCGTCAGGCACCTTTGTCCTTGATGGCCCGCGCCAGACCTTTTCCACGCGCTGCCCGAAGCCGGACTTTATCTCGTGGAACCGGGGATGCGGCTTCTACGGCGTGTTTGCGGTCGAGGCCGACGAGGCGGAACTTGCCATGCAGGTACGTACCGATCCCGACGGCGGCAATCGTGCGGAAGCGATGCGCATGTTGCGCGACAAAGGCGCCACCGACACGTGGCTCGCCCTCTACGAGGAGATGTTTGCTGAAGCTCTCCGGTGCGCCGCAGGGGATGGCGGCGATTTAGGTACATACGCCGCCATCCTTTCAATCCCTTCCGATTCGCTCGACCGCCGCCGCCGCGCCTTCGTCCGCGAGAACGTGCGCGAGATGCGCGCTCTACGCGCCGCCGCCGCGCGCCGCGTCTTTAAAGACTTTAAGGTCTTTAATGTCCTTAACGACATTAACGTCCCTAAACCCCCTGCCGCTCTTACCGCCCCTAAAGACTTTAAATACTCTAAAGACCTTAAGCCCATTAACGACCTTAGTGCCGCCGCTATCGTGCGGCGCGCCTATGAGTCTTGCATCCTAAATCTTTTCTCCGCCGCCAACGTGCCAGAGGCCTGGTCGGCGATTCGCGCCTACCTGGACAGCGCCGCCAACATCACCGCGCGCCTCAACGCCTTGCGCGCCCTCGTCTCTAGCGACGACCCTCGCCGATACGATACGCTGGTTGCGCACGGCGAAGAGCTGCGCCAATCGCTGAACGGCTACATCGGCTACCTTGGCGTGGTGGCGAGCGACCCGCATGAGACCGTCTTCGAGTCCCTTGCCGCCGAAGAGGTGCGGGAAGGGTGGTCGATCACGCATCCTGCATTGAGCCGTGCGCTCTACTGCGGCTTCGCTGCGAACGGAGACCAGCTCTGGACAGACAAGGGACTGGCATGGCTTGAGGCGACGCTAGTCAAGTACGCGCAGGTGAGCGAGTACAACGCCATTCGTCTGCTCGCGCCGCTCATGAACTGGAAGTGGTTCTCTGAAGACTTGCGCACGAAGGTTGATGGCCTTCTCTCTCGCGTCTCGGCGGCGCTGCCGTTCGACCGCTATTCGTTCATCGGCGGCAAGCTCCGCGCGATGCGCGAATAAATATGGTATAATTTTCACTTTCTGTTCACAAGGAAAGGCCAGACTATGCTGACATGGATGCCTGAACTATACAACCGCTCGCTGATGCGGATGACCTCGTTCACCGACGAGGAGATGCTGAACCTCATCGACCTCGCCGCCCAGCTGAAGGCGCGCCGCGCCGCCGGCGTGCGCGGCGACCTGCTGCACCGCAAGAACATTGCGCTCATCTTCGAGAAGTCCTCCACCCGTACGCGCAACTCGTCCATCATCGCCGCGCGCGACGAGGGTGGCGGCGCGGAGTACCTAACGCGGCCCGACATCCACTTCGGGAAGAAGGAGAGCGTGAAGGATACCGCGCGCGTCCTCGGCCGAATCTATGACGGCATCCTGTTCCGCGGCTTCAAGCAGTCGACGGTGGAGGAGCTGGCGAAGTGGAGCGGTGTTCCGGTGTGGAACGGCCTCACGGACGACTACCACCCCACGCAGATCCTCGCCGATCTGCTCACCGTGAAGGAGACGTTCGGCTCTCTTGACAATTGCACGGTCGCCTACGTGGGCGACGGCCGCAACAACGTGGCGAACTCGCTGATGATGGGCTGCGCCAAGGCGGGCGTCCGCTACGTTTGCTGTTCGCCGAAAGAGTTGTGGCCGGACGAGGCGGTGCTCGCCGAGGCGGAAGCAGTGGCGAAGAAGAACGGTGTCGACATCCGCGTGTTCGCGGATCCGAAGGCGGGCGTGAAGGGCGCGAACGTGCTGTACACGGACGTGTGGGTGAGCATGGGCGAGGAGTCCAAGACGGCCGAGCGCATCAAGCTGCTGAGCCCGTACCAGGTCAACATGGACCTCATGCGCGCGACCGGCAACATCGACGGGCGACTCATGTTCCTGCACTGCCTGCCGGCGTTCCACGATTTCAACACCGACGTGACGAAGGACTGCGGCGCGCTGGAGGTGACGGACGAGGTCTTCGAGTCGAAATACTCCAAGGTGTTCGACGAGTCCGAGAACCGCATGCACACGATCAAGGCGCTGTTCGTGAGCGCCCTGTGCGACCACGCGGCGCTCTGATCTCTGACGGAAACGGGCCAGAAATGAAACGGCAGGTTGGCGAACTCAAGGGCACGGTGGTGGCGATCTGCCGCGCTGGCGGCATCCCCGCCGCAGATGCCGAAATGATTGCGGACGTTCTCGTGACGACCGACATGCGTGGCATACATTCGCACGGCGTCGTGCGGCTCGCGCGATACCTGGACTGCATCCGCGCCGGCGGCATCAAGCCCGCCGCCGAGCCGGTCATTTTGAGCGAGAGCGCTAACTCCATTATGGCTAGCGCCGATGGCGGACTCGGCATTCCAGCGGCGATGAAGATCATGCTTCGACTTCTTGACAAGGCGGAGAACAGCGCGATCTCCATCGCGACGATCAACCATTCCGACCACTACGGCGCCGCCGGGCATTACGCCATGATGGCGGCGGAACGCGGGTTCGTGGGCTTTTCGATGTCCAACACGTGCCCGCTCGTGGCCCCGACCGGTGGCCGCGCCGCCGCGATCGGCAACAACCCGTTCGCGTATGCCGCGCCCGGCAGGAAACACAGGGCCGTCCTGTTCGACGTGTGCATGAGCAAGGTCGCCGCCGGCAAGATCGAGATTGCGCGCGGCGCCGGGAAGAAAATCCCGACCGGCTGGATCCTCACCAAGGACGGGAAGGACACCGACGACCCGAACGAGTATTGGCGCGGTGCCGTCATGCTACCGTTCGCAGAGCACAAGGGGTACGGCTTCGCCACGATGGTGGAGGCGATGACGGGCGTGCTGGCGATGAGCGGCATGATGTCGGGCGTGAACAGCTGGAACATGCAGCCAGGACGCGACGCCGACACTGGCCACTGCTTCATCGTAGTCAACCCGGCGTTCTTCGGCGGTAAAGACGCGCTTAGGGAACGCATCGACGCGATGATCGACGAACTGAAACGCTGCCCGACGGTCGAGGGCGTCGAGGAAGTGCTTTATCCTGGCGAACTGGAATGGCGGCGCGAGGCGACAGCGCTTGCCGAGGGCGTGGAGTTGCCCGTCGCGTCCGAGAAGGAACTCGCCCGCGCGGCGCAAATGACCGGCGTGCACATGGCATAGTCCGAGAGGGATTCCTCTTTCATTTGTTCTCGCGGAAGGCCGAGGGCGGTGCGCCGCAGTGGCGGCGGAAGATCACGTTGAGGTGGCTCGCGTCGCAGAAGCCGCATGCCGTCGCGATGGCGGCTTGGGGCATCGATGACTTCGCGAGCATCGTCTTCGCGCGGCGGATGCGCATTTCCGTGATCTCTGTGTTGAGCGAACGTCCGGTCGCCGCGCGGAATCGCGTCTCCAGCGTGCGCCGCGACACGCCGAGGCTGGCAACCAGGTCTGTAACGTTGAAGGAACGGCCGATGTTCGCCTCCATCAGCGCGCGGCACCGGCGCACGAGTGCGTCCGCCACCGCGTCGCGCGCGGTCGAGCGCCGCGCCACGACACGCGTGCCTGTGAAGATGATGTCGGTCGTGCCGCGCGGACGCCGCCGCGTCGCCAGGACGTGGTCAAGCATTTCCGCCGCGCGGAATCCGGCGTCCTCCATCGAGAGCGGAATGCTAGAAAGCGCGGGCGTGGCCGTCTCGCAGATGACCTCGTCGTCGTCCACGCCGAGGATCGCGATGTCGTCCGGCACCGTCAGTCCGGCCGCGTGGCATGCGTCGAGCACCTGGCGGGCGCGGATGTCGTAGGCGGCGAAGAGCGCGGTCGGACGCGGCAGTCCGAGAAGCCATTCCTGCAGATGCTGGTTGGTCTCGGAGGCGTCGTCCCTGTCCGTCTGGTAGACGTGGCACAGGAAACCGCGCCGGGCGATTTCGGCTGCGAATGCCTGCTCGCGCTCGACGGACCACCAGATGCCGCTCCGCTCGCCGACGAACGCGAAGTCCCGGAATCCCGCGCCCGCGAGCGTATCTGCGGCAAGGCGCGCGATGGCCGCGTTGTCGCAGAGGATGCGCGCGATCGGCCGCACCTCGCTCCCGATGTCGTTCATGACGATGGTCGGCGTGCGGTGTCGACGGATGAGCGCGGACAGTTCCGGCGGAAGGCGTGTCGCGATGACTCCGTCCACGTTCCACCGCTCCGCGTCGAACGTGGTCGGCTCGCCCGCGCGGCCCATGCGCACGTCCAGCGTCCACGGCGTGTGCAGCTGTGTGAAACGCAGGATTCCGCGCAGGATCTGCGTGTGCGTCGCGTAGGTGCTCTCCAGAAGAATCGCCACATGCGGCATGCCTTTCACGAGGTTCGCCATGTGGAAGAGTATAGCATGCGGGTGATGTGTTCGGCAAGCACGGATTGCGTAAATATACAATATTTATTTTGCGCTACTGTTAAATTGATGTTGCTCCGAGAATTTGTGAAAAATTCGGCTTCTCTCGTATTGAGTCACTCTTTGAACAGATCGTCAAGCGTCACCTCTGATTGCACCATGTTCCAGTATTTGTTCCGCTTGACGCCGTAAGGCGTGACGAACGTGAGATGTATGCTGCCGCGATAGTCGGTCTCGCGCCTGAAAGCTTCGATCCTGTTCCTGAGCTTGGCTGCCTCCTCCGCGTCAATCTCGTATTCGCCGCGCGCGAACTTCATCTCGCAGATGTTGGCCACGTTGTCGGCGCGACCGATCACCAGGTCGATCTGCGCGGCGGAAGTTTTGCCTTCCCCTTTCCTGCATCTCCACGACGCGACCTTGGTCGCCACGCCGGAGATGCCCAGCGCTGCCTTGATCCTGTCGATATGCGCAAGGCACACTCTCTCGAAGGCAAGCCCCTCCCATGCCGCACATGCGGGCGTCGCGTTGAAATGTGACCAGAACGACTCGTCACCGTCAGTGTTTTCCTTGACGAACTTGAAGTAGAACAGCGTATAGTTGTCTACCAGCTGCAGAAGCGCATCCTTCTTCTCGCGGCTGAACGGGCAATATTTCCTGACGAAGCCGCTACGCTCGAGATTCTCGAGGCAGGTGGTCAGGTTGCCGTTGTTCGAGATCCTTGAGCTTGACGCGACAAGTTCCTCCCGCGTAACGCCGGATTTCCTTTCGCCAAGCGCGGAGATGATCGCGATGTAGGGATCGGGATTCGCGAACACGGATCGGTACAGACGCGTGAACTCATGCGCCAGATCGCCGTTTCGGGAGAAGAAAAGCCGATCAAAGTTCTGCGCCAGGCTTTCACTCCGCTCAAGAAGCCCCCAGTAATAGGCGGCACCGCCAAAGACCATGTACGCCACAATGATGTCCCGACGTGCCATCTCGATACCCCTGCTCTTCACAAAACGCTCGCATTCGGCCAAGGTGAATGGCTGAAGGCATATCTGACGCGATGCCCTGTTGAACAGGCCACCCCTGCTTTGGAGCACGTTCTTCACCATCCATGAAGCGGCGCTCCCGCAGACCACAAGGCAGATATCGCGTCGTGCCGAAGCCCAGCCGTTCCAGAACGATTCAAGGGCCTTGACGAATCCTGACTTGTGCGAGTCCATCCAAGGCAACTCGTCGAGAAACACAATCTTCTTGCCCTCAGGACATTTCTGCAGGTACCGCTTCAGTTCTCCAAAGGCAGTCCACCAATTTGTGGGACGCTCGCACTCCCACCCCACATTCGCCAACGAATCCCAAAACGCGAACAGCTCATCGCGTAACGTCCCGTTCTCGACGCCGGCGTGGGAGAACGCAAAATCGTAGTTGAACGTTTCACGTACGAGAAACGTCTTGCCAACCCTGCGGCGTCCATACACCACAGCAAGTTCAGAATGTTCAGATTTTGCCAGTTCCTTCAGAATAGCCTGTTCTTTTTCTCTGCCAATCATGCCAGTTCTCCGTAACGTTGGCTAGAAGTATATCAAACATCTCTCCGAAAGACAACGATATGTGTAACCTGGGCTAAAACCGGCTTGTGCGATGCGTTTTAGCCAAGGATAATGCGACTGGCAACTAGGACTTTCGTGTTTGAAAATGATACCACCTTAGCACCTAATCTGCATATTGCAGAATAGGGGCGTAGCGATGCGGGCTTGTTACGATCTCCTACACCTGCAAGACCTCTGCGCAAATATACAATCGCATTTTACGCAACTGTTAAATTGACGATACTCCGTGGATTTGGGAAAATAACACCATCCTCAAAGGAGCGATTTTTATGGAAAAGAAAACTCTTCTTGGATTGATGGCGGTCGTTCTCGCGGCTGCGGCGCAGGCATACACCGTCTACGACGCCGGCAAGGCGCTGTGCCAGAACTGCACCAACGGTACATACGCCAACCCATACACAGACGCGAACGGCGGCGCGTTCAACGGCCTCACGCTCGTGGGTGCGTTGCCCGCCTATGTTCCGACCAGCACATTCTTGTTCGTCCGGTAGCACGCCATGGTAGTAAGAACAGCCGGAGTGATTGCGCTGGTCGCGGCGTGTACCTGCGCCGCAGTGGACATGCCTGTGTCCAGCACGACGAATGGCTGTTCCGTGGCGGACTACGTTCCGCCGACGGGTGCCGGAATGTTCGCGGTCGAACTGCCGCGCGAGACGGGTGGCCCCGTCGTCCGGGCCGCGGATTTCGGGTTCTCGCCGACTAACGTCGCCTGCCAGCTCGCGATCAACCGGGCGATCGAACACGCGCGGGCCGTCGGCGCGTCCCGTCTGGAGCTGGCCCCGGGCGTCTATCGCTGTTATGGGAACCCCGGCGTGGTGATGAAGGAGCTGAAGGACTTCACCTTGGACGGCAAAGGTGCCCGGCTCGTCTTCCTGCGTCCGCCGGAATGGGGGTCGCCCAATGTGTTTCTCAAGGACTGCGCTCGGGTGGAGCTCAGGGATTTCACGATGGACTGGGACTGGGAAAGCGATCCGCTCGGCGACTTCGTCGAGGTGATCGACAGGCATGTGGGCGCGAAGGAGGACAACTCGTCGTACTTCGACGTGCGGTTCCCCGGCCTCGAACGGCATCCGGTCTATCCGCGTCCGCTCGCGGTGGCGGAGTTCAATCCGATGACGTTGACCCCGCAGGGCGAGCTGCGCTTCCGCGACGCCATCCCGAACGGCGAGGGCAATGAGATTCACGGCGATCTCGGCAGCAATTCGCTGGGGGCGAAGAGCCGGTGGCTTTCGCCGAACAAGCTGCGCGTGTGGCCGCACGTGCGCGCGGAGCAGGGGCCGCGCAACGCGACCTGGAACTGTTTCTTCTCCCCGGCGCTCAACCGCCGCACCGTCGACCGGTTCGTCCGCCCGGGCGCGACGTACCGGATGCTCCACTACTACTACGGCGAGGGCGGGTTCGTGATGGACTCGAACACCGACCTCACCCTGTGCGGCATTTCGGTGTGGAGCTGCCGCGGGCACGGCTTCTGCGTGAGCGGCACCCAGACGCGCTGGCAGCTCGTCAACGTGAAGCTGTCGCCGCCTGCGGACGCGCCTGGCAGCCGCCGCGTCGTGACGTCGACTTCCGACGGCACGCACGTCGTGCAGTCGAACGGCTACTGCCTCTACGACGGATGCGAATTCCGCCTGCTGAACGACGACACCTGGAACTTCCACGACGTCACCGCGCCCGTGCGGCGCCGCGACGCGCGGACGCTCGCGTGCGTCTCGCCATACGGCACGTCCCGCGTGCGCGCGCGGCCGGGCGATGTCGTCGAGATGGCGGAAACCGACTTCACGCCCATACCCTGGCGCGGGCGGATCGTTTCCGTCGCGGCGGACGCCTTCACCGTCGACACGGACGTGCCGGAAGGCGACGCGATCCGCCTCCTCTTCGACCGTTCGCACGCGACGGCGCATGTGTGGATCCGCAACTGCCTCACGGAAGACACGCATAACCGCGGGCTGCTCTATTCGAACGACACGACAATCGAGAACAGCGTCTTCCGCCGCACGGGTTCGCACGCGCTCTCCTTCGAGGTCTACTACAACCTTGAGCGGAGCGCCGAGGGGTCGGGCGTGACGAACGTCGTCGTGCGCGGCTGTACCTTCGACGAAAGCGAACGCCGCATCAACGCCGGCGATTCGCCGACGATCCGCGCGGCCTGTTGCGTGAATCCGTGGAAGCTCGCGCCGAAGAAACTCCATTGCGGCGTGTTCGGGCGCTTTCTAATCGAGGGATGCCGCTTCGTGAATCCGCGCGGGATGTGCGTGAAGTTCGACGGCGTCTCCGACTTCGTCTTCCGCGACAACGAGATCGAGGTGGCGTATCCCCGCGGCAACGCGCGCGGCACGCAGGGATGGCTCGGGTTCAAGAACTCGGAGAATGTCCGCATCGAGAACAACCGCTGGAATTTCTCATCGTCGATCACCAACCGTCCCGCCGTGCGGCTGGAAGAGGACTGCCCTCGGTTCAGTTTGAGCGGGAGCTTGTGCAACTGACTGTCTTGAAGCCAGAAACGAAAGGATAACAAGCCATGAAACACACAAAGGAGAAACTCTGCCTGCTGCTGGCCGCGCTCTGCGGCGCACTCGCCGGCTTGGCGGACATCGTCCACTCGCCGTATGCGGCGTTCGTCGCCAACTACAACGGCGCGACGTTCAGCAACGGCCCGCAGGTCGATGCGAACGGCGGCGTCTGGAGCTACGGGTACCGCACAAACGTCGTGGATTCGCCGTTCTACTCGTTTTCCGAGAACAAGTTCAAGCGCGCCGCTTCGGCACTCGGCGGCATGAACAATCAGGTCGGCGACAATTTCATTCCGTACATCGTAATAAATCCGACGTCCGCGAACGTTTCTGACAACGGCGCCTCGCCGGCACGCAAGATTACTCCAGGCAACGAGTTTGTATTCCAGCCCGGGATTGCGAACAAGCAAGCCAATGTCGCCAACTGCGGTTTGCCGGCCATCCGTTTCACCGCGCAGCGCGCAGGACGCTACTCGGTTTCTGCCGTCTGCGAGACGCTCTCGAATGGAAGCAGTGACGACGGGGTCACCTCGTTCCATCTTCTGGCGAAGGGGAGAGTGATCGAGGAGCGCGATCTCGCCCATGTGGCTGGCGGCGGTACGACGTACACTTTCGCCAAGAGCGGCATTCTCCTCGAATTCGGCGAGACGATAGAGCTTGTCGTCGGGCCAGGCATATCACCGACGCGCGGCTCGTCTATCACCTATGCCAACGATTCGTCGAGCGTGAAGATCGAAATCACCGAAGCGGAGGGAGACTTCTACTCTCTGGGCGACGACATGGCCGGAAACATCCTCGCCGGAAATTCTGACAATCCTTTCTGCGATGGCCGCTGGGCGGTGGGCAGATTCGTCCGTGCGGCGGACAATCCGTATCCGACCAATGGAGTGCTGTCGCTTTTGAAGTGGGGGTTCTACCGTAATACGTACTTTTTTGGATACAACACTACCGGAGAGGCCAACGTAAACCATGTTCCCTATTGTTGCGTGAACACGAACGTTCAGGCTCGCTCGGCCATAGGCGCATCCCTCGACCCGTACGAAATGATTGTGATGCCGGGTCTTGAAGATAATGCGGACATTCGCTTCGTGACGCCTGTGGACGGCACATGGCGTGTGACGGCGCGAGTGCGCAATCTCCAAGATTCAGCTAATAGCGCCGCAGATTGTGGCATCAGGGCGTTTCTGCTTGCCGGCGGCGCGTGCCTTGCCGACGCGCTGTTGGCGACGCCGGGGACAAAGGTCACGAAAGAAATCACGGCCGCCACCTCCCGCCTGAAGTCAGGGGCGTTCATCGACCTTGTGATCGACGCGCGTGGCAACACCGCATACGATCCGACTGGCCTGAAGCTCTTCATCGAGAAGATTGACGACTCGGAATGCCCATACGCGGACGGCGGCGTGGCCTTCAACACGGAGATGGCAAAGAAGGAGAACGCGACGAATCCGTTCACGGACGCGAACGGCGTCACGTGGCAACTCGGCAAGTCGACCGGCCCGCAGGGCGCGTTTTCGACTCTGTCGCACTATCTGGAACGCGTGCCGGGCTATCTTGCGGGTTGGACTGTGTCGTCAGAAACCGTCGTGCCACGTCTCCAGGCCAACTACAACTCGACAAATCTGGTCGGCAAGAGCGACATCATGATGCCCCGCTATATGCTGTACGGCAACGAGCTGTGGCTTCATCCAGGCGGAACGACGCATAGCGTTCTGCGGTTTGTCGCCCCGTCGTCCGGAGTCTATCGCGCGAACGCCAGCTTCCGCGACATCAACGACAACCTCCATGCTAACGCCGGCGTCAACTGCTACATCTGCGCGAACGGACAGGTCGCGGCGCGCGGCTTTGCCTGCGCGACCTGGAAGGACGCGACAAAGGAATATACGACCAACCGGGTCGCGTTCCTTGACGCGACTTCACTCTACCTTGCCGCAGGCGAGGCGCTTGACTTCAGCGTGGGCACTACGCGTGAAGCGAATAGCGACGCAACGGCGATGTCGTGCCGCGTGGCACCGGACGGCGGCGTGGAGGCGGACTTCGTGAATGTTGACTTTTCGTCCGGTTCGGCGACTGTGTTCGCCGGGCGCGGGCATCTCGGCTGGGCGAATCCGCACTGGAACGCGCTTCGGATTGGTTCCGGGGAGAAAGCCGAAAGGAAGAACCTCAAGACGGCCGAGAACGGGCGTACGTTTGCGTCGGTGGTCGTCTCGAATATGACGGCGCTTTCTGTTTCGACCGTGGCTTCGGACTGCGCTCTTCGCAGTGACGGTGTCGCTTCCACCTCGTCGTCCGACGTCGTGTTCTTCGCCGTCGGCGGGCTGAACGCCGGCGAACGATACCGACTCTGCCTCTACGGCGGAACGCAGGGAACGGGCGATGCTCGCGCCGTGTTCTCCGTTGGCGGGGATGTGCGTACCGCCGTACAGCACTGGTTCAGCGAAGGCGTTCCGGAAGTGGCGACGTTCGAGGCCACGGCAGACGCCAACGGCGAGATTGCAGGCACGTTCAAGTCCGATTCGAACGCCACCGTCGCGTTCTTCGGCCTTCAGGTGGCCGGTTCCATCCCGCCAGCCCCGCCGTCCGGGTTGTCAATCATCTTCCGCTGAAGGCGTTCCCGCATAAGCCCGTGCCCTGTTTGAAAAACTAAGTTTGGGCGAAAGGTGCTATTCTGTGCACCACCCAGATGACCGGAGATAGCTCGACCAACTATCAACTATCAACTACCAACTACCAACTTAAAAAAATGATCAGCAGAACAGTTTCCATCAAGGGCGTCGCGAAGCCGGCGCACCGCATGTTCTTCGGGACGGCGATTCCCGTGATGCTGGAGGGCGGCGACGCGAACGCGCTCATCTCCACCGCCGTGGACGCGGGCTTCAACGCCATCGACACGGCGCGCGGATACGCGCGGGCCGAGGAATCGATCGCGAGATGGCTGAAAGCGGCGCTTGGCAACCGCGACCGGATCGTCCTCCTGTCGAAGTGTTGCGATATGTTCGGCGACCGCACGCAGAAGGTCGTGACGGCCGAGCGCATCCGCAAGGAGATGGACGAGTCGCTGAAGATCCTCGGCACCGACCACGTGGACGTGTTCCTGCTGCACCGCGACGACCCGACCCATCCGGTCGCGGAGTACATTGAAACGCTGGAGGCCCTGCGCAAAGAGGGCAAGTGCCTCGCCTACGGCGGCAGCAACTGGCGGCACGAACGTCTCGCCGAGGCAAATGCCTACGCGGCGGCGCACGGCTATCAGGGCATGACGCTCTCGTCGCCGCACTACGGACTTGCCGAACAGGTGCGCGATCCGTGGGGCGGGGACTGCGTGACCGCGACCGGCGCGACGATGGAGTCCGCGCGCGCGTGGTACCGCGAGACGCGGATGCCGCTTCTCGCGTATTCGTCGCTCGGGCGCGGGTTCTTCTCTGGGGCGTTCAAGGCGTCCGACATCGAGGGCGCGAAGAAGGTGCTGGACGAAGTCGCCCAGCGCGGCTACCTCTGCGACGCCAACCTGAAGCGCCTCGCGCGCGCCGAGGAGATCGCGGCGGCGCACGGCGTGGCGGTGGCGACGGTCGCGATGGCCTACCTGCTGACGGATCCGATGAACACGCTCGCGGTCGTGAGCATGCCGTTCCCCGAGCTGGTCCAGGCGAACCTGAAGGTGTTTGATTTCGAATTCGCGCCGGGCGAGCGCGAGAGCTTGGCGGCGATCTGATAAGACGTTATGACAGTAATGATTAACCGTGTAGCCCGCCACCCGCGCTTCGCACGGGAATGTAAATGAAGATAAGTTTCGTTGAATAAGGAAACAACAAT
>Ga0265298_10002555_pt1 | contig 25123 bp, 11 predicted proteins | sample AusTroGonzalo_MG_3_FD_193486 | JGI IMG/M metagenome (GOLD analysis project Ga0265298, IMG submission 193486) | Bovine rumen microbial communities from tropical cattle in Woodstock, Queensland, Australia - Gonzalo_01 | ecosystem: Host-associated > Mammals > Digestive system > Stomach > Rumen ...
GCGGCAATCTCGCGCAGGTCGTCAATGGTGAAGTGGTTGGCCGAGTGAGAGCGCATGTTCAGCTGTTCCACACCGAAATATACCGACCCCGCACCAGCCTTCAGCGCTGCTGCCAGTGAGTCGCGGCTACCCACAGGAGCCATTATCTCATAGTCTGTTATCTGATTCATGGGTGCAAAGGTAGTGCAAACCGAGAGAAAAACCAAATAATTTTTGGTTTTTCCGAGGTGCAGCCTACTTTCGAGGGAAAGCTCAAAGGTAGTGCAAACCGAGAGAAAAACCAAATAAATTTGGGTTTTTCCATATTTCTTTGTACTTTTGCAACCATGAAGAGAATACTACTAATCATCGGTGTCCTGGTGATGGCGCTGACGGCTACTGCCCAATACGACTTTCTGACGGCTCATCGTGGCGTCATCAAGGGAGGCTACGACTTCTGGGTATATACCCCTGAGGACTACTATTTCTCACAGGAACACACCCCTGTGGTCATCTTCCTGCATGGTGCCAGCCTTTGTGGTCGTAACATCAACCGCTCACGACGCTATGGTCCGCTGGATGCCATCGTCCGTGGCCGTGAGATTCCTGCGCTGGTCATCGTTCCCCAGAATCCAGGTGGTGCGTGGAATCCCAAGAAGGTACTCGATGTGCTGGAGTGGACGCGCCAGCACTATGCCTGTGACTCCACCCGTGTCTATGTGCTGGGCATGTCGCTGGGTGGCTATGGCACGATGGACTTTGCGGGAACCTATCCCGACAAGGTGGCTGCTGCCATGGCTCTTTGTGGGGGCTGTAGCCTGAAAGATGTGCAACCCTTGGGAGAGCTGCCACTGTGGATTATCCATGGCACTGCCGACCGTGCTGTTCCCGTCAGCAAGTCGAAACAGGTGGTCAGTGCCTTGCAGGCTGCCAACAACGACAAGCGCCTACGCTACGACTGGTGGCCTGGCGCTAATCACGGTGCTCCGGCTCGCATCTTCTACAGCAGGAAGACCTATGAGTGGCTGTTCTCTCATAGCCTGTCAGACAAGGGACGTCCTGTCCGTCGTGATATCACCATTACGCAGAGTGAACTCAAAGGTGTCTATAATGACATGCCTCGTGACGTTCCTAAGCCCGAAGAGATTGAGTGGGACAAGGAAGAAGAACAATCCGAATGAAGCGCCTCTTTCCGTATATTCTAATCGTCGCATTGCTGCTGACGGGCTGTAGCGACCAGCCCAAGCATACGTTCACCCATGAACTGCTGTTGCCCATGACACCTGTCAAAGACCAAGGCAAGACAGAGCTCTGCTGGGCCTATGCCATGCTGGCTACCATCGAGACGGAACACCTGTTGCGGGGCGACTCTGTGAACCTCTCCCCCCAGTATTTGGGGCGTATGCTTCCCAATTATCAATTATCAATTATCAATTCTCAATTAGCGAAGCGTAAAAGCCAGCGTGCCATGTGTCAGACAGCCCTTAACCTGTTGGAACGCTATGGTGTCGTAGGCTTCGACGTGATGCCCGACGATGCTACCCCAGACCTGCCCACGCCCAAGAATGTCTTTCTGCTGGGGGCTACATACACGCCGCTGGAGTTTGCGCACTCCGTCTGTGCCCCTGACGAATACGTCTCGTTGACCAGCTTTCCCGACTCACCTTATTATAAAAAGATAGATGTACCCATCCCCGACAACTGGGAGCACAACCGCCTGCTCAACGTGCCAATTGACACGCTCCGCAAGCATGTCAACCACGCGCTGAAGCGTCGTCATCCCGTCTGTTTTGAGAGTCGGGGCCATGCTATGACCATTGTGGGTGTGGCTCGCGATGAGAATCGCCATGCCTATTATATCCTGAAGAACTCGTGGGGTACCAATCAGCCTTATGACGGTCTTGTTTATATGTCTGTCCGTCGTCTTTGGCGCGACGTTGTGGCTCTCTACATGACCCGTGATGCCTATGAGGGTAGGTAGAATTTGTGTTATTTTATAGACAGAGACTTTCAAAATTTACAAAAATCTTTCAGAATTAACAAAAATTGCAGGAAACGGTATTTTTTTTTTTGTACTTTGATTACTTTTTTATATATTTGCAAACGAAACTGAAAACCAAGACATCATTTTGTATAGATTATTTTTATAAACAAACTAATAACTAAAAAAACTATGAAGAAAATGACAAAACAGCTTTTTGCTGCAGCAGTGGCTCTCGTAGCCTTTACCGCATGTTCTGACTCAAATCTTGCTGAGTACGAACCTGGTATCAACCCCATGGACGATGGTATAACTATGTATTCCGCCGTGTTGACTAATGCTAGTGGTCAGCAAGTAACTAATGTGTCTGCTGACTGTGGTACCTATTATCTGGACATTAAGACCGACGGTCTCTGGTACATTGAGACTCCTAACAACATGGAGTTCACTCCTTCCAAGATGTATGGTCGCGGCAGCATGCGCGTACCTGTTTATATTGGTAACAACTGGGCAGAGGCACGTCAGTTGTCATACAAGGTAAACTTCTTCGACGAGAACGGCCAGCGCATTCATACAGCGGCTACCCGTGGCGCAGGAGACGGGGAATCGACACTGTCGCAGGAAGCACTGCTAACCCGTGACAGATTCAAGAAGATTGTAAACTCTAACATCTTTGTTGGCTACGGTTTCCAAGCCACGAAGAATCCGATTCCAGAATTGTGTACCGGCATACAGATTTTTGCAATGGAGGCTATTAACGAGGTTGACACGCTTTTAAAGCACGACTTCGCACCACAGACTCAGGAGGAGTACTACTATGCTGCCAGTGACAGTATGATGGATAAGCTGGTTGCCGTAAAGGGAGATTTTGGTGGAAACTTCGGCGCTGTCAAGCTGGGCTTGGGTGCTGACGTAAACGTAAACCGCGTATCGCATACCGGACATACTGTCATCCAAAAGTCACTGACACGTTCGATGTACAGCCGTGAGCTTGCTTGGGAAAAGGCTTGGTTTAACCAGGACAACTACACCCATGGCTACAAATACTACAAGAAGCTTTTCCTCAATCAGTTCAAGGATGCCGGTAATGATGTAGCCAAGAAGAAGGCCGCTGCAGAAGAGTTCTTCAGAATCGTTGGTACCCATGTCATTACAAAATGTCTGTTAGGCTGCGAACTCAACTATCGCATGACCGTCGACTCTTCTAAGACCGTTAAGAGTACTGATGTGAAGGCCGCTCTCGACTTCAAGTGGCAGCAGCAGATCAAGGATACTGCTGCGGTTGACTCTGCTACGAAAGTCAAGATGCTGGAACTGATGAATGACAGCACCAAACTGAAGAACGTATTCTTCGCTGGCAAAGTTCAGGTGACCGATGCTCAGTTTGACGCAGCCTCCTCTACCAAGGCAAAGGTCAAGGCTCGCGGCAATGATGTCGAGCTGGTTAACATCCTGGCTACCGGCGGCTCACTCAAGTGTGACGACCTGGCTAAGTGGATGCTCGGCGCAGAGCCTGAAAAGGCAGCGATGGTAGGTATGCAGGTACATCCTATCTACGACATCTTTGACGGTTCTGACCCTACAAGCGACGAGGGTAAAGCTCGCACATTCCTTGTAGATTATATTGACAAGAATTACTCCCTCGACGAGAACAAATACGGGAACGAGCTTACGATAGATTTAAGCGACCTTAAATAAGCGTCTCTTCACCATCCGACCACTGGTGAAATGGTAAAATCATAAAATTATGAATATGAACAGAAGCATATCTTACTCGATGTTGGTGCTTGCAGCCGCTTTTGCGGCGGCATGCTCCAGCAGTGAGGATATGATAGGCAATGAGAGGATTGGCAGCGAGAGCAATGCTCCGTTTACCATTCTCGGAAACTCTGGGCAAGGTGTCATGAATACAGGCGCCTCCTATGGGGAGTACACTGCCTTCATCAATGTGCCGGGCAAGTGGTCTATATCAACATCGAAGGGTTTGGCTAATGTGTATCCTTCAGTGGGCGAAGGCCCTACCACTGCTGTTGTTCAGGTGGGAGAAAACTGGGGTGCTCTACGCGAGAATGTGCTGACGCTTAAGGCCGAGGATGCCATCACACGAGGAAGTGGCGACAATATATATAAGATGTCTGTCGTCCAGTCGGGCAATCCTTCACTGGACTCTGTCTCGACGGTGTTCTCCTCCAACAAAGGTGCTGGCTATAGCTATATGCCTGGTGGCGAATACTGCGACGGAGCTTTGATTCAGCTGTTCAACCTTGTCACGCTCGACAGCATACAGCAGGCTACTGGTGTCAGACTGATTTCCGATGACATATTCCCGCAGACCAATCAGGAATACATGACTGCCGATAGTGAGTCTGATCTCACCAAGGGTCTTACCGTTAACGCCTCGGCCGGCTTGAACTTCGGTTCGGTGAAAGGTAGTGGCAGCGGTAGTGTTGGTGTTGATGTAGGTAAGGGCCATGAGGAGAAAACTGTCAACAAGTACGCCCTCAAGCGTCTGAAGAACACTCAGTTCACCCGCGAGATTCATTATATGAATGTCTTGGCACTGCTGGAGAAGGCTGCCACGCGCGAAGATTCCATGAAGCTGCTGTCGCCAGGATTCCTCTCCGTACAGAAGACGTTTGCCAGGGACATTGCTGCAGCGAAAGGCAATATGACCAAGCAATACACGATCTGCGATGCTTTCCTCAGTGAGATCGGTCCTTGCTTCATCAGCAAGTCAGTGATGGGCACGGTGCTCGACTATCAGATTAGTGTTGATCGCACGTTGCTGCGCGACACCCTGGGTGTCGAGGTGGCTCTCGAGGCCAGTTTCCAGGCCCAGGTAAAGAACAAGTCCATGGGCGGTGAGGTGTCGTTCAACATTGGTGTTTCCAAGGAAGCCAAAGAACTGCAGAGCAAGACGACGGCTACTGTCAAGGTGCGCGGCGGCGATGTGAGCAAGGTATGTATCCTTGTAACCGGCGGCTCGTTGGATGAAAGTGATATCACAGCTTGGCAGAACAGTTGTGTTCCCGCCCGTGCCGTCATGGTTGACATGGCGCTGGTACCCATCTATGCACTCATTACCGATGCGTATGCCCGTCAGGTGCTGACAGATTACTTTAATATTAAATTAAAGGAGTAAAATGAACCGATTATATTATTTCTTCTTGCTTGCCAGCATGCTTGTAGTGGCATCTTGCAGTAGTGATGACTCGGACGATGTCAATAGGCGTAGCATTAGTAGTGTCCCTGAGTCAGAAGGACAGTCGTCTGGAACGTATGTGTCTCGGCTTCTGGCTCCTCCAGGCTATGAACGTGGTGCAGGCTATTGCTATGCTACAGGTGCTGAGTATCTGGAAGGAGTGACGTTCAATATCTTCAACCTCAACTATCTGGATTCTATCCAGTATGTCAAGGGTCTGAACTTCGTCAGCGATGAATATACACCATATAGCGAAGAGCAGGTCATCACTGGTGAGACGCGTAGCGCCGTGTCCCAGCAGTTAGCACTGTCGGCCAGCGTTGGTGCCAACTTCATCGTTGCTGACATCAAAGTGACGGGTAACTATTCCAAGGGTAGCGTACAGGAAAACCAGTCGGTGTTCGCTATGAAGCGTACCAAGCGTGTGGCATACTGTCGTGACATACAGTACAAGAACATCATCATGTACTATAAGGAAACGGGCGACAGCATGGTCTTTGCTCCAGGCTTCTTTGCCGACTGGAAAATGCTGGAAGGCACTGGCACCAATCAGGCGGACGTGAGCAACCAGATGGTTCTCAACTTTGTGAACAAATGGGGTAGGGGCTTTGTGGCACGCTCATTCATGGGCGGAGTGCTGGAATATACCATGCAGATTGACAAGTCAGTGCTCAGCGAGAACATGAGTGCCGAGATGGCTATCAATGCCAGCGTGGGACTCCTTATCGGTGCTGAAATGTCATCAAGTACGCAGACCCAGCAGTTCCAGACTGTTTCCCACGACCGTTACAGCCTCGACATCCACGCCCGTGGTGGCGATGTACAGGCCGTTACTGCCATTTTGACTGGTCTCAGCCCTTCTCCTCAGGGTATTCAGGAGTGGATGGCGAGTGTCAACTTCCCACCCAGCCCCGATAGTGAAAAGTTGAAACTATGTGCCCTCACTGACGTGAAGGTAGCATCTATTGCCTATCTCTTTACAGGAAAAGTGCAAGACAGAGTGAATTATATTTTGCGTACCTACGCACAATAACGAATTGAGAATGAAGTACACCTTATTATATATATATGTAGCAGTAGGCATGTTGGCGATGACATCATGCAGCCGTGACGACGATGGACCTGACATGTCCCAAAATGTCGAAACCTCTTCAAGGGAAGGTGCGGTATCGTGGCTTGCCAAAGCCAAGACTCCCCAAGAGTTGCAGGCAGTGGAAGATGCCGTTAGTGCCGTCCGTGGTGCAGGCTATACCTACAGGGATAATCAGTCATACTGTATCGGTACCGATATGGAGGTATTCAATATGCGTAATCTGCGCAATATGGAAAAGAAGTACAACACCTCCTATATCGTTGACGACTACAATCCCGCCAACGAACAGAAGTTTTTCTACAGCGAGAGTGTCAAGGAGCTGAATGACAAGTTGTCGCTGGACATCGGCATTGGCTTCGACGCAGGTGTGTTCGCCATGGATCTGGAGGTGGGCTTCAACAAGAAGAATTTCTCAACGACGAAGAACTATTATTCGTTGATGCGTATGAAGCAGAGCTACTTCTCGCGCGAACTCAACTACCTGAATCTTCGTGAACAGGTGGCCAACGCCGTTGCTGCTTCGTCGCTTGCCGACACCTACGCCAGCGTTGAGGCTGATTCACTGGGCAGGGTGGTACCGCTCTTCAAAGAGGTCTACGCCCCAGGCTTCGCTGATGTGATGCAGCGGTTTGTTCGTAAGATTCATGGCGCTACGTCGGCATTTGCTGCCAGTGGCATCTGCCGCGAGTTCATTGATGAGGTGGGCTCTGGTTTCGTTACCCGCTCCGTCTTAGGTTGTTCGCTCGACTACTACAATACCACGCGCATGGACTCAGTGTCCAATTCACTCGACGTGTCAGTGGCTTTGGAGTTGACCGTTCGAATCAAAATTGTCAGTATCAGTGCCGGTATGAGCACCGATTATAAGGAAGCTACTGAGAAGTGTAGCCGTAATTCAGAGAGCCATATCACCGCCCGTGGCGGTAACGTGTCACTCGTGACGGCTTTCACCACCGGTCAGCAGGCGACGATAGATGAGGAGACACTGAAGACGTGGCAGCAGACGGTGACACCACAGGATGCCGCTCTCATCGACATCCGTTTGGTGCCTATCTATGAGGTTATCTACGATGCTAAGACACGCACCATACTGAAAAACTATATGGATAAATCATTACGTAACTACGAAGATGAGTGATATGAATACGGATAATTATATGAGTCGAATGGAAATGAGCAAGAGCATGGTCATGAAGGGATTGCTGATCATCGCAGCCTTTGTGGCTGCCATGTGCTTCACTTCCTGTTCCGATGATCCTATATCTGTTACTGCTGATAACGATGCTCCTCTGTCCAGAAGAGCTTATTCAGATGAGCAGATCAAGATACAGCGCTTGGGATTTGCCTACAATGCTGCAGGCAATGTGATGGACGACGGTAGCTTTACAGCCAGTCCCATCATCAATATGGATCGTCTGAAGGCTGCCGAGGCAAAGTATGGACTCATCATCAGCTCAGAGCGTCGCCATTATACGTCCTTAGACATCTTCAGTGGTAACACGCTTGAGGAAGTGGGCCATTCTGAGACGAAGTACACCGTAGACGACATTGGTGTCGCTGGTTGCGGTGTTTACTTTCGCAAAGACAATGTACTCTCCCATACCAGGTTTACAAGCAGCTATAAGGCTCACATGTTTGTTAAGCACATCATGGCGACCATGACCATTGATGTCGGCATGTTGCACTGTATGGCGCTGGACAGCCTGGACAAAGCTGATAACGTGCTAGAGGCAGACTTCCGCAAAGCCGTTGCTGGGCTTGTCAATATAGGAGAAGCCAGTATCGATACCACCAAAGCTACCGAGTTCTCCGAGAAGTACGGCACACACCTCGTCGTGTCTTCCAATCTGGGTGGCATGCTTGAGTTACAGATGCAAATCAACCGCGACTCTTGCGTAGATAAGGAATACACTACTCAGAAAGTGATTGAGGATGTCATAGGTCAGCAGGTTGTTAAGACCAGCAACACTATGATGTTCAAAGAGAGCACGGTCAGAAATACCGTTGAGTATGAAGGAGAAATCAATGTCAAGGGTGGTAGGCAAGAAGATTGCAATGTGCTCCACAGAACCTTCGACCATAAGGATGCTGCTGCTAAGAAAATCGGTGATGGCAACTATTATGACTGGGCCAACCATATCAGTATCGAGCCCGATAACTATAATGCCGCCTTCGTTAGCGGACGTTTCCTGCCCTATTATCAGCTATTCGAAGACTCCATCACCCGTAAGGTGTTGCGCAAGGTCTATGAGATGTATCTGAAGAAAGAGGCTCCGACAAAAGAGATTTATGAGCCTGCCTACGGCATCATGCCGGTAGAGGGCAATTACGGTCCCGACGTGCGAGTTGCTGCAGTGGATAACAACAAGGCATGCATCATCTGTCAGGAATACGTTCCCTCCATCCGAAGCGACAAACCCTGTGTGGTAGCTTATCCGCTCATCCGTGGCAACGATGATAAATCACGTCCGTACCTGTATACCGGCCTGTTCGTCGGCGACGAGAGCCATCGTCCCGGACGCGTCATCTGGCAGGGTAGCGCATCGACATACATTCCCTCCGACAGCGTCTTTGCTGAGAGCGAAAATGCTACTATTAGTGAACTCTTCGACCCGAAGACCCATGCTCTGAAGAACGTGTATTTCTACTGGAATGCCGTTCATCCACTGCCCTGTCCTGCGAAAAAGGATGAGACGCCTAAGAATTATACGACCCAAGTATTCAGTATAAAGCCAGCCGCCCTTGCTGAGTCGACGACCTTTGCCAAGGTGGCCAGCACATACTGGTCGATACGTCCGGTGGTGCCCAAGACCGACAGCCTGAAGGCTTACTGGGATGGTGACAGCAGGTTCCCACAATTCGTGCAGCACAGATATAACCAAAATGACGGGGTATTGTACAAGACAGGCAACTACTGCTACTGCCTGTTGGACGGTGGAGACAACATCAAACGTGCCCCGCAGTATGACGATGACCCCGATGTTTATAAAAGGTGGATTCATGCTGTGAGCACCTCGATGAAGGCCATCGGTCTGAATGACTATCTGCCGAATGTCGAGCAATCGAAGAGCATCACCAGGATGCTGGGCAACCGCATGAGCCTGTTCTACAACAAATCATACAACGGTCGTAACATGCTCGGATTGGACTGGCCCACCGGCTACTGGGTCATCTCCGACCCCTCAGAGCTGGAAACGGCTATCGTGCCTACACAGAGCGATGGTCAGGGAATACCGATTGTGACGAACGATGCCAAGCAGGCACGCATTCTGCGTCTGAGTGGTTCAGGAACCGACTTGCTGCTTGAATATCCTGAGTATATCAAGTCATTCAGCTTCTCAAGCCAGACGTACTTTAAGTTCTTCCCGATATTTATAACGATTGATAACTTCTAAGCGATATGAATAAGGCAATATTATACTTCTCACTATTCGTCCTAGGTGGATCACTCTTCACCTCCTGTTCACGTGAAGACGACCTTCAAACGGTCATGGAGGAATACGACCCAGAGAATGCTTACGGCGACTACACGGAAGCTCACTGGCGGAGAGTACATGCGCAACAGCGCATTGCATACATCGGCGACCTCTATCGTAGCTATGGTGTAGGCTATGGCTATAACGGCACTGGAAAGTACAGTGACTATGACGAGGTGCGTGACCGTGTCATCGACCTGAGTGCGATTCAGCAGTACGATGCGGAGCACGGCTCTGCCACTGTCATTGACGACGTCTCTCCGTCATCTTTCCATCATGTCTACAGCGGCACCGATGCTATGACCATCTGCGAGAAGCTGACGAAACAGTCGTCGGTAAAGGTCGACGCAGTCCTGTTTCAGGCTGAGGTCAAGTCCACCTATAGCAAGACGGACATGACGAGCAATGAGTTTGCCTTCTGCACCATATACGATGGTCTGACCGTGGCATCACGTCATCTGGAGCCCTACGACCTCTATCATATCGCCCGTGAGCACCCCGAAGTACTCTCTCCGGGATTCACCCGTTACGTAAGCATGGCGTCAAAGGCCATTGATAAGGGCAACAACACTGAAGCCATGCGCATCATTCAGAATATGTTCCAGACCTACGGCACCCATATCATCTATCATGCCAAGTTGGGCGGCAAGCTGAAGTTCAGTACCACGATGAACCGACATGTCGTAGACTCTCGCAACACGGTTGACGAGCAAGCCAGCGCATCGTTCCTCTACTGCATCGGAACCACCGAAGGCACCGAGACACAAGATTGGGTGACGAAAACGCAGGAAGACCGTGAGACCCATATCGAGGCACTCGGCGGTAACAGTGCCCTCGCCCTGGAGCTGGCGGGTATGCATGACAGTAGCAACATGACGAAGAAGAGCGAGGTGTTGGACAAGTGGTTCAAGTCGCTCAAGTTCGACCCCAATGCTGATAAGGACGATAATAATGTGGAGCTCATAGACATCAAGGTGGCCCCCATCTCCGATCTCATTACTGACCCCCAAGTGGCTGATCTCTATGCCAAAATGACGGGTAAGTACATATCCTATGAGACCAGTGTTATGCCGCGTGCAAGGAATAAGATATTTGCCAAGATTCCTACCTCTACGCTCAGAATCGCCGACCGTTCCACCACCAATCAGGTTGTTCATAACAACGAGATTATCGGCGAGGTGCTCAATGAATATGTGCACAATGTGGAATATACGGTGTTCTATCCTACCTTAGGTGGCAAGTTGGCTCGTGAAGGTCTTGGCCGCCGCTGTAGCGACGACAGCCTGTTCACCATCACGTGGCAGTATCTCAAGGGCGGAGAGAGCCAGGCAAAGGCTTATGTCACGCCGCTTGTACGAAGCAATTTCGATGATAATATCTATTATAACAACGGTGAAATCGACATTTCTCCCTCTGACAGCGTCCAGTCTTACACTTCCAACATCGAGGTGAATAGGGCTGCACTCTATATGTGGAATGACACTTGTGTGACCAACATGAAGATAGGTCCCTACTACCTGCACCAGGGAGTGATGGCCAACATCAGCAGTGACGAATCGGCCTTGAATACCATTCGTACCCTGCTGAAAGACGTACCGGTGGGCTATGATGTGGCCAACACGACGAAGCTCAACAATATTATACACTTTATGTACTATTCTGGTGAGGTCTTTGGTCCAAACCGCATCAATCAGAACGATGTGCCGCCATTCTTCACTTATAAGCGATTTATCATGTTCGATGACACGAAGACCCAATATGGTATTTTCAAACTCGAACCTTCTAAAGACCAAGTCACTCCAATGAACTTAGAGGTCATTGGTCAGGCGTTGCTCATACGCAAACAGGACTTCGAATTTAAGTAGTTGAACATTGAACGTTGAACATTGAACATTATGAAACAAACACTATTAACGATTTTCTTTTCACTATCCACTGCCGCTGCCATGGCACAGGGCTTTGTTACGGAGCTTAAAGTCGTTGCTGTTCAGAAAGAGGACAGCCTCGCACCCCAGGCCGTAGGCTATTATGGCGCTGGTAACACCGATCTGGATTTCCGTAAGGGCAGGGGCGGTGGCTATGTGTTTGTCGTCTTTAAGAACACTACAGACCCAAATGGATACATCACGGACGTGAAAGTCAAGAAGAGGGATGACTATGGTCATGCTTTTAATGAGGATGGAAAGGCTTACAGACCGGCTCCCTTCTACCAGGCACAATCACAAAAAGATAAGGATTATCGCGGTGGACTGAACGGCCGTAACTATTTGATTTATGGTGGAGCATATCCTAAGCAGGACCATGTCTATTATACTTATACCGGCAACAAGGATTTTAACCAGCGCGTGCTCCAGAAGGCAGAAGTCAAGACCAGCAAGCCTACTGCGGGTAACAATCAGACCGTTAGCGGTCCTCATGCCGGTGGTGATCGCTACTTTCTCTTTACCTGGCATAAGCACCAATCCCTATACAGGTCATTGCCTTCCGAGAGCATTGAAGAACACGAGCACTATTGCAATCTTGACGGATGTAAGCTCACCATACAAGAGCCCCACAGTTTCCCACAGATGTACGGCAATGATTTATGGATGCAGTTCACCGAGAAAGACACCAAGTATGATCGCACTGCAGTACACTACAAGAAATGTAAGGACTGCGGACAAATTGTCACGGAAGCGCACACTTTTTCGACCTATTCCGGTGACTGGCTAAAGCACAACAAGCAGTGTCTGGTGTGTGGCTATATCATTGATGCTAACCACCCGGAATTTGGCAAGCAGCCACTGCCCGTTGACGAAAACTCTCACATGATTTATTGTCCTTGCGGATTCCTCAAGAAACTCCCCCATACGCTGGATCATCGCAGAGAAATGAAATTAGACTGTGAATACACCCTCGTGCAATATACCTGCAACCAGTGCTACCATACGGTGTATTTCGAGGAGGCAGGCTTGGGCCATGACTACGATGCTAACGGCTTCTGCACCCGCGAGGGCTGTCTGAGTCCCTACCAACGTCCTGCGGTGGAGTATCCACAAGGTAGTACAGACAGCATCTATGTCGTCAAGACCTTCGGCAACCTCTATTGGATATCTGACTATGTCAACAACCGTCGTCCCAAGACCCATTTCCGTCTCGACAACGACCTGGTTGCCGACAGTCTGATACAGTTACCGTGGCGTCCTATCGGCGATACTGACAGCACGGCATTTGTGGGAACCTTCGATGGTAATGGTCATGGCATCACCATGCTCCAGACAGAAGAACCCGTAGCAGGCTGCGGCTCTCGCGGACTCTTCGGTGTCATCGGCAAGGGTGGCGTCGTAAAGAACGTGGGCATGGCAGCATGCAACATGCGTGGCTGGGACAATATCGGAGCCATAGCGGGTGTCAACAACGGAAGCATTGAGAACTGCCATGTGGTGTTCTCTCTGATGAGCACGATAGGTACGGGCAAGAACCTCGGCGGTATCTGTGGCCTCAATAGGGGCACCATCTCCAAGTGTGTCACAGAAGGTAACGTATGGGTCGGCGGCGTGCGCGACTATGCCGGTGGCATCTGCGGTTCCAACGAAGGAGGAACGCTGTCGGGCAATACTACTGCAGCCATCTGTGGCAGTGGGTCTGATGCCGTACTACCAGAGACTGCGTCACAACAGTGATAGAGAGTTGACAATTGATAATTGATAATTGACAATTAAGAATTGAAAGAGATATGGGCAGGAAGTTATTTTATATTATTACCGTTTTACTGTTTTCCCTTTCCACAGCCAGTGCGGACAACAAAAAAGGTTTCCCGTTTCCAGTTAACGGTGGCACCACGAGTGATGGAATAGTCATCACCAAGCCTCTGATAGACGGCTTCCTGGTAGTAGATGACACCAAAGAATTAAATGTCATTGAAAAGAAAACAAAAGCCACGATGACATTCTCCGTCACAGTTCCTGATGGAAAGGTGGCCTCTCTTGAATACAAGTTATACATCCAGTTATTGAAAAAACCTGGTGTGAAGGTTCAAAATCCTAAACTTTATTTCACTGCGAAAAGGGACACCACTATAGTTCAACATCATTCTGACGTTAAGCGTAAAATTGATGTCAGTTCTGATGTTATCCGTATTCCTGCAGGAAATCACACGATTACGCTTGAAGCCAGTTTTACTGCAGATAACACGGCTAATTGCTCCATGGGAGGTGGCATCAAGACCATGTATATTCATGTCCATGATTACAGCGAACCGAAATTATTGCGCCAGGCTATCTGCGGCAGAGCAGGTCTTATGAATTCCTCCTGCATGATCTGTGGCATTAACGATACAACCACTATCCCTCCGGCATTCCCAAAGCACAGCCTGATAAAAAATGCTACGAGCAAAAACAGTTGTTTGTCCAATATGGGCTCATTGACCACCTGTGAGCATTGTCCTTATTCGGAAATTGAACACAAAGGTCAGATTACAAGTCATACCTTTGACGATAACGACGTATGTACCTCGTGTGGCCTGCACAAGCCTAAGAGCAATGCTGAGCATTCGGTGTACGAGGTTTACAACGCCAGTGAGATGCGTGTCCTGTCTGAGATGGTGCAGTTAGGCACAATCCCCGGAAACATAGGTGTTGATATCAAGGCTGACCTGGTCTTCGGCAATGATGTCACCATGCTGCCTTTAGGTACCTCGGATAATCCGTTCCAGGGAGTGATTAATGGCAATGGTCACCGTATTCGTGGCATCACCAACTGCTTCCAGGGCATCGACTGTCTGGGCTTTGTGGGCGTAGCCAAGGGAACGCCTCTGTCACATGCCGTCATTGCCAACCTCATTTTCGATGCTGAAAACACCATGAGGGGTACAGCCTGCGTAGGCGGTATCGTGGGTTATGCCGCCTATACTGACATCATCAACTGCGCCAGTTTTGGATCATTGGAAGGTAACAACTATGTTGGCAGCATCGTGGGTTATGCCGACCAGCAGGTGAGCTTCCATAATTGTGCGTCAGTATCCTCCATCAGAACAGAAGGCCATTGGAACCCCATGGCATGCGGTTTGATCAACGGACACATCCTGAACAGTTACGGAGCTGCTACCAACAGCTTAGATGGTCTTGCTGACGAAATGCTTACTACCACCTTCCGCCATTGTTTCACCACGATGGGCAGCGCTGAGGGTCTCACCTTAGTCAGTCCTGACGTGATGTCATCATACAGTATGCTTGAGTTGCTCAATGAACAGAGTGAGTCGCCAACCTTCATGATGTCGCAGACCGACGCCTATCCGATTCCTGTGGTCAATACCACCATCCAGGCCTCGGCTAATCGTGCCATTCCTACGACGTGGAAAGCTATTCCGCGACGCGCACCAATGGCAGACCTTACGGACGCCGGCGATGAGAATAACGAGAAGAATAATGAGATAGAGGTCTTCGGTGGTTATGTCGATGAGGCTGGTTTAGCCTCGTTAGGCACTTCCATAGAGGAAGTCATCAGCCAGGATTCCGTTCTGTATGAGGATTTCGATCGCGCATACATCACGAAACGCAGTGTCTCTGATGAGAAATTCGAACTATTCAAACCCATGGGTGGAGGTGAGCTGTTAAGTTTTGAGTCATACATGTTTTCTCCCGATTTGACCAGTCAAAGAAAGACAGAATACTTTCTTGTCTCACCCGAAAAAGTAAAGCCTATAGCAGAGATAATAGGCAACTGGACTGGAACGGATGAAATCATCGACGAATATGCCATTGCTGACGACTCCCGCAGTTTGGTGTCACGTACCACCATCGAGAACGAAGAAAGCATCATCTATCAGGAAAATATCAATGGCATCCTGAAGACTAAATGGTCCATCAAGACCGTATACGACGAGTCGGGCAATGCCACCGCCATCGAAGTGTATTCGCATGACACCACAACGGGCGAAACCATTCTGCAATATCGTACAGTATTCAGTGACGACCAGGGTGAAGGTCAAGCAGACGATACTTACATAGAATATTTGGACGAGGCGACCAACACCATCCATGTCATCTTCAACAACCTGGACTCCATCACTGGTGCAGTCATCTCCCGTGACCACTATATTCTCAATGCTTCCAACGAGTGTATCCAGCAGATTCTTACGGAGAAGATGATTAATAATGAGCCATACCTGACTGATGGCATGTATTTCATCTATGATGATGATGAGAAGGATGGGAAATATACCCTTCTACAGTCTGTGGCTTACGGTCCGAAAGATGCTAATAAGCCAGGAGTCAATCTGCGGCCTTATCTGTACTTTAACTATGTCGGCTTTTGGGAGGCCGAGCCGTATGTCACGGCTATCAAGGTACCCACAGTGTCACAACCATCATTGCAGAGTCAGAAGGATTATAACGTCTACGACATGCATGGCCGTGTGGTACGCCGCGTGACTGACGTACGCGATCCGTTCAGCGGTCTTCCCAATGGTCTCTACATCTATCAGGGTGCTAAATACCTGAAGAGATGATGGAGAGATGGAAAAATGGAGAGATGGAGAAAATGAGAAATTGAGAAATTGGCATACCTATGAAAAAGTCCTCGCTATTACTTGCAGTGATGCTGCTTCTCTCTGTCTGTGTATGGGCAGATGAGCCAACGAAATATACTGTGTCGCATAGTCCCAGCAACCCCTTGGTCAATGGAGATATTCATATTCCAGACAAGCTGGTTGCTCCCGGCACCGTAGTGACGGTCACTTGCAAACCAAGCGATGGCTATGGTTTGTCGAGGGGCGTTTACTATGCTACCAGAACTGCAAGTGGTGGACTTTCTGTGTCCCGATTAGCTGATAATACCAGTCACGACCCCGACGATCGTGCCAACGACTCGCAAACCTTCTCGTTCACGATGCCCGCTGCCGATGTCGAGGTATGGGCATATTTTACCCCCTTGCGTGAGCTGAGAATCCATCAGTCTAAAAATTCCCCAAGCAAGTTAGTGCCCACGTATGGTCTGAAAGCAGAAACCAACGACTACGCTGTGGTCAAGAATATCCCCAAGAAGCCAATCTACTTGAAAATCAAGCCCCAAGCAGGTTACGAACTGGTGGATGTTGAAAAGACCAATATCGCTCCTGGGTATTACGAGAGGCTAAATGATAGCATCATCAAGATATTCATGCCTACCGATGATATCATTATGCATGTCACTCCTATCTTCGGACAGGACCATTATAATGTGACGATGCCCAATACGATGGATCACATCGAGGCAACTATCACCACCAAAACGCCGAAGGCACGCCAAGAGATAGATCTCACGCTGGTGACAGATAATGGCTACATTCCTGCTAATGTAACCATCACGGGCTGTAAGTCGTCGTGGCTTTTGGGCAAGCCAGAGCGACTGGAAAACGGTAAATGGAAGACCGTTTATCGCATCAAGGTTGATATGCAGGATGTCACTATCACCTATGGTGTCGAGCGTGTATATAATATCAAGGTCAGCGACACCAAAAACTCCAAACGCGTCAAGACCTACATTCCTGAGATGATTCCTGGCTACGCTGATGTAGCACGCTCAGGACAACAGATACCGTTGGTTTTTTTGATGCCTGACAGCTTCTTCGTCCAGTGCCAAACAACAGGTGCTGCCGAGACCCCGTTGGTTTACCATAATGCGCTGAAAAACAGTTTCGCTGACCAGGACATGGATTATTGGGACGATACCACCGATGCTACGAGACTTCCCGTCATGGTCTTTGCCGATTCCTCTGGCAATAAATATTGGCGCACCAGTGGGGTCAACAGCATGTCTCAAACGGTGGATCTCTCCAAATTGTCCATCCCCGCCAGTGCTAAGCAGGGTGGCAAATTGAAGGTGGCAGCCATTGCCAGCGTCAATCCCTGCAATGCCCGTAGCGCAAAGGTCAGCATCGTGGCCGAAGGTAATGGCAACACGGAAACCCTAGTTGTTGCCGACCCGTCAGGGACGGAGAAGGACTGGATTACCGAGTTCATAGTAGGCAAAGTTTCTTCTACAGCCACCAAGTTGCAGTTGCAGGTAGAAGCTAAAGCCGACGACGAGAATAAGCGCAGCTACGAAGGTCCGATGTTTGACGACCTCTGTCTGCTGGTTCCCACGAAAGGTGACTCTATCAGAAACGAAGACGTGCTGATCTTCAAGATGGGCAATAGCGACATTACCATCAACTATACGTCCTCTGGCAACGAATGCTCGGTAAGCGTTGTCAAGAAAGAGCATGCTACCCTGACACTGCACAATACGGCTACTGACGAAAAGGGCGAGACGGTCAAGGCCATGACAGGTGATGTCATCCTCATCACAGGCAAGGCTGATGACGGCTATGCCGTCTACGACGTGTTGTGCGACGTTCCCGCCGATGAGGAAAGCAATGCGAGGGGATTTCGTCGTTCAGAAGAATGGGCAGATGACTGGGATGACGTAGAACCCCTGGAGCCCGACTCTGTTAACACGGCGACCAATGAGACCTTCTTCCGCTACGTCAAGGCTGATGACTCCGACATTGCCGTTACACCGACTGTTGACAAGCAGAAAGTGATGTTCTCAAGCTATTATGGCGGTAAGATTACGGTCGATAACGAGTCAGCGAAAAAGGGTGAGACAGTGGTTGTCACGGTCACCCCCAAAGCCGGTTGCCAATTGAAGCAAATCAGGACCATCCCTGCCAACGCGGTACAATTCACCGAGGTGCAGGTAGATAAAAATACGGGTGCTGGCACTTATTCTTTTGTCATGCCAGGCGCTTACATCACGTTGAAAGGCGAATTTATCGTACCTATCACTACTGCGCAGCAGATAGACAGCGTCTCCAATCAGTGTGGAACGTTCCGTCTCGATAACGACCTCTACCTGGGTAACCAGTGGGACAATAAGAAGATTACACTCATAGGCGATTTCGACGGTAACGGTCATCGTATCACCTACGGAGGCAATACCAGCCTCTTCCAAACCATCAGCCCCAAAGGCTCCGTTCGCCATCTCTATGTCAACGCGAATGTGAAGGGAATTGTCATTGGAGAAGCCAGTGACGACTATATGGGTGGCATTTGCATAAAAAACAATGGTGTCATCGAAGACTGCGAGGTTAGCGGCTCTGTGAAGAACGAGCGGCCGGGTTCCTTCGCTGGCGGTATTGCCGGACTCAACGGTTTCAATAAGGAGGGAGGCACCATCGCCTACTGTCACGTCCTCTGCGACGGCTTGGAAGCCACTGGAATATCCTATGGCATAGCCCGTCAGGAAAAACATGCCGTCATCAAGGACAATGTCTTCAGTGGCATGTTTGGCAATGGCGACACGCGTACCTATATGATATGTAACGGCCAGGACAGCGTTACCATTGAGCGCAACTACTATGTACCCAATGCGGGTAATTCCAGAGCGGTACTCTGTAAGGGTGTGTCAGCGGCAACGTCTGCCATTCTGACTGCCATGCTCAAGAATGTGCCTGAGACCAATTACGTCTTTACAGCCAGCATCAAGAGCAAGTATGTGGGCGGCTATGATATCAAGCTTGCCGAGACGACCGACGTCTGCCTGGTGAACCTCTCAACAGATAAGGCTAATGCTGGCACCGTGGTCACCGCATCCGTGAGTGTTTCAGGCAACAACCATCTGGAGGGCATCACCATCTCGGCACCTGACGGAAGCGACGCCTTCCAGTGCCCGTTCACCGACAATATGGAGAACGTCTATACCTTCTCGTTTACGATGCCTGATCATGAGGTCAAAATCACCCCCCAAACCAAGGAGGGCAGGTTCATCTATACCGCCAGGCAGTTTGCCGATATCAACGACCAGCCAGGCATCTACTATCTGGCAAGAGATATTGACCTGAACAATTGGGGTAAGGACAGGGCCATCAGTCTGAAAGGCACCTTCTATGGTGGCGGTCACACCATCAGGTACCACGAAGAGGGTGCCGCCGCAGGTCTATTCAGTATCATCAAGGAGAGTGCGTTGCTCGAGGGACTGCGTGTCGCAGGCATCGTAACGTCTACCGAGAACTGTGCCGGCATTGCCTACGAGAACTATGGCACCATCCGCAACTGTCATTTCTGTGGCGAGATCACGAGAATAGCGGAGAAAAAATCCAAGAAAAACCGTATTGCGGCACTTATCTTTAAGAACGCAGGCGACGTCAGCCTGGTTGACCACTGTTCTGCCACGGGTGTTCTGACCATTATCAACAAATCTAATCAGCAGTCTCAGGTTGTCGACAAGAATACGCTGTACGTTATCAGCGACGCATCGAGGATAAAAGACTGCGCCTGGATTGGCGAGCAGAATACGACAGACCAAGAGCGTCAGAAGGCACAGGCCTTGCTCAACGACTATCCGGTCTATGCACAGGGCATCCTCGACAGGATTGACGCCCGCATCACTACTGGCAGCCAAAGCCAGACGGTGACCAATGGCCAGACGCTTGCCGAACTCACCATCACTGATGGCGAACCGTTTGTCTGCACCAGCGATGTCCAGGTCAATCGGGTTATCTACAAGCGTAAAGCCACGAAGAGCCTCGAGGAGTGGGTACTGCCCTTTGCATTCACTCAGATTGCCGGCGATGGCCAGTTTACCTACCATGAGGCGGTAGAAAATAACAACATGCCAGACCTCGGTCCTGCCCATACGCTGACGCTCAGCAATGCACCGCAGTCTGTGGCCTATGCCTTCAACCAACCATGGCTGGTCAGCAATGGTGAAGACGGTAAGGAAATAACCTATGTGCTGAGCAACCGTGACGGCAGCCCCATCACCATTAAAGCGACCAACGACCATCGTGTCGCACGCTATAAGTCCATCATGGATATAGGCAATTTCTTCGCTGCCTACGACACCATACCTGCCAAGACCGTCAACGACGAGCTGATGTATGTATGGGATAGTCAGCTGCCAGGCTTTGTCCTTCCCGACGGCTCTACCTCCATCCAGCCTAACCGCTTCTACCTGCAGTTCTACAATGTGACTTCCAAGAAGAATGTCAAGTATTCGCAAACCCAGTGGGCCAAGATGGAAAATGCTACACCCAGCACACAAGCCAAGGCTCCGCGCCGTCTCGCTGCGGCAGTGGCCGACGGCTGGCAGCCCATCTTCCTCGACCCACGTCAGCCGCAGAGCATCACGGCTCGTATGCTCGACTACTACGATGTGGCTTATCTGGCCGACATCCGTGGCGAGGTGCTCGACGAAGAGGATGAAACACCATTGTCTGTCGTATCGCTCGTCTATATGATGGCCGACGATCGCATGGATCTTCCTGCCGCACTCCCCTTGTTGGTACGTGCCAAGCGTTCCGATGCCGAGCCGCTGGTGGATGCCAAGACCGGTGCAGAACTTGAGGAGTTGCTCATGCAGATGATGGAGGAGGAAGACGACGAGGACTATGATGACGAAGACTATGACTTTGACGATGACGACTCATTAGACTTCGATATACCGCACTACTGGTGTGCCTCGTTCGACAACCGTCTCGACATCTGGCAGTTGCCAGCTCCTGAGCGCTATGCCGATTTGTACGAATACGGCTGCATGATGTTCAACGACAACTCCTACGACCAGTCGTTCACCTATGCTACTGCCGACGACACCCGTACGACGACTCCTATGAGCTATTGCATCACGCTGCTCAACAGCAAGACCTACGAACTCCTTCCCCTCTTGGGCGACCGTGTATGCGTAGAGTTCCTCGTGCCGGCAGGAGAGACAACGGGAGTAAGACCCACCCCCGTCCCCTCCCTGAATGGAGGGGAGTGGTATGATCTCCAGGGCCGCAAGCTGCAAGGCAAGCCCTCGACGAAGGGGCTCTACATTGTGAATGGTCGTAAGATGATTAAAAAATAACAAAATAGCCCAACTGGACAATCAATTGTTAAATAGTAAATGGTCAAATTGTAAATTACAATGGTGAAAAAGATATTTATAGTACTGGTTATGCTGCTCAGCCTCGGCAGCACGTTATGCATTCAACAGGCAGTGGCTGATGAGTTTTTCTCCATCCGTACAGCGGACGACTGGCTTACGTTCCGTAGTGCAGTGGAAACTGCCCAGGGTCAGTATAGGGTTAATGCCCGTTTGGAGGCTGACATCACCACTGAAGGTGGTATAGGAACAGATGCAAGTACGCCCTATTGGGGTACCTTGGACGGTAATGGCCATACGATAACTGCAACTAACATTTGGCGTACAGATGGTAAGCCTTGCGCGCTTTTCTGCTATGTAAAAGATGCAACCATCAGAGACCTGCACGTGAAGGGCACTATCACGGGCGGTATCCATTCCGCAGGACTGGTCGGCAAAGTTCTAGGTTCTCCCACCGTCACTATTAGCCGTGTGTGGGTATCAACAGAGGTGAATGCATCAAGCGCGACCCACGCCGGAGGCATCATAGGTCATTCAGATTATGCACGTGTGTATATGACCGACTGTCGTTTCGATGGCAGTGTTACCACTAATAACGCGAGTGGTTCGTATGCCGGCGACATCATCGGATGGTGTAACGGTGGTGCCTGGTACTTACAACGTGTCTATGATCAAGGATCGCCAAAAGCCGTGAATATGTACTTCTGCTATGATTATAATGCAAGTTCTGGAGCCACGAACAGTTGGGGAACCAACAGTGGTAGTTTCACCATTACCCAACACAACTGGACGAGTGTGGACTATTATAACAAGACCAATCAGGACGAGGTGGTAAACTTGATGAACACCAGGAAGGTTGGTTCGTGGGAGATTGTCGACGGTAAGGCTGTGCCCAAGTTGAATAGACAGCAGTCTATGAAAGATTGGACCTTTTTATCGACTGGAGGCTCTACAGGCTATACACTTTCTTCGGGACATTACTATATTGATGAGAATATCACTTTTTCCAACGGTGATACCGGCAGTGGTCTGACCATAGCCAGTGGTGCTACCGTGTATATCTACATCCCCGAAAGTGTCACACTCACAGCCATTGGCGGCAATGCCTCTGGCCAGACGGGTGCCGGTGCAGGTATTGAACTGCCATCAGGTAGTACGCTCTACCTGATGGGTAAAGGCACGGTGGATGCCAAAGGCGGCAATGCGGCCAACGGCGGCACAGGCGGCACAGGCGGTGACGCAACAGGAGGTAAAGGTAATTGGACCCAAACAGGTGCGGGTGGCAATGGTGGCTATGGCGGCGGCGGTGCCGGTGCCGGCATAGGCACACGTGGCGGTGGTGGCGGCAGCGGCGGTAGCGGCGGTGGCTCCAATTATTATGATAACGGTAAAGAGGATGATGCGTTTAGAGGAACCGATGGTTCTTCAGGTAAAGCTGGCTCTACCGCTGACGCCATGGGCAATCTCTATGTGGTCACCTCCTCCGTCCACCTGAATGCCACGGGAGGCAATGCTGGCACATCCGGTGGTAGTGGCGGTCAGCGTGGCCGTGGCTATGCATACGACGGATATAGTTATAACGTTACTGTGGCCGGCGGCGGTGGCGGCGGCGGCGGCGGCTTCGGTGGTGCTGCTTTCCCCATCGGTACCGGCGGTTGCGGCGGCGGTGGCGGCGGTGGTGGCGCCGGCGGTGCGCAGGATTGGAGGTCCAACTCCAGCGGTGGAGTTTATGATGTAACTGCCCCCGGCGGCAGCGGCGGTAAAAATGCGGATGGCCAAACCAGTGGTGGCACTGGCACTGAGGCTGGCACTAATGGTACTGCGCACAGCCAAGGCTGGGTCACTGTCGAAAACGGTAGCTTTTCTAGTAGTGACTGGCATTCTGCAAGTGGTGCTGCTCCTTCTGGTTCTGGCGGTGGTGGCGGTGGTAGAGGTGATGCCAGTGATGGTATGTCTGTTGCCAATCTTCACAACTACATCCTTAATTTGAATGTGCTGAACCAAGCCGGTGGTCCGGTTCAGGATACTAAGACCATTACTTATCAGTCCAATAAGAGTACTGGCAATGTCACCGTCACCATTCCGACGACCTATGAGCTGGGACTCATCGAAGCCCAAAAGTATGTGACCAAATGGTACACCAGCAATGCCTGCTCAGGCAACGACTGGAAGGCAGCCTACGATGAAAAGGATATACCGTGTTCCACCACCGATTTATATGGTGTATGGCAGAACTATAGTGACCTTTTCAAGGATGGCACTGGAACAAAAGGCAATCCCTTCATCATTGAAGACGACGGACTGATAGACTTGGCCGACTATGTCAATGCTGGCGGCAACACGCGCGGCCTTTATTTCAAGCAGAAGGGAGAGATTAATCTGCAAGGTAGCAGTTGGACGCCCATTGGCCACAAGCGGGTCTTTGAGGGTGACTACGATGGTGACGGCAACCGCATTATCAATGCCACGAATACCAGCTGCGATTATGAAGCCTTTGGTATCTTCGGTAAGGTGTCGGGTACTATCCACAACTTAGGAGTCGAGAACTGTAATCTCCAGACCACCAGGGCTAACTCACGCGGTGGAGGCATAGCAGGTAGGCTCTTAAGATGTGACATGGAGCAGACCACGACGGCACAGATACGCAACTGCTATGTGGCTAAAAATACCATCAAGGGCGCTTATAGTGGTGGTTTGGTGGGCGAGATGTCCGATGCATCCAGCATAAGTTACTGTCTGGAGACCCTGAGTACCCTCCATACCAATACTGGCGGAAATATCTGGTATTATTGCGGCGGTATTGCCAGTCAGATTGGTAGCGACTGCCAGGTGGACAAGTGCTTTACCACAGGTCCACTCAGCGGCAATGGTTACAATCAGCAGACGAACACTGAGTATAACCTCAATGACAGCCAAATGCAAAGTGGTGAAATCGCCTGGAAGCTGAATAATCAGTCACCATACGGTGCCGTATGGTTCCAGAATTTGAGCGGCAGCAATATCGATAATTACCCTGTGCTTAACAAGCAACATGGTCGTGTGTATTACGATGGCTCGAACTATACCAACACTGGCAGCGGCCCCCTCTTTGCCAAGCTCACAGGACAGGGCACTGCCGACAAGCCCTTCCTCATCAACAATGTTGATGATTTTAAGGTGATGGCCGATTTCTGTAATGACGGCAACAATTCTTCCGGCTTCTACTTCCTCCAGACTGCCGACTTCGACCTGAATGGTGGAGGGTTGACTGCTCCACGCTCTTTCGCTGGTATCTACGACGGTGGTGGACATACCATCCGCAATGGTCTGATAGAAAAAAATGGCGTAGTAGGCGTCTTCGAAGTCGTTTCTGGTACGGTGACGCATCTCTGCGTAGAGAATACGACTGTCAAGTACAATCAAGAAGGCATGCGGGCAGGCGGTATTGCTGCACGTATTACTGACAACGGAGTCATTTCCAATTGCCTCGTCAAGGGTTGCACGATAGCGAACAATGGTCTTAGCGGTGTTGTGGGAGGTATTGCTGC
>Ga0265298_10002556_pt1 | contig 25112 bp, 14 predicted proteins | sample AusTroGonzalo_MG_3_FD_193486 | JGI IMG/M metagenome (GOLD analysis project Ga0265298, IMG submission 193486) | Bovine rumen microbial communities from tropical cattle in Woodstock, Queensland, Australia - Gonzalo_01 | ecosystem: Host-associated > Mammals > Digestive system > Stomach > Rumen ...
AACGTTGTTGCAGATTATGGGAACGTTGGATAAGCCAGATGGTGGTCAGGTACTTATTGATGGTCAGGATGTATTCCGCCTGAGTGGTTCCAAGCTCAGCAAATTCCGCAACCGTCATATAGGCTTTGTGTTCCAGTTCCATCAGCTGCTGCCTGAGTTCACGGCTCTCGAGAATATCATGATTCCTGCCATGATAGGTGGGGTAGGCAAGGCAGAGGCTCGCAAGCGTGCCATGGAGTTGCTTGGCTTCATGAAGCTTACAGACCGTGCCGAGCATAAGCCCAATGAGCTCTCGGGTGGTGAAAAGCAACGTGTGGCTGTTGCCCGTGCCCTTGTCAATAAGCCCGATGTTATCTTTGCCGACGAGCCCAGTGGTTCGCTGGATTCTCAGAACAGGGAAGAGTTGCACCGCCTTTTCTTTGAGTTGCGCGACCAGATGGGCCAGACCTTTGTCATCGTTACGCACGATGAAGGCCTTGCCGCCATGGCTGACCGCACCATCCACATCTGCGATGGCGTGATAGTGTAGATTTTTAACAAAAACCGCAAAAACCCTTTTGGCCTGTTTGAGACTTCGTCTATGATGCTGTGACTGTATGTTATTACTTGTAAACAAGTTTTCAGATAAAAGCATACAGTCACACCATCAATCACAACGTGATTTCAACCAGGCCAAAAGAAAAACCCCGCCCTTCGGGCTAAAAAACAATCGTTTCAGCAACTCGGCATGTTACTATTAGAGGAACGGCTTATCTCTCCCAGAGGAACGGCATGTTACTTTCGGCCTTTCAAATTTACTCGTTTCAATAGAAAACTAATAATGCTGTTTTTTCTCTGAAACGTTTGGTAGTAATTAAAAAGTTTCATAATTTTGTTGTTGTAACCTTAAATTAATAAGTAAATTCTAACAAAAGGTATAGTGTATTATGAGAAACAAACTGATTCTACTACCACTCTGTTGGATGATTTTTGTTATCCATGTTTTTGCTGTTGTTCACTTTAATGAGAACGGGTTTGAGTATTCATCCTTGCCTTCCTGGCAAGCTAAGGCATATCCCCCAAAGGATACAGTTAATATTGTTATGGTAAAGGGTTATGATTCTTATATCCTTGATGGTGTTAAGTCACTTCTTGTTCCCTCGTCCGTTATGCATGACGGCAAGCGCTATATGGTTAAGGAAATCGGAAACGGAGCTTTGGGGGGACTTACAAGTGTAGAATCTATTGTCATAGAAGAAGGTATTGAAGTGATACAGAATTATGCTTTCTGCTATTGCCATAGGCTGAAGTCTGTTTCCTTTCCTACCACTTTCCGTAAAATCGGCTATACACCATTTATAGGCTCCCCTAATATGAGAGAGATTGTTGTGGCTTCTGGAAATAAACATTTTGACTCCAGAGATAACTCAAATGCTATTATTGATTCCGATAATGTTTTATTGTATGGATGTAACGGAACACGAATTCCTTCCTCGGTGGAAGAAATCGAACGGGGCGCTTTCGAGGGTTGTGAAACTATTGAAGAGCTTATCATTCCGGAAGGTGTTACAGATATCGGATCTCGTGCCTTTGGCGGTTGTCACAGTCTTAAACGTGTATCTTTGCCAGAATCGCTCACATCAATCAAAGATTTTGCATTTGAGAATTGTTCCTCGCTAGAATCTATTTATATCCCCAGAAATGTGGAGAAAATACAAGATCCTCTCTTTCCAGGATGCAACAGATTATCATCTATTGTTGTTGATAAGGATAATGCATATTATCTTTCTCAGAACAATGGGATTGTCAGGAAGTCCGATTCGACACTTGTTGCTGCATGCAGATTCACTAACGTAACAGCAGATATTGCGGACATAAAAACCAGCTGTTTTGAGAATTTGAATATCCATTCCTTCAGACTACCTCAGTCGGTTACACACCTACCGTCAGCTGTTTTCTTTTTATGCAATGAAATAGATACTCTCACTGTTGATTCTGCCAATCCCAAGTATACGTCGCCAAAGGGCTCTAATGTTATTCTCAGTAAGGATGGTAAGACGCTTGTCGTTGGGTGTCGTTCCTCCATTATGCTAGATGGCATTGAAGAGATAGGAGAAGGTGCTTTTAGCGGTCGTTATCAAGATGTTCTTTTGAGGTTGCCAGAGGGAGTCAAGAGAATAGGGAAATTGGCATTTTACTCCTGCGACAAGATAAGAAGCGCCATTCTTCCATCCACGCTCCGAGAGATTGGCTGGGGTGCTTTCATGGGATGTCAGAATCTTCTTTCAGTAGATATTCCAGAAGGTGTAACAGACATTGGGCAGGACGCATTCTCCGGATGTAGAGATTTGCAGGCCATACACTTGCCATCTTCTGTGAGTTCTATCGATATGAATGCTTTTAGTTCTTGCCGTAAACTAACGGTGATGGATATTCCAGAGGGCATTACAATGATTTCGATGGATTTATTCCGTAATTGTACAGAATTAAAGCGTGTGCACCTTCCCTCATCAATCAAGGTGATTGAAGACCGTGCCTTCCAATTCTGTACTAACCTGACAGAAATCAATATCCCCGAGGGTATTAAGGAGATTGGTTCTCGTGCGTTCCAAGGCTGTGTTAATCTGAAGCAGGTAAATCTTCCCTCCACTATAGAAAAGGTGGATGACGATGCTTTCGAAGGTTGCCCATGCGAGGAAACCGTCAAACGTTCTCTCTCTCGCTAATATAAAGACTTTAGGATCTAGACTTTAGACTTTAGCCCATGCGCTAACCGCTAACCGATTCTCTTCCTCCCTCGGGAGAGTTGGGGTGGGGTATCCTATTGCCTTTAGGAAAATCCCCCCTTGCGTTTAGGAATAATCAGTATAAAGTGCTTTTGTAAATGCCGTACCTTTGCCATTGCAAACAAGAAAGAAAACGGATTTACAAACATTTAAAATTATACTGTTATGAAGCGCAACAATTTCTACATGATGATGATAATGGCAGCCATGATGTGCATGGCAAGTGTTAATGTAAATGCTCAGGGTCGTAGAGGTGGTGACTTCCGTGGCGGTCGTGACGGATACAATCATGGCGGACACCAGAGAGAGATGGTAATGCATCACGATGGTCGTATGGAGATGCGTGGAGGTCGTCATCACGAGATGGCTCGTCCACACGCAATGGCTCCTCGTCCCCATGTAGTGGTAGAGCATCGTCCTGCCCGTCACATCTACATCGGTGGTCGTTACTTTGATCCCTGCTGGGAAGGTCGCATCCGCTATGAGCGTGGTCGCTGGGGATACCTCCGTGGTTCTGACTGGTACTGGTACGATACGTATTACGAGCCCGACTACTACTTCGGTCATCCCGTAGCACACTTCCATCACTGCCATGTATCTCCCGGTGCTGTAGTAGCAGGTGTAGTTGGTGCCGCAGTAGTTGGTGGTATCATCTCTGCTCTCTGCTATTGATACATACATCTTATATATAATCAAGGGCGCCTGCACAAGGCGCCTTTTTTAGTTCATAATTATAATCTCACACAGATCTCGTGGATCTCACAGATTTTCACAAAAACTTTTAAAAGCCCTTTCAGAGAAAGATACTCTTATGGAGTATTTAACGTTATTAGTTCTAATCCTGCTTGTATGCAAGCATCCAGCCAACCTTATAGCTAATATCGTTATTCCTTTCAGGGCCTCTTTCTCATAAAGGAAAAACCAAGAAAACCGATTTTTAACGATAATGCAAACATCTACGTAAACCTAAATCCTCTAACCTATTAAGCCAAACATCACTAACCTCTAACTGTTTTATAGTTTTTTCTTTAAATGACAAAGAGATTTCCTTACAAAATTTTTGTAGTTTCGGGAAAATATCATACCTTTGCAAGCAGAACTGATATCATGAAAGATAAGATCTAGAAGAATACTTCTTATAACTAATACCGGATAATACCATTGTCCATAATCATAATTTAATAAATATAACCATGAAACAAAAACTAATCTTATTACTTTGTACCCTTCTGAGTACTCTTGGTGCTTGGGCGATTGATGTGAAGATTGCCAGTACCGGCAGCGGACTTCCTTCCTCAGCAGGTTTCGGCTCTTTCTCCGGCCAGGTGTTTACTACAGCCACCGGTTCAGGACTGGCCGGCGTAACTGTTACAGCTGCATCTGGTGTAACCATTGGTGAGCAAACTGTCAATGTTGCCAATTATGGCAATTGCTTTAAGATTGTAACTGCTGCCGGAGCTACGGATTACCGTATTACTCTGGCTGCCCCCGAGGGCTATGTCATTACGGGTTATAGTCTTTCCTGTTCAGCTAATTCCTATAGTGCAGCTCATACGCTGACCTCTGAGGACGGCACTGTTTCTGTAGTGGCAAGTTCTCCTCCATATAACAGCCCTACAGGACCAAAGGCTTTCGAGGTGACAGGACTGGATGTGCAGTCCACCTATTTTACCATTAACACTGCCAATAATGGCAACACGCTCTTTCTGCCGCAGTTCAGCATTATGGTAGTGCCCATCGGTACGAAAGTCGTGGATGTTACCTACGACCTTTACGAGAGTGATGGCGTAACGAAGGTGGGCAGTGTAGTCGTGCAGCAAGAGGCAGGCAGCACTCCTGTCATTCCTGAGGATATAACATCGAACACATTCTATACCTATGACTATGTGGGTACCATCGGTGATGAGAATTGCACTATCAAGGTAACACGTACCCTGAAGGAAGGCATCGTATATCCCGTCTCAAAGCTCAGTAACACAAAGGCCTATAAGATTGTTGTTCCAAGAGGCACCTACACAGTAAACAATGGCCAGTTGGCTAATACTGTCAAGAATGCTTCCTATCCTGTCAACTACTTTTCCCTCATCAAATACGAGGATAAGTATTATATGTGGAGCGTTGAGGCAAATAAGTTCGTTGCCGGTGACGGGGCCAAACTGACAGATATGCCCGTTCCCGTAACATTTGCTGCATCAACCACACCTTCCTTCCTGATTAAACACGGTTCGTATACGATGAACGCATCATCCGGTCTCGCTACCGGAGGTGCCTTTGACAGCTGGAGTACGGCAGACGAAGGTAATAGGTGCGTTATCTATGAGATAGAAGATTTTGACCCCACAGATGTCCTTGCTACCCTTGAACTGTATCATTCTTCAGTAGAGCTTAACTTTGCTGTTAATGTAACCGGTACCACCGAGGCAGAGAATACCCGTGTGGGTAAGTTTACGTTGTCTGTCAATAGCGAGTCAGTGAATAAATATCTCTATGCTGACACGAAGCCACAGTCACTGGGCAGCCTTCCTCCTGCCCTGATCACTGCTACGGCAACAAGCTATCGCGGCTATGAGTTCACGGGCTTCAGTGTCGGAGAGGTTGATTACGGTACCGCCATCGAGATCGGTGAACTGGCCAGTCTGCCTGCAGGCTCAACCATTGTGGCTAACTATACGGCATCAACGGGCAACGGTCTCAACCTGTGGTTCGACTACAGCGACGATAACAGTGCGGCATACCGTATTCCTGCTATTATACGTACACAGAGCGGTCGTCTCATTGCCTTCTCTGATTACCGTCCCGGATTCAGGGATGTCGGTCAGGGTGCTACCAGCATCGAGCGTCGTTACAGCGACGACAACGGTGAGACATGGAGTCCTGCACTTCGCATAGCAGAAGGCCACTGGGGCGTAAATCAGCAGAATGTCATCGAGTGGAGCTTCGGCGATGCTGCTGTCGTAGCCGACAACACGCCCGGTAACTCAGGTAATGAAGTGCTGATGATTTCCTGCGGCGGTAACATGACCTGGCCGTCCTCTGTTTATAACACGGATCTCTCGCAGGCACAGCAGGGTTGCGTAAGATGGCGTTCAACGGACGGCGGTGTCACATGGAGCAACTATGAATACATCATGCCCGACATTATGCAGGCATTCGTGGATGCAGGCCTCCGTGCACAGGACGGCAGCAGCGGCATCGTACGTGCCTTCTTCACCAGCGGTAAGATTACACAGTCTGTCCGTAAGGCTGCAGGGGCCAAGTACAACCGTATCTACAGTGCCGTTGATATACCTGACCAGAACGTAGTGATGTACTCCGACGACTTCGGAGAGACATGGAAGGTGCTTGGCAATCAGGTTGCCAATAACGGCGATGAGGCTCATTTGGTTGAACTTCCTGACGGCGGACTCCTGCTCGTCGGACGTGGCGGCAGTTCACGTTGGGTGAACGTATTCAACTATACCGATTTTGATTCTGCAGAAGGTAAGTGGGGTCCCACAGGTCAGTGGAACAATGCCGTGGCTACTTCCTGCAACGGTGACGTAGAACTGGTGGAGGCTTATGATTCATACGGCGTGAAGAATACCGTTATCGTTGAGACGGCCCCCATGTACAGCAGTCAGCGTCGTGAAATCCAGTACTACTACATCGCTCTGCCCAAGGCCACAGGCTTCAGCACGACTGACTTCTCTACCGTTGGCGGTGCAAGCTGGACAAAGGGTATGAACGTGTCACCCAACTGGAGTGCCTACTCTTCTCTCCTTAACAATGGCGACGGTACCTTCGACATCCTCTTTGAGGAGAGTGCCAAGAACGAGACAAGAGGTCCTTCGGGCTATTGTATAGTCTACCAGCAGGGACACAGCATCCAGGATATTACGAACAAGATGTTCTTCGTTAATAAGGAGCAGGCTGAAGCTGAGGCCGTGAAGTCTCCACGACCCGGTCACTTCTACCGTTTCAAGGGTTCTGCTTCCAATGCCTACATCACAGGAACAGCTCCGCTTACAACCACGGCAGCTACTGACGCCACAACCATCTGGTACTTAGGCACAGAAGGTCTGGTATCCTACTCTGCAGGTCAGTATCTCGATGGTGGAAGCAAGTCTCTGGCAGCTATAGGCACCAGCTATAAGGCAGCCATCGAGCCTAACAGCTTCCATGACGGAAAATATACTATCCGCACTAACAACTACTACAGCTACGATAGGGAAACCAACCATAGCATAGACCGTGGTACTGGCTATAATAACGATGTACGCTACGCGTGGATTGTAGAGGAGGTTACCAGTCTGCCAGTCAGCATCTCTGATGTAGGCTATGCTACATTGTCGGCTCCTGTAGCATTGGAGATTCCCGAGGGTGTAAAAGCCTATTACGGTGCAGATAAGGGACAGTTCCTGCTGTGTACCAAGATAGAGGACGGTATTATTCCTGCCAATACAGGTGTTATCCTGGCTGGTGAGGCAGGTAGCTATAGCTTTAACATTACCAAGGGCGGATCGGCTACCAGCATTCTTACGGGAACAATAGCAGCTATCAACCGCCCGAAGAACAGCTATATCTTTGCAAATGGTACTCAAGGTGTTGCCTTCTATAAGGATGGTGCCAATGTCATTTCTGGCTTCAAGGCTTATCTGGCAGCAGAAGTTGGTGGCGATGTTAAGGCATTCAGGTTTGAGGAAAAGGAAACAAGCCTCACCGGACCCACCCCCAACTCCTCCCGTAATGGAGGGGAGGTGTATGACCTCAGTGGAAGAAGAGTGGATTCAGAATTCAAAAATCAAAAATCAAAATTGGGTAAGGGAGTTTACATTGTGAATGGGAAGAAGGCGGTGTTCTAAGTGAAGAGTGAAGAATTTTATTAATTGAACATTGAACATTGAACATTGAGCATTGAGCATTATTGGTATTCTCTTGCCCCTTGCTCCTAACCCCTAACCTCTAAAAACTGAAGATTATGAAAAAGATATATATAATGCCAAAGTATTTGGTTGAACAATCAGAATGCTTTATATTCATTGCAGAATCGTCAAAGAATTGGGATATAAAAGATGAAGGTGCTGGTAATAATCCCAGCCTTAGTAAGGAATCTATCTTCTCTGACGATGATGAATGGGGGGAGGAATAATAGCTTCCCCCCGCCCCTCCCGATGGAGGGAGATAAAAATTAAAAGAGTAAAGAGAAAAGTTATAATCGGATTACTCTGAGTATTCCGATTACTCTGAGTACTCTGAGTACACAGATAAAACTGCTAACCCTTAACAACTAAGCCATATTCGAAATTTTGAATAAACAATAAAAAATAAAAAAACTTTAAGAGAATTCTTTTGTGGTTTCGGAAAAATATCGTACTTTTGCACCCGCGAAACTCTAATACAGGTTGAACCATATTTTAACCTAAGTTTCTCAGGGTAAAAGATAAACGTACATATATAATGAAGAAAAGAATGCTACTTGCCGCTGCAGTGATGTCAGTGGCAACACTACATGCTAATGCCAATCAGGCTGTTATACCGTTATGGCTGAGGGATGTTCAGGTCAGTCCTGACGGTTCACAAGTCCTCTTCTGCTACAAAGGGGATATCTATAAGGTTTCTACTGATGGTGGAACGGCTTTACAACTGACTACACAGGATAGTTATGAATGCTCTCCCGTATGGAGTGCCGATGGCAAGCAGATTGCCTTTGCCAGCGACAGGCATGGCAATTTGGATGTTTATGTTATGTCGGCAGAGGGCGGTTCGGCAACACGACTGACCTATAACAGTGTGGCTGAGGTACCTCAGGCTTTCACGCCCGACGGCAAGTGGGTATTCTTTGGCGCCCAGATTCAGGATCCTGCAACAAGTGTGATGTTCCCCTCCAGCTCGTTGCCCGAGTTGTACAAGGTTCCCGTAAAGGGAGGTCGTACCCTGCAGGTGATAGGAACGCCCGCTGAGATGCTGAGCTTTGCCCCTGATGGCAAGAGCTTCTACTATCAGGACCGCAAGGGCTATGAGGATGAATGGCGTAAGCACCATACCTCTTCCATTACCCGTGATGTTTGGTTCTATGATGCCCAGAGCGGTAAGCATACCAATGTAACGGCTCATGCCGGCGAAGACCGTAACCCTGTTGTCAGTGCCGATGGCAAGACACTCTACTTCCTGAGCGAACGCAATGGCGGTAGCATGAATGTGTACTGTCTTGAGGGGCAGGGAGCAAGGAGCAAGGGGCAAGAAAAAATGTTCAATGTTCAATGTTCAATGTTCAATGAAATAAAGGCTGTAACCTCCTTCAAGACTCATCCGGTACGTTTCCTGAGCGCTGCCAAGAATGGACTGCTGTGCTATACCTATAACGGAGAAATCTATACGCAGAAGAATGGCGAGAAGCCCAAGAAGCTGAACATTACGCTGACACGCGATGATGAGGCTGTTATAGCAGACCTTAGTTTCTCAAGCGGTGCCCGCCAGTCGGTAGTCAGCAAGGACGGCAAGCAGATTGCCTTTGTGGTACGTGGCGAAGTCTTTGTTACCAGTACCGAATATTCTACTACCCGCAGAATATCACAGACGGCAGGCGCTGAGTCTGATGTGGACTTTGCTCCTGATGGCAGAACCGTTGTCTATGCATCAGAGCGTAACGGCAACTGGCAACTCTACACTGCCAGTATCGTCAGGGATGAGGATCTGAACTTTGCCAACGCTACACTGATAAAAGAGGAGAGCGTATTCCCTGAACTTCCTGCACTGAAGCTGGACGGTAAGCCCGACTTCTCTCAGGTGGAGCGTAGATATCCTAAGTACAGTCCTGATGGCAAGAAACTGGCCTTCATAGAGAACCGCGACAAACTGAAGGTCGTGGATCTGAAAACCAAGAAGGTGACACAGGTTACGGACGGTAGTAAGTGGTACAACCGAGGTGGGGGATTCGACTATGAATGGAGTCCCGACGGCAAGTGGTTCGTGCTGAGCTATATTGCCAACCGTCGCGACCCCTATCAGGATCAGGGAATTGTCAGTGCCGAGGGTGGTGACATTCATCCCATCACACAGAGCGGTTACATGAGTGGCGCCCCCCGTTGGGTTATGGATGGCAAGGCTATACTCTTCGAGAGTGAGCGCTATGGTATGCGCAGTCATGCATCGTGGGGCAGTCAGCAGGATGTGTTCCTGGCCTTCCTGACGCAGGATGCCTATGACCGTTACCGCCTCTCTCCTGAAGACTATGCGCTGTTGAAAGAGTTGGAGAAGAAGAACGAGAAGAAGGCTGATGGCAGAAGTAAGAAGGACGACAAGGACAAGAAGGATGATAGGAAAGACGACAAGAAGGAGGAGAAGGCTGATTCTGCCAAGTTGCTGAAGATTGAGTTTGAGGGGTTGGAGGACCGTATTGTCCGTCTGACTCCCAATAGCAGCAAGTTGGGGGATGCCATTATTAGCAAGGACGGAGAGAGCCTGTACTACTTCTCGGCCTTTGAGGGTTCTCCCGACCTGTGGAAGATGGATTTGCGCAAGCATGAGACCAAATTGCTGAGCAAGGGCGGAAGCGGATCCCTGCAGATGGATAAGGACGGCAACCTGTACTCGTTGGGTAGCAGCATGAAGAAGATTGAGAAGGGAGACAAGACTACCTCTATCACCTACAATGCCCAGATGAAGTTGGATCTGGCTGCCGAGCGCGAATATATGCTGCGTCATGTTGCCAAGCAGATCAACAAAAAGATATTCCGCACCGACTATAATGGTTGCGATTGGGATCTGATGGTGCAGAACTATGCCCGCTTCTTGCCGCACATCTCTAACAACTACGACTTTGCCGAGATGCTGAGCGAGTTGTTGGGTGAGTTGAACGTCAGTCATACAGGCGGACGATATTACCCCTCTGCTAAGGGTGATGCCACGGCTCACTTGGGATTGGTCTTTGATATGACAGAAGCTACAGATGGTATGAAGATTACTGCTGTATTGGAGGACGGCCCGTTCTGTCGCGCCAACAGCAAGGTGAAGGTAGGTGATGTCATTACTGCCATCAATGGGGAGCCTCTGACAAAGGATACCGATCTGGCTCAGTTGCTGAACCAGTGCAAGGGCAAGAAGACGCTGGTAAGTCTGAAGGGTAGCGCCGGCACATGGGACGAGGTAGTGCTGCCTATTAGTGCGGCTGATCAGTCCGACCTTCTGTACAAGCGCTGGATTAAGAGTCGTGCTGCCGAAGTGGAGCGTCTCTCTAACGGACGCTTAGGCTATGTACACATAGAGGGAATGGATGATGCAAGCTACCGCGATGTCTATTCAGATATCTTGGGTAAATACAATCTGAAGGAAGGTATTGTCATTGACACCCGTTTCAACGGCGGTGGTCGTCTGCATGAGGATATAGAGATACTCTTCTCTGGTCATAAGTATTTCACGCAGGTAATTCGCGGCAGGGAGGCCTGTGATATGCCCAGTCGCAGATACAACCATCCCAGCATTATGCTGCAGGCTGAGGGCAACTATAGCAATGCTCACGGAACGCCATGGGTGTACAGTCATCAGAAGATAGGTAAGCTGGTAGGCGCTCCTGTCCCTGGTACCATGAGTTCGGTGAACTGGGAGACCTTGCAGGATGCTACGCTGGTATTCGGCGTACCCGTCATAGGCTATCAGTTGCCGGACGGTTCTTATCTGGAGAATACACAGTTGGAGCCTGATGTGCCCATACTGAACCTGCCTGAGACGGTTGTCACAGGTAAGGACCTGCAGTTAGAGGCCGCCGTGCGTGAGTTGCTGAAGGAACTTTAATACTCACAGCCAAAGGTTATGAGACCATTCTTCCTTTCAATATTGGCGATGCTGCTGACGCTTACTGTGAGAGCGCAGAGCACACTGTTGGCTGACTTCGAAAGCGGGTCGACGGGTAAGTTGAGAATCGGTTCGGACTATGCGGCGGATCTGTTCAAGGTGACTCCCAAGGTGATGACCAATCCCGATAAGACGGGGATAAATACGTCGAACAGGTGCATCGGTGCCACGAATGTCGCGAATGCGGGCTGGTGGCAGAACTTTCTGATTCTGGAGCTCAAGACTCCCGTGACCATCAAGGAAGACAACTGTTTTCTGTCTATGCTGGCCTATCGCACCATCCAGCCGAAGGACATGCGTATCGCCATCAACACATACGGAGATAGCGGACAAGTCTTTCAGGGAAAGCTGTCGGCAGATGCCACCTGGCAGGAGCTGACTTTCGACCTCGAAGCTTTTTATGGGCAGAAGCTACAGAAAATCTACATCATCCTTAGCTGCAACTGGAGCGACCCAAGCTCTGGCTGGGGAGAGGCGACCTATTGCTTTGACGACATCCGCCTCAGTGGAGCAGAGCCTTTGCCCGATGCCACCGTAAGAATCGACACCTCGATATGCTATCAGAAAATCCAAGACTTCGGAGCCAGCGACTGCTGGACTACAGAGTTCATAGGTGACTACTATAGTGAAACAGAGAAGGCCAAAGGAGCTAAGTGGTTGTTCAGCCAACAGATGGACAAGGACGGCAACCCCGAAGGCATCGGCCTGAGCTGTTGGCGCGTGAACATCGGGGCCGGCAGTGCCACGCAGGGCGCGGACAGTAACATAGAAGAGGAAATCCATCGTACGGAATGTTTCCTGAATCAGGACGGCACCTACGACTGGACACGCCAGGACGGTCAGCAATGGTTTATGCGTCAGGCCAAGGAATATGGCGTAGAGCATTTTCTGCTTTTCTCTAACTCTCCGCCCATCTATTACACGAAGAGTGGCAAAGCAAATGCCAATAACCAGAATCTTTCGTGTAACCTGAAAACAGGTTTCTACGATGAATTTGCGGAGTTCCTTGCCACCGTTGCCAAGCACTTCGTGGACGAGGGCTATAACGTCACCTACATCGACCCGGTTAATGAGCCGCAGTATGATTGGAAAAGTGGTCAGGAGGGCTCGCCATGGGAGAATTCCGATATATCGAAGGTTGCCAGACAACTTGACAAATCGATTGCCAGCCGAGGACTCAACTCGAAAATACTCATTCCTGAAGCAGGGGCCCTGACTTGCCTCTATGCAGGCACATCCTCAAGGGGCAATAAGCAGATAGAAGCCTTTTGGAAACGTGGCTCCACAACCTATATCGGTAATCTGACATCGTTGGCTCCTGTAGCAGCAGGCCATAGCTATTGGACAGTTGGGTCTGACGAGCTGTTGCGAGAGGTGAGGGAGAAGGCTCGCGATGAAGCTGCAAAGTATGGCTTGGAGGTGATGCAGACGGAATGGTCGATGCTTGATGATCCACCAAGTACAAGCGTGGGATTCCCTATCAACTATGCTAATGCTTCGAAGATGAGCATTTCGCTTTACATGGCTAAATTGATACAATGTGATTTGACTTTCGGAAATATGACAGCCTGGAGTTATTGGACTGCCTTTGCGCAGGAGGCATGGGGACACAAGAATCGTTTCCACCTTATCCGGGTTAACACAAAAGGGGATACTGGCGAGGAAAGCACGGGTGACCTTAAAAATGGTGGTACACTGACTGCTGACAAGAACCTCTGGGTGCTGGGCAATTTCAGCCGCTTTATCCGTCCCGGCTACAAACGTGTCAAGCTTGAGGGTGCTGACGATATGAGCAGTCTGTTAGGCTCTGCCTGGCTCTCACCCGATGGCAACGAGGTAGTGACGGTGCTGGAGAATATGAGCTATAGTCGCAGGAAAGTTGATGTGTCGATGCTTTCCGGAGAAGCAAGTGAATTCAGGACCTATGTGACGGATCGCAGCCGCAATTTGAAGCTGGACACTTCTCTTCAGGACTTACACAATATGGAACTTCCTCCGCGTTCGGTGGTTACAGTAGTTGTCAGTCTGGAAGATGCAACTGGCGTTACTGGCATTGATCATTCACCATTGAACATGGATCATTCTACCTATGACCTTCAAGGCAGAAAGATAGATACCCTCCCCTCAGGAAGGATGGGTAAGGGTTCCCTTCTTATCAAGGACCACCGTAAATTGCTTGTCAAATAAATCTCCTATCTCGATAGGCAGTTGGAGAATATCCTTTGCGAGCCTTGAAGAACTTGGCAAAGGCTATTTGGGAAGTGAACCCCAACTGCTGTGATATCTGCTGGATAGTCAGGGAGGTGGTAGAGAGCAATTGCTCGCACTCCTGCAAGAGGTAATCGTCTATTACCTGCTTGGGCGACCGTCCGCAGACGGTATTTGTAATCTGTGAAAGATAGCGTGTAGAAATTGACAGCTGTGTGGCGTAGAAGGATACGTCATGTGCTGTTGTGTAATGCCCAGAGAGTAGCGTCATAAACTGGTTGTACAGGTTATGGGGCTGTAACGAGCGGGGTTGCGCTGAGGCATATACTACCTGGCTGTGCATATAATTATGGGCATTGGTGATGGCCGTGGGTACATCATCCTCCTGTGCCAGATGTGCAGCAACGGCGGTAGAGAGGGTTCCGCCTATGCCATGTCGCTGCCATCCCTCAATATTCACAGAAGAGAAGAACTTCTGACAGTCGGGACCTGAGAGCAGGGCATTGATGCGCCCCTTGGCAAAGGTTCCGCCACGGAGCAGTACCCACTGAGGCCCCATCTGGTGCAGTAGGGTAGCGGCCTCTGCCATGTCTGTATCCGTACTGATTCGACGACCTAACAGAATCTCGGCATCCGTACATTTTATAATAAGCAGTTTGCAGATGGGGAAGAGGTGCTGCCGGTATGCTACCAGGGAATCATTGGACATAAGCAGTCCGCCGTGAGAAGCCAGGATAACAGGTGAGCATACGATGTTGGAACACGCCAGAATCTCCTGACTGATAGCCCGGATAGTCTGCGCATTGTCTATCATACCTATTTTTATGGCATGCGGGAGCATCTCCTCATAAATAGCCTTCACCTGACCCAGCACAAGGTCGGTGGGCAACTGGTGAATGCCTGTAATACCCATAGAGTTCTGTATGGTAACAGCTGTTACTACTGTAACGGCATAGCCGCCCAGGTCCTTGATGGTTCGTACATCGCCCTGAATGCCGGCATGTCCCATACTGTCTGAACCGTTGATACAAAGCACTGATTTCATTTTTCTTTTATTTTATTGTATTAGGGGTATTAGGGGCAAGGGGCAAGTGGTTAGGGGCAAGAGGATAGTTATACACATCCTTTGTGGCCGCTGTTTTGATATATCGTTATAACGTTATTTCGATTTATTCTAATCGGACGGCTCCCTCTCCTTTGGGGAGGGTCGGGGTGGGGTTTCTTGCCCCTTGCCCCATGCTCCTTGCCCCTAAATATATTGCAAAGGTAAGACAAAAACATTACCTACCCAAATAAGTATTCCGATTTTGGCAATATTTCTTCTTTGTAAGGGATGTTTTGCCATATAGGAAGGGATTTTTCACGTTCTGCGGCACTTAGCAGTACCTTTGCAAAACAAAAAGTGAAGAATGAAGAGTCATTTTCAAGTTAAAAAATAAAAGAGAAAAGAGAAAAGTGAATTAGAAGATAAAAGTTGCGCTAACCACTAACCGCTAACCACTAACCGCTAACCACTAACCTCTAACCTCAACCCCCAAACCGCTAACCCCTAAAATAAACAATAATGGAAGACAGAACTCAATTGAACCGCAACCTGGCTCAGATGCTGAAGGGCGGAGTGATAATGGATGTAACAACACCAGAACAGGCTAAGATTGCCGAAGAGGCAGGTGCCTGTGCAGTAATGGCACTGGAGCGTATCCCTGCAGACATTCGTGCTGCCGGTGGAGTTAGCAGAATGAGCGACCCCAAGATGATACGTGGTATTCAGGAGGCCGTATCTATCCCTGTTATGGCCAAGTGTCGTATCGGTCACTTTGCTGAGGCTCAGATTCTGGAGGCTATAGAGATTGATTATATTGACGAAAGTGAGGTACTCTCACCAGCTGATGATATCTACCACATTGATAAGCGTAAGTTCAAGGTTCCCTTTGTCTGTGGTGCCAAGGACCTGGGTGAGGCCTTGCGTCGTATCAACGAGGGTGCTACCATGATCCGTACCAAAGGTGAGCCCGGTACAGGCGATATCATTCAGGCTGTCCGTCACATGCGCATGATGCAGAGCGAGATTCGTCGTCTGGTAAGCATGAGCGAGGATGAGTTGTATGAGGCTGCCAAGCAGTTGCGTGTTCCCTATGAACTGGTACAGTATGTACACGAGAACGGCAAGCTGCCAGTAGTAAACTTCGCTGCCGGTGGTGTAGCAACACCTGCCGATGCTGCCCTGATGATGCAGCTGGGTGCCGAGGGCGTTTTCGTAGGAAGTGGTATCTTCAAGAGCGGTAATCCTGTTAAGCGTGCCCAGGCAATAGTTAAAGCTGTTACCAACTACAACAATCCCAAGATTCTGGCTGAGCTGAGCGAGGACCTAGGCGAGGCTATGGTTGGCATCAACGAGCAGGAGATTGAGTTGTTGATGGCTGAGAGAGGAAAGTAGACGCCCGTCCCTCCCAAGGGAGGGAGAGAAAAGATAAAAATTAAAAGAGAAAAGATAAAAGTTAGGCTAACCGCTTTATTATGAACTCTGAACTAAAGATAGGTGTATTAGCACTGCAGGGAGCCTTTATAGAGCATGAGCAGATGTTGCAACGCTTGGGTGTTGAGACATTCGAGATACGACATCTGTCGGATTGGCAGCAGCCAATGGCTGGCCTTATCCTGCCCGGTGGTGAAAGTACCGCTATGATGAGGGTGATGAAGGATGAGGGTCTTATGGAGCCCATCCAGAAGGCTATCAAGGAAGGACTGCCTGTACTAGGTACCTGCGCCGGAATGATTCTGCTGGACGACCAACACTTGGGCTGTATGGATATTACGGTAAAGCGTAATGCCTACGGTCGTCAGTTGGGAAGTTTCCAGACCACCTATAATATAAAAGGTATAGGAGATGTGTCTATGGTCTTCATCCGCGCTCCTTACATAGAGCGCTGCGGTGAAGGGGTAGAGGTACTTTCTACCTTGGACGGGCATGTTGTGGCAGCTAAGGAGAAGAATATGCTGGCATGCTCCTTCCATCCTGAACTGACAGAAGATACTCGTTTGCACGAATACTGGTTAAAGGAATTCGTACAGCAGAAGGACTAAATCCGGGAAGTATTGAAAGCAACTCCCAAGTGGGAGATGATATCTGAGGGGAGTAGCGACTCCATGCTATTCCCGTCGGCAAGAGCCAAATCAGCCGCCAGGGCGTGTATCCATACGCCTATGACGGCTGCTTCTTTTGCGCTATAGTGCTGTGCCATCAGGGCCAGGATAATGCCGGTAAGCACATCACCGGAACCGCCTACCGCCATACCCGCATTGCCATGCAGGGTATTCTCGTACACCTGAACCATGTCATCTGTCGGTACATAGATGCGTGTGTGGTGGCCTTTCAGTACAATAACCAACTGATATTGTGCAGCCAGCTCTGCGGGGTCGGTACCCAGTCGTTTCATTTCGCCGGGGTGAGGCGTCAGAATGCTGCCTTTGGGAATTTGTGGGAACCAGTGCGGATTCTCTGCCAGTATGTTCAGCGCATCGGCATCAAGAACCATGGGGATTTTGGGATTCATAAGCATTAGGCGATGTAATGCCCATTGCGTCTGTACGTGTTGACCTATACCCGGACCAATACCTACAACCTCGGTTCCAAGGGGAACCTCTACGTAGGTGTGATGTGTGTAGTGCTGGTCGGCCTGACACTTAGCCTCGGGTAAGCCCTGTTGCATAATGGCATAACCGCATTCAGGGACATGGACGGTCAGTAGTCCTACACCACTGCGCATGCAGGCTCTTGCCGAAAGGAGAGCAGCTCCTATCATACCAACGCTCCCGGCTACGAGAGAGGCTCTGCCGTAGTCGCCCTTATGACTGAAGGGATCTCGGGTCTTCAGCCATTCGGATATAAGTGTCTCTGTGATGGGATAGATCTGCATTATAGACGAACCTTACCGCCTTGAATATAGAAACCTTTTCTGCGATTTAGTGAAGAATCTATTTTTCTTCCGCTAAGGTCGTAGATTGCTTGAGAATCTTGCTCCTTGCCCCTTGCTCCTTGCTCCTCAATTTGGATGATTCCGTCCTCATCATCCCCATTATAGTAGATTCCATCTTGGGTGCATCGTACAATCTCGTGGCTGGAAAGGAGGACGGGATAGTTGTCCTTAGATAATGTCTGGAAGTAAACGGGGCTGTCGCTCTCTCCGTTGTTGAGGTTGTAGCACAACTCGCCAGATTTGGCTGCCTTGGTAGCTATTGTGCCCCAGTAGCAGTTGTTCAACTCGGCTGCGGTAGCATTGGTGAAGTCCTCTCCCAGCGTATAGCAGTTATTGAAACTGGTGTTCCAGGCACCTTCTCCGGCAAACTGTGCAGCCATCTTGCCATTGGTGTTTACCTGGATATTCCCTGCCACATAGCTATTGTCAATCTGTGTCTGCATCAGTGTTCCTGCCAGAGCGCCACAGGTCTGGGCACCTGTTCCCGTAACAGAAACATTATTCATTCCCAAGTTACTGATATGGGCTTTGTAGCAACGGCCGAAGAGACCGCCTTCGTAGGCTGTCTGCAGTGTCAGGTTGCGGACTTCGAATCCTTGTCCGTTGAAAGTTCCTCCGTAGCTGTTGGTGCGGAAGTCGTTCAGTTCAGTTACATTATCAGAATAGAGTCCTATAGGTTGGAAGGTAGTTACGCCTGCCATGTTGATGTCTGTAGTAAGCTGTGCATCAAGGGTTCGCATGCCCTCGTTCACCAGAACGGAGAAACTGCAGAGATCCTGTGGCGTGCTAATCTGCATGACGTTGTCTATGTATTTAGGCATGCCGTCTAATGCTGCCATCTGCTGGAGTAGGTTGTCGATATCACTGTTGGTAAAGCTACCTTCTGTGTAACCCTTTGTAGCAGTATCAAGCAACTGCGTCACTTGGCTATACTGCTGTTCGGTAAGCAGTTTGTTGTCAATTAGCAGATTGGCTGTATTCTCTGTTTGAAGAATATTCCGCATCAACTTGATGTATGCGGCTTGACTTTCGCAAACGGATTCAAGAAGATTCCCGTCATCATAAAGCTGTGCAATCATCATATTACCTTGTATACCGGAAGCATACGCTTTGCTCAGTACGCACTTCATTATTGAGTCGTTACAAGAGGGATGTTGTACATAGTCTGCGATATCTTGGCTATAGCACTCCCATATATACGTGAAGAGATCCGCCATTTCACATAGTAAGCCAAAACAAGCACGGTCTGCTTCATATTCATTTGTTCCACGATAAAATACGTGTATGTTGCTGAAAACAGTGCAGTCAGAAGAAGATGCTGGACAGTGTCCGATAATCTTAATGGTCAGTTTTCCATCTTTAGATCTTGCTACCACTTTGGTAGTGGATTCTCCTTGAAACTGCTTGTATTCGTCGGCTGAGATGAAGACGTTCTTCATGTCGTTCAAACAAAACATGCTGCTGTGCAACGTACTGCCGGGCATAGCTTCGGCAGCATAATAACCGTCAATCTCAAGCTCATAAATACCATCGGGCAGGTCGGTGATGGTCTGCTCCAGTGTGAACTCACAACCTTGTGACTGCACCTCGAAGGTGCCGTTGGTCTTCTCCTGAACAGTAAGGCTTCCTCCCTGCTGCGTAAGCGTCCACCCATTAAATTGGTCTTGGAAGGTAGGGTTCTGCAGCAGATTAGTTATCTCCTGATTGATGCTCAGGTCGCTAACGGCCATCGTGGGTAAGCAACACAGGAGAGCTATAGTGGATAACATTAATGTTATAAAGTTGCGCCTCATTGTAAGTGTCTTTTAAAATTATTTTCTGAAATTGTGAGCAAAAATATGGCTTTTTGGTGGAAATAACAAGATTGTTCGGTACTAATTTCGGTGAACGACCGAAATGTGACAGGAGAACAGTCAAATTCAAGTCGGTATTGTTAAATTTGTACAAGAAATTTTGGGTTTACGGATAAAATTGTTAATTTTGCGGAAATGAAAATGATTAACGATATGAAGAAAATTCTACTCTTGCTGATTTCTACTCCCCTGTTTGCCAGCCATGCACAGGTGACCGAGTCTTATAATATGGTGGTGAATACCAACGATGGTAACAAGACCGTTTACGCTACCAATCTGGTAGATAGTGTGACCTTTACTGCAGAACAGGGGACGGTGGTAACACCGCAGAGTAAAGTCAGGATCAGAAAGAACGTTGTCTTCTTGGGCCATAGTATCTGGAGGAACGATAATTATACGGTGAAGTACGCTAATTCAGGAACATTCGTTACGCCCTTCTCGGGTAGCTTCAAAGGTAGGGGATACCAGACACTGCTGAAGGAAGTATTCGAGTTTGACGCCAGTTATTCACCTGGTCCTAATGGTGGATACAGCGGTTTCTCGTTGGGTGCTCAGTCGGCCACGGATGCCAGTAGTGTGGCTGTGACTGCCCTTAACAGTAGTAACGGATGGCCTGCTGCTAAGAATGCTATCTGGACAGTCGACTTCATTACCAACGACTTCAAGCGTAACATCCCTCTGGGAAAACTGGATGATTACAGAAATGCTACGGGACCTACTACGTTCTATGGCGCTGCCCGCCAGTTGTTCGACAAGATAAAGCAGTTGAGCGGTGACGACGTGATTATTGTCTTTGCCAATGCCTTACCCAGAAATAATGGCAACTATACTAGCTCTAGTAAGAACTCGGCGGGATGTACCTTGGCTGATTATGAATTGGCTCTGCTGACTATAGCCGCCATAAATACGAATATGTATTTCGTCGATCAAAACCGTCTCTCAGGCATTACGGATGCCAATCTGCCTGCTGTAACGGCCGATGGCTTGCATCTGAACAATCTGGGCTACCAGTTGGCCGTGCAACCCTGGATAGCGGTGTTCAGGATGCTGGCGAACTCTTGCCCCTAACCACTTGCCCCTTGCCCCTGAAAATTAAATATAATACCTGAAAATGAGGGCACTGATTGCCACCATAGTGACTTTGCTATTATACCAGCCTGAGCTATTAGGGCAGGTGCTATTCCCTTGCACTCAGACGCTACAGAATCCGTACGGCATCTGTACCCATGTTACCCGTAAAGGTTGGGATTACGAGATAAGGGACCGTGAGATGGATATGCTAAGGGATGCAAGGGTGGGGTGGATACGTTCTGATCTGGACTTCGGGACAGCCTTTAGCGTTTCGGGAGAGTTCCAGCCGGAGGTCTTTGAGAATGTGCTTAACAGTGCCGATAATAAAAATCTGCAGTTGCTGGGTATACTGACGTGTTTGGACAAATATCCGTGGGATGACCCAAACTATCATCACTATATAGATACTTTGGCATTCCGCTTCAATGGCAGAATCCGTTATTGGGAGATGCTCAATGAGGTGAATCTGATGAAAGGCGTTAAGAACCTGCCTGAGAAATATGTGAAGAGTCTGAAGACTGTATACGAATGCCTGAAGGATAGAAGTCCCCAGAATCAGGTGGTGCTCAGCGGACTGGCAGAGATGCAGGGTAACTTCTTCGAGGAACTGTGTAAGCTGAAGGCTCAGGACTACTATGATGTAATGAATTTTCATTCATATTTTAGTCCGGAGGAACTAATCCCCTGTCTTGAGAAGATTGCACGGCTGATGGAGCATTACGACTTCCGCAAGCATGTCTGGCTGACGGAATGTGGCATGAGTACAAATCTTGATGCGGAGACATCGGAAGGTTTCTATACTGACTTCCTGCCTGCTGCCCTGAAGCGCATAAATATCCAGGAATCGATGGTTGCCGTTGGTTACCTGCAAGACAGAGCAACGGGTTATAGAACCCTGAATGAAGCTCAGGTAGAATTGTATTTGAAACCAAAAGCCAAACGTGTTCTGCCGATTGATTTCATGCATCTGAGAGACTTGCACCCGTCGCGTGTCCCTGTGCTGATAGCCACTACCGACGAGTACTTTCCCCTGGACTATTTCCCCCTGCTTGTGGATTATGTCAGGAGGGGCGGCACCATTGTGCTGGCTGGCGGCATGCCATTCTACTATAACTCCTCGTTGCCTTCGAAGGCCTGGTTTGAAAGGCATATGTTGCGTACGAAACTGTATCCCATTCTGCATATGTCACCTTTGAATAAACGGTATGATCCGGTGACCTTTGAGTATCTGAGTGATATCCCGCCCTGTTCTGACCGTTGTGCTGATGCCGACTTTGAGTATGAATGGCCCATCAATGCGGCCCATCCTGCTCGTTATCTGAGTGCAGAGAGTCTGCATCCGGGGGATTCCCTGATAACCCTGATTTCTGCCGGAACGGAGCGGATAAAGGGCGCTGTGGCAGGAATCTACAAACTCAATTCAGATGACCTAACCGGCAACATAGTATTCCAGACCCGTATGTACTGCCATCCCATTCCCGACAAGGAGGAAGAGCAGGCTCGAAGGGTAGCCAGGACATATCTGCTGGCCTTTGCCTACGGTGTTGACAGGGTCTTCTGGTATAACTTCCGTTCTAAGGAGGCTGATATGTACGAACGAGAGGACTGTTTCGGGCTTATCCACGCAGATTTCACGGAGAAATCCTCCATGCAGGCATACCGTACCCTGACGAGGTTTTGCCCTGATGGTAGCACGCGTCCGTTGTTGAAACAAAATGACAATATTTTTCGCGCTCAATGGGTGACGCCCGACAAGCGTATTGTACGTGCCATTTGGTCGCCATACCAGACAATGAGTTACTCCTATAAACTCCCTCCCAAGGCAACTGTGTACAATCACCTGGGGCAGGTGGTGCGATGTACGGACAATAAACTAACACTTTCTGACGCTGTTCTTTTTATCGTGGAGTAAGGCGCAATTACGTTGTGCCAAAGATGATAACTTATGTTATTTTTTTTAATTTAGCGATTAAAATAGTTGATAATCCGATAAATTGTTGTACCTTTGCACACGATTTAAAGGAATGATAATTTAAAGTTTATTTTGGAAACGAAATTATGGGTGAAATAAAAGTTGTCAAGATAGAGAATTCTAAGCAGATGGATGCATTTGTTCAGCTGCCTAAAAGACTTTATGCAGGCAACCAATACTATGTCCCCGATTTGGATAGCGATATCCGTGACATGTTCAACCCTAAGAAAAACACTGCTCTCAAATACGCTGACATTCAGGCTTTCCTGGCTTACAGAGACGGTAAGGCTGTTGGTCGTATTGCCGGAATCATCAATAGAAATGCTAATGAGCGCTGGAAGAAAAGTTGTGTTCGCTTCGGGCTTATAGAGTTCGAGGATGATATTGCTATTTCTGATGCTCTTCTGAATGCTGTTGAGCAGTGGGGTGCTGAACGCGGAATGACGCAGATTCAGGGCCCGATGGGAATCATTGACTTTGACAAAGAAGGAATGCTGGTTGAGGATTTTGATCTCTTGGGCAGCATGATAGATATTTACAATCCTCCCTATTATCCTCAGCATATGGAGAAGCTGGGCTACCAAAAGGAGGTTGACTGGCTGCAGGTGCGTGTGGAGATACCCAAGGAGGTTCCTGCCAGATATGCCCGTGTTGCCAAGTTGTCTAAGGAGATGTTTGGCCTGAAGGTGAGGAAAGTAAGTCGCAGGGAGATTATGGGAGAGCAGGGACAGCGTGTGTTCCGTCTGATGAACGAGGCGTATGCACCTATCTTCGGGTATAGCGACCTGACGGAGGAGATGGTGACCGACCTTATCAAGAAGTACATCCTCATCCTGGATCCCGAACTCATCACAACGGTTGAGAACGAAAAGGGAGAGATGGTCTGTGCTGCCGTTACAACGGGAAGTCTTTCTCATACCCTCCGTAAATCAAACGGTAAGTTGCTGCCTCTCGGATGGGTTCATTTCCTGAAGACACTCCTCTTTAAGAACGAGGATACAGTGAACATGATGCTGATAGCCGTTCGTCCTGATATGCAGGGATTGGGCGTGAATGCGTTGGTGTTTGAAGACCTGATTCCCATCTACAACCGCAAGGGTTATAAGTATGCCGAGACAGGACCGCAGTTGGAAGACAATGTAAAGGAACTGTCGCAGTGGAAGCCTCTGAATCCTAAGATGCAGAAGCGCAGAAGATGCTGGATTAAATCGATTGAAAACAAATAAACAGAAGAATATAAAATTAGATTATGAATAGAGTTGTAATAACCGGTATGGGTATTTGGTCTTGTCTGGGTCAGAACCTGGATGATGTACGTGATGCCCTGTACCATGGAAAGAGTGGTATCATCTTCAGTCAGGAAAGAAAGGACGCTGGTTTCCGTTCTGCATTGTGTGCAGATGTTCCTGCCGTTAATATCAAGAAACTATTGGCACGTAATGTTCGCCAGTTCATGCCCGAGGAGGCTCAGTATGCATACGTAGCTACTCAGCAGGCATTGGAGAACGCTAAGATAGATCAGGACTTCCTGGATGCTCACGAGGTAGGTATCATCTATGGTAACGACTCTGTAGCAGAGAGTACCATGATTGCCTTGGATAAGTTCCGCGAGTTCAAGGATACTTCTGCCTGCGGTAGTGGTGCCATCTTCCAGAGTATGAACAGTACTGTTACCATGAACCTGGCTTGTCTGTTCAAGTTGCGTGGTATCAACCTGACATCCTCTGCTGCCTGTGCTTCCAGCTCACTGGCTATTGGTAATGCTTATCTGTTGATCAAGGAAGGTCTGCAGGATTGCGTTATCTGCGGTGGTGCTCAGGAGGCTAACATGTACTGCGTTGCCAGCTTCGATGGTATCCAGGCATTCTCTACACGTGAGGATGAGCCTACCAAGGCTTGCCGTCCCTTCGACCGTGACCGTGATGGTTTGGTTCCTGGAGGTGGTGCTGCTACATTGATTCTGGAAAGCTATGAGCATGCTGTTAAGCGTGGTGCTCCTATCATTGCCGAGATTGTAGGCTGGGGCTTCAGCGGTAACGGTGATCATATCTCTACTCCTAACGTAGCCGGTCCTGCCCGCTCACTGGAGCTGGCTCTGAAGAACGGCGGCATTGATCCCCGTATGATTGGTTATGTTAACGCACACGCTACCAGTACACATGCTGGTGACGGTCGTGAGGCTATGGCTATTGCCCAGTGCTTTGGCGACTACAAGGTGCCCGTTACCAGTACCAAGAGTCAGACCGGTCATGAGATGTGGATGGCAGGTGCCAGCGAGTGCATTTACTCTACACTGATGATGAAGAACGGCTTTATTGCCGGTAGCTTGAACTTCGAGAACCCCGATGAGGAGACTGCTTGTGTAAATGTTATTCCTCAGACCATCGAGACAGGTTTTGATATGTTCCTGAGCAACAGTTTCGGCTTTGGCGGAACC
>Ga0265298_10002557_pt1 | contig 25110 bp, 25 predicted proteins | sample AusTroGonzalo_MG_3_FD_193486 | JGI IMG/M metagenome (GOLD analysis project Ga0265298, IMG submission 193486) | Bovine rumen microbial communities from tropical cattle in Woodstock, Queensland, Australia - Gonzalo_01 | ecosystem: Host-associated > Mammals > Digestive system > Stomach > Rumen ...
TCAACTACATCGACAGGCAGGTCGTGGACGGTACTGTCAACGGTCTGTCCAGCGCAGTCGTGGGCGGAGGAGACGTCATGAGCAAGGTCCAGACAGGACACGTGCAGGATTACTCCTCTATCGTCCTGATCGGAGTGTCCCTGCTCTCGGTGCTCATCCTTGTGACTTTCGCATTACTGGGAGGTTTCTGAGATGAGCATGATACTTTCAACCCTGATACTGGTTCCCCTGATCGGAGCCATAATAGCCCTGTTCATGGGCGGATCCAGGGAGGCGTACTCCAAGTACGTCGCCATCGGATTCTCGGCGATCACACTCATCATAGCTACGCTCCTGATGCTCGGAATCTTCGGTGATTTCGAGGACCTCGGCGAAAGCTTCGTGTGGATCGACACGGACTCGTTCATAATGAACTACGCCCTGTCCGTTGACGGACTCAGCATCCTGATGGTCTTCCTGACCGCACTGCTGTGCCTCCTGGTCAACGTGTTCTCGCTCGACGAGCACAGGGAGAACAACAACTACTTCTACGCACTGATCATGGCGATGGAAGTCGGTCTAATGGGGGTCTACCTCGCAGCTGACTACTTCCTGTTCTACATCATGTGGGAGGTCACCCTCATCCCGATGTACTTCATGATCTCGTGGTACGGAGGACCTCGCAGGCACTACTCTGCGATCAAGTTCTTCATCTACACACACGTCGCATCGCTCGTGATGCTCATCGGTATCTTCGCAATGGGATACGAGTCGGTCGCAGCAGGTGGAGTCGTCGACTTCAGCTTCGAGGCGATCAAGAACGGTATCGGATCCGTGGCGATCGAGGTACAGTCGCTCATCTTCGCGCTGCTGTTCTTCGGATTCATGGTCAAGATGCCTTCCGTACCCTTCCATACATGGCTTCCGGATGCGCACACAGAGGCACCTACCGAGGGATCCGTCCTTCTGGCCGGTGTCATGCTTAAGATGGGATCCTACGGTATCATCCGTATCTGTATCGAGGCACTGCCCGATGCAGCCGCCTACTGGCAGTGGGTCATCATCGCTATCGCACTGATCTCGATCATCTACGGAGCATACGGATGTATCGCACAGACCGACCTGAAGAAGATGGTCGCATTCTCGTCCATCAGCCACATGGGAATGGTCATGCTCGGTATCGGATGTCTGTCCGACGCCGGAATCACATTCGCGGTCTTCCAGATGTTCGCACACGGACTCATCACCGCGATGCTGTTCATGGTCTGCGGTATGACCGGTCATAAGGTCGGAACCAGAGAGATCCCCCTCCTCGGAGGACTGGCAGGAAAGATGCCCATATACGCGACATTCATGATGATCGCATTCATGGCATCTCTCGGACTTCCCGGACTCGTCGGATTCTGGGGAGAGTTCCCTGTCATCATGGCGTTCTACGAGTTCATCCTCGAGAACGATGTGATCTGGATGCTCCTGTTCTGTATGCTGTCCCTCATGCTGACCGCAGGATACTACCTGTGGGCAATGCAGAGGACCCTGTTCGGACCCGAGACCACCAAGATCGACCTTAGCAAGGCACACGATGTCGGACACTACGAGTTCGCTGTACTGCTCGTGCTCTCCATCCTCGTCGCACTCTTCGGAGTATGGCCCGACGGAGCGCTCCAGTTCATCGACCAGTATGTCGACCTCCTCGCATTCACGGGGGTGATTTGAAATGGCAGCTGATATCATATCCAGTATATTCGGGGACATCACGCCTCTGGCAGCGATGATCTTCCTGCTGATCGGCGCATTGATCATGCCCGCAGTCCAGATGTTCGGAAAGAAGCACACCGTCACATGGTGTGTGGCATTGGTGTTCGTCGTCCTCGCATTCGCGACGGATGTCATCCTGCTCACCAACGAGGTCACCGGAGAGTATCTCGGAGTCAAGCTGAACACGTACACCACGCTCATGAGCATGCTGTTCCTGATCGTGCTGTTCCTCGTCGTCCTCGTCTCCAACGCGAGCACCGAGACCACAAGGAACCACTACGGAGCATACTACTCGCTGCTCTTCGGCGCAACGCTCGGTATGCTGTTCGTCGCTACATCCGGCAGTCTGCTCACGATCTTCGTCGGAGTGGAACTGACCAGTATCTCCTCGTATGCGCTCGTCGCATTGAAGAGGAGGGATCCGAGGGCATCGGAGGCTGCGATCAAGTACGCCATCATTGGCGGAATGTCCACAGCCCTGACCATCTACGGTATCTCCATGGTCTACGGAATCGCTGGATCGCTCGATATCGACGAGCTCGCGGCGTACGTCGCCACCAACGATTTCACCTGGATGTTCGGAATCGGACTGATCTGCATGATTGCCGGTTACGGATTCAAGATCGCAGCGGTGCCCTTCCACATGTGGGCACCCGATGTGTACGAGGGAGCGGCCACCCCGGTCTCCATGTTCCTGGCGACAGGTTCCAAGAAGATGGGTCTGGCAGTCTTCATCCAGGTGTTCATGGCGATGTTCATCCTTTCGGCAAGCGTCGGATCGATCTTCGGACTCACCATCCAGTACATCTTCGCCGTCATCGCGGCCATCACCATGACCGTCGGTAACGTCGTAGCCATCGCACAGCCCAACATCAAGAGGATGCTGGCTTACTCGTCGATCGCACAGGCGGGATACATCCTGATCATCCTGGCGGTCATGACGCCCCAGGCGGAAGCAGCGGGTATCTTCCACATGTTCACCCACGTGTTCATGAAGGGAGGAGCCTTCCTCATCGTCGGAGGACTCATCTGTGCAGGCATCGGAGAGAAGATCACGGACTACAGGGGGCTCGCAAAGAGGGCACCCTTCCTTGCGGCAGCGATGATGCTGTTCCTGTTCTCACTGGCAGGAATACCCCCGCTCGCAGGATTCACGTCCAAGTTCTTCCTGTTCGCATCAGCCGTGGGAACCCCCGGAGCAGCGGACGGAACCTGGATCTGGCTGGCATTCGTCGCCATCCTCAACTCCGCGATCTCACTGTACTACTACGCAAGAGTCGTGAAGGCCATGTACATCGAGAAGGGCGAGACGACCGAGAAGATCAAGATCCCCACCCTGTTCACCGTGGCGATCGTGATCTGTCTGATCTTCGTCATCGTGCTCGGAGTGTACCCTGACCTGCTGTTCAACTACTGTGAAGAGGCCACCTCTTTCCTGTTGTGAATGACGATCCAATAAACCCCTTACCCAAACCCCTTAATTCTCCGGTATAACCGCATCCGTGTTCCTGTTCCAGACCGTTTTTACCAACGCTGAAAATATTAAGTACGCCACGCTGATACTGCCACAATGGCTCAGAGCTGGTATTCCGTCGTGGAGGAGGAGTTAGCCTCCGTCGACGCGATGGTTAGGAAGGGAATAAGATCCTCATATCCCGAACTCAACGAGATGTGTGAGGCGGCCCTTACCTCCCGCTACCATGAGACGAGGCCCGCTCTAAGCATTCTGACATATTACACGAACGGAGGCAAGGTCCCCGCCGAGGCGGTCGACAACGCCGTCTGCTTCAAGATATCGTTCGACGGTCTGCACATGCACGACCTGATCGACGAGGACGGGGAGGTCCTTCCCGTGAGGAAGAAGAAGCTCTTCAAGAAGGAGCCCTCCACGACCAAGGTCATCGTGGCAGGCGATTTCATGTACGTCATGGGATTCCGCCAGGCATATTCATCATGTCCCAAGGCCGTCCCCTACCTCATGCAGGCTTCGGCCACCATCACCAACGCCATCTTCGACATCGTTAACAGATCTCACGATACCGGGCTGACCGAGGAGGAGGTCATCGATCTGATGGAGAGGAAGAGCGCCGTGGAGTTCCAGATCATTATGGAGAGCGCCGCGGCACAGGCAGGGGCCGATGAGGATTCCTTGGCCAGGATGAGGGAGTGCGGTTCCAGGATCGGTACCGCCATACAGATCCACAATGACATCGACGACCTGTTCGGAGGCGAGGAAAAGCCCCGCTGTCTCTCGCTCATATCGGGGGCGCCCACACTGGTACTTTACAATGCGATGAAGGATCCCGCCATCGGAAAAGCGGTCGCGGACGCGTTCGCGAACACGGAACTGTCCCTGAAGGAGGCCAGAGCGGTCGCCGAATCGATCAAAGGGAGCGCGGCAGTCTCCAAGTGCATGGCAGTCATCGAGGACTGCAAGAAGAGGGCCTCGGAGATCATAATGGGCCTTCCGGACGACAGATACAGAGCCGCCCTGCTCGAATTCGTCGGGACCCTGTGAGGGATACCATGGATGAGGTCGATGTTCTTGTGGTCGGATCGGGACCTGCGGGCAGCGTCACCTCCAGATATGCGGCGATGAAGGGTGCCAGTGTATTGTTCTTGGAGAGGCGTCCCGAGGTCGGCGTCCCGGTGAGATGCGGGGAGTTCATGCCTTCAGACGAGGAGATCCTCAACATGTTCCCCAAGCTGAAGGACGAGGGGTCTCTGTTCGACATACCGGACGAGCTTCGCTGCCTGAACACCGTCGGCATCGATCTCATAAACCCCGCAGGGAAGGTCACCAAGCTGGAGTTCAACGGTTACACCACCGACAGGGACAGGTTCGACCAGTACCTGGCGAAACTCGCCCAGGAGGAGGGGGCGGTCCTCAGCACGAATCATGCGTTCCAGGGGATCGAGGACGGCATCGCCAAGACCAGCAAGGGCGATATCAGGTACAAGGTGATCGTAGGCGCGGACGGACCCGGATCCACCGTGGCCAGGAACCTGGGGCTCGCTAAGAATAGGAATCCCTATCCCGCCATGACCGCACAGGTCAAAGGCGATTACGGCAACTGCACCCAGATGTTCTTCGGAGGCATCGCGCCGGGGGCGTACGGATGGATCATACCCAAGGACGGACGCGCCAATATAGGCGTCGGCATGTCCCCCAGGTTCTCCAGCGGCTCCCTGAAATCCTATTTCGATAAGTTCACCGAGAAGAACGGTCTCGAACCGGTGACCAAGGTCTACGGCAAGTACGTTCCCAGCGAGGGTCCGATACCCAAGACAGTATCCGGGAACGGCATGGTCGTGGGAGATGCGGCAGGGCAGGTGATATCGGTGAACGGCGGAGGCATCCCCCTCGCTATGATCGCCGGACGCATCTGCGGCAGCGTGGCCGGGGACAACGTGGTCAAGGGGACCTCTCTGCAGGATTACGAGGCCGAGTGGAGGGACGTCATGGAAGCGCCCCTGAAGCTCGCCGCATTCAACAAGAAGCTCGCGGATACCTTCGCATTCAGGTCCGATTTCACTACCAGGATGTGCATGGGTATCCTGGGGAAGCGCAGGATGGGCAATCTCATCAGGTGCAAGAGGATCTTCCCGTGAGGCTGAGCTCTGTAAACATAGGATGATATATCCAAGAGCCGATTCTTTTTCGGTGATATCGTGAGATTGATGACCAAATTGGCAGTAATATCTGTCATTGCGATGATGGCGATATGTCCTGCGATAGCCATCATAGCTCCAGCCGATGCGGGCGGCGACGTCGTCTACAAAGGTGCGGAGATCGAACTTACCACGAAGGATGTGGAGAGGCTCCTGTCCCAGACAGAGGTGATCCCGAGGGGCATGTCCCTGAAGCAGTTCATGCAGACAAGCCTCAACGATGAGATCAAGTCGGGATCGCTCTCGATATTGGACCTGTCCGTATCCGTCGATGACATCGATTACCATATGAGCGCCAAAGCCCTGGCCGAAGGCGGCGACGGTTCCGTCCTGACGGGATCGTTCGCCATGGACACCCATGTGGACATGACCCTGACAGGATACCTCCCTTCGGACGGTACATACAGGGCCGACAATCTGCTCGGTATATTCATGAGCCTGTCCAAGAGGAGCGTCAAGGTATCTGCGGATGTCACGATGAGGATGACCGGCACGGTGACCCTCGATGTCGAGGGCAATGTGATCGAATCCGCGGATCTGAATTTCGACGGAGTATCCTCCGCCTCGGCCAAGGTCGGTGCGGATGTGGACATCGTGACCGACAATCAGGGGAAAGTGACGAGGTTCACGGTCAGCTACGTCGATACGATGTACCATCTGAACGTCAAGACCCATGCCAGAGCCATACTGGATGTCGAAGGCATGGATCTGTTCTCCCATTCCAACGATCCGGTCGGCACCACATGGATGTTCAACCCGGTGATCACCGTCAAGGATCTGGAGGCCGACCTGTTCTTGGATGCCAGCGACAATTTCACCGATCCGCTCTTCGACCGTATGGGAACATCGGTGTACGACAAGTTCCTGAAGACCACCCTGAAGCTAAGCGATTACATCAATGCGGACGGGACCATGGATGTGGATCTGAAGAAACTGTGCGAGGACAGCCTCGGCAGCAAGGTAGCGGGATCCTGGGTGACCATGCAGGCCATGGCTAGACTGGAGATGGCCGACGGCCAGAAGGTCATAGCCTTCAATCCGGTGTATTCAGGGCTCGCCGATGGCAGCGGTATCGACGTCACCGAGTACTTCCTTGAAACAGATCTCGCCCTTGAGAACCTGGGGATCATGCTGCCTGCAGTCGCTGAACAGGTGGATTTCGATTATTTCAAGCAACTGATCGAAGCGGCAGTGGAGGGCGCACCCGAAGACCTGGATCTGGAGGAGTTCAAGGATATAACGGGTTCCTTGGGATACGCCGGAATACAGTTCCGCGAATACTCAGCTAGCGAGGCGGAGGATCTCAGAGAGGAGATCAGTGGCGCGCTTTCCAGCGAGTTCGCGGATTCAGGTGTCGACACCGGAGCCGTGACCGCAGCCCTGGTCGCGATTCTCGCGCTCTCGTTCATCGGTGCGGCGTACGTGTACAGGAGACCTTGAGCACAAATACCTGTAAACTTCAGCGGGAGGGGCAGCTCATTTCCGTCTGCAGGCCTTCATGGGCGAACCGCAGATGGGGCAGTCGGGCTGCTTCTCCTTGAACCATTTCCCGCACCCGGTGCACTTGTAGTTCCACTTGACGACCTTCTCGATACCCTTCATGCCGATGGGCTTGAAACCTATGCCCATGACCCTCGCCACGTTTTGTATGGAGTAGTCGTCGGACCATATGGTCCCGCCGACGTCCAAGGCAAGTGCCAGCACAGTCATATCCACTGGCGATAGCCTGCCTAGGTCGCCCGTCTTCCTGGCGGCGTCCTCGACCTTCTCGAGGGATTCCTTGGAGCAGTCCGAGACGTGCACCAAGTCGCCCCAGAGGGCCAGACGGGGGTCCTCGTACTTCTCCAGCTCCCTGATGACGCCCGGAGGGCATACGTGGTCCTCCTGCGGCAGGGCATCCATCGAGAAGAATGCGGAGCTGTCCAATACGAGCATGCATCTCCCATGGCCTACCGAGTCTAAAACGATATCCATTATTACCAGAAGCCGATATCCGAGACAGAAGGTGCAAAGATGGAAGTGCTCGACGTCCTAGGAATCATGTTCTTCGGATTCTGGCTGTTCGTTCCTGCTATGCTGCCCAACACGGGTGCGGTGTTCTTCGGCAAGATATCCAAGACCAAGATGGATTTCGGCAGGACCTGGAGGGGCAAGAGGATCTTCGGGGACGGCAAGTCCTGGGGAGGGTTCATCGGAGGAGGACTGTTCGGTGTGGTCATAGGTCTCGGTATCATGGGGATCAACATGGCCACGGGCTGGGCGGAGGACGGCGGATACGGTCCGTTCTGGGGCAATGTAGGACTCCTGTTCTGTCTCGGATTCGGTTCCCTTTTGGGGGACCTCACCGGAGCTTTCATCAAGAGGAGGCTCGGTATGGAGAGGGGTCAGAAGGCCCCCATCCTGGACCAGTACGACTTCGTAGCCGGTGCCTTCCTGATAACAGCCCTGTTCTTCCCGGACTGGGTGTATTCCAATTACATCGAGGGATGGCATATCGCCGCTCTCATCTTCATACTCCTGACGATGTTCACGATCCACCGTGTGACGAACATAATCGGGTACAAATTGGGGCTCAAGAAGGAGCCGTGGTGATCTTATGAGCGAATTGACAGCAGCATTGAGGGACTGTGGGGCCCTCCAGTTCGGAGACTTCACACTCGCATCGGGCGCGAAGAGCGAATACTACATCGACATCAAGAAGGCGAGCACGAATCCCAAGGTGCTCTACATGATCTCCCTTCTCATGGCGGAGAAGATGCAGGAAGAGAACATACGTCCCGACAGGATCGCCGGCGTCGTATTGGGATCCGTCCCTCTGGCGGCCGCACTGTCGCTGGCGACGGGGATCCCCTACGTCATGGTCCGCAAGGAGAAGAAGGACCACGGTACCGGGAAGCTCATCGAGGGTGACCTCAATCCCGGGGAGAAGGTCCTGGTCGTAGAGGATGTGGTGACCACCGCAGGCTCGAGCATCGCCGCCATCAAGACGCTCCGCGAGAACGGTGCGGTCGTGGAGACCGCAATGTCCGTCATCGACCGCGAGAGCGGCGGAGAGGAGAATTACGCCGAGATCGGCGTCAGGTTCCTGTCCCTGGTGAAGGCCTCAGAGATCCTCAAAGAGAAGAAATGAGGCCCGAACCAGACTGCAGAAGATGCGGTCTCTGCGAGGGACGCACAAACATCGTCCTGCCCGACGGGACCTACGACACGGGCATAGTGTTCGTGGGGGAGGCTCCTGGGGAGAACGAGGACCAGGAGGGGAGGCCGTTCGTGGGCCGTTCCGGCAAGATTCTGGAGGGGATGATGAGGGATGCGGGTTTCTCCCGCTCCGACGTACTCATCACCAACACGGTCAAATGCAGGCCCCCGGGGAACAGGGATCCCACCTCCGAGGAGATGCAGGCATGCAGGCCCTTCCTGGAATCGGAGCTGTACGATGCGGAGGTCGTGATAGGATTGGGCAAGTCCGCATGCAGGGACCTGATGGGATACGAGGGCAGGATGGACGAGATAGCGAACATCCCGACCACTATCCGCATAAGGGACAGGGATGTGAAGTTCATCCCTACATACCATCCTGCGGCCACGATCTACAACAAGAATTCCCGCGAGGAGCTGCGCAGGACCATAGAGACGATAGGAGGGATGCTGAGATGAGATACTCCGGATTCATGATAGATATGGACGGAACCGTCTACAAGGGAGGGGACCTCATCCCGGGGGCCACCGACTTCATCGGCGCCCTCAAGTCCAAGGGCATACCCTTCGTCTTCCTCACCAATAATTCGTCCCATTCCCGCCACTACTATTACAACAAACTGGTCCGCATGGGCTTCGATGTGGAGATGGAGAACGTACTGACGTCCAACATAGCCACGATACGTTTCGTCCTGTCGGAGAGGCCCGGCCGGAGGGTCTATGTGGTCGGTTCCCCGGATGTCATAGAGGAGGTCAGGTCCGCCGGCATAGACGTGGTCGAGGACGATCCGGACATTGTCTATCTGACCTTCGACCGGACCATCACCTATGACAAGATCAACAAGGCCTACAAGGCCCTCATGAAAGGGGCGGAGCTCATCGCGACGCATCCTGACGACGTCTGCCCCACGGAGACCGATTACGACATCGACATCGGACCGTTCATCAGGATGTTCGAGACGATGTGCCAGACTGTCGCAACAGTCATCGGGAAACCCAACAGGCTGATGCTCGAGATGGCCGCCCGCGAGATGGGTGTCGACCCCGGGAGGACGGTGATGGTGGGGGACCGCCTCTACACGGATATCAGGATGGGGGAGCTGGCCGGGATATCGACGATCCTGGTGCTATCTGGCGAGACCTCCGAGAAGGATCTCGAGGAGTCCGACATAGTCCCGACGCATGTGTTGGATTCGGTAGCGGACATTTCTGCCCTCCTGGAATGAACCAAATGCGCCCCGCCTTAATCCTTTTTAAATAATACGTGGCGCATATTAGTATAACGTGCGCGCAGGCGTGAGGATGCACACAAATGCGTCAAGCACTTCGACGGTCACAATCACTTACAGTGATTGCGGTTGATTTGGGGGAAAGGGATGCACTTAAAGACAGTCGAGATGGAGAACTTCAAATCATTCGGCGGTAAGGTAACGGTACCGCTCATGGAGGGTTACACCGCTATCACCGGACCGAACGGTTCAGGCAAATCCAACATCACCGACGCCATCCTCTTCGTGCTCGGCCCCAAGAGCCCCAAGGCGGTCCGCGCCGGAAGGCTCACAGACCTGATATTCGACGGCGGGAAGAGCAAGAACAAGGCATCCTTCATGAAGGTCTCGCTGGTCTTCGACAACCGCGACAGGATAATGCCCTGGGACGCGGACGAGGTGCGGCTGACCCGTTTCATCAAGATGTCCGACAACGGGCAGGATTACAACTCATACTTCTACATCAACGACCAGAAGTCCACCCTCACAGACTTCGACAACCTCCTTACCAAGGCCAGGATCAGCGCCGAGGGATACAATCTCGTGCAGCAGGGCGATGTCACACACATCGTCCAGATGGGAAACACTCAGAGGAGGGGCATCCTCGACAGCATATCAGGGATCGCCAGCTTCGATGCGGACATAAGCAAGGCCGAGGGGGAGAAGAGCGAGGCCAGGGCGAACCTGGAGAGGGTCAACATAGTCGTCGAGGGGCTAGTGGATGACGTCAAGAAACTGGAGAAGGACCGCGAAGCGGCAGAGAAGTACGTGGAGTACAAGGACACCCTCGACATGGCGAAGGCCCAGTACTCCCACAGGAAGCTCCAGATGGCCAAGGCATCCTACGATTCCACGGCGGAGCAGATAGAGAAGCTGAACACGAACATCCAGACGTACTCCGCCGAGAAGGCAGAGCTCGAGAGGAAGAGGGACGGGAAGAAGCAGGAGATCTCCGATGTGGAGCTGGAGATCGCGGCGAAGGTCGGACCCGAGTACACCGAGCTCAAGGAGAAGATCGAGAACGTCAAGATCGAGTACGCCACCAGGAAGGACAAGATCGAGTTCACGGAATCCAACATCGAGGAGAACAAGGTCTTCAGGCAGAACTTCGAGGAGCGCATCTCGGACAACAAGAACAGCATAACGGCCCTCGAGGAGAACAAGAAGGACCTGGAGACGAAGCTCTTCCAGGCCGAGAGGGACAAGGACGCACAGTCTGAGGAGGAGCAGAAGGTCTCCGAGCTGATATCGAGCTCGGGAGGGGAGCAGAGGGAGCTCCAGGAGAAGCTGGAGAAGATCGAGGCGGATGCGCAGGAGTGCTCCAACGAGCTCCTCGACGCCCAGGCGAAGTTCTCCAAGGCGGAGGCCGCATCCGACGAGGCCCACAACAACTGTGCCGCATTGGACGAGAAGCTTCAGAACATCGATTTCGAGATCAAGGACGCCAAATGGAGCCTAGACCAGCTGAAGGCCGAGGCCGGACCCAGCATGGAGGACTACGGCGCCAAGGTGCTGGCAGCGAGGAACAGGGAATCCGAGCTGGAGAAGCAGGAGATCGAGCTCAGCAACGTATACAGGAAGATAGACGAGGAGTACAAGGCCCTCCAGGCCGAGAAGAAGGTATCCGAGAGGATGAACCAGGGCAGCATGGCCGTCGAGGCCATCCTCGCTCTCAGGAACAGGGGGGAGATGCCCGGCATCCACGGTACGATCCAGGAGCTGGCCACTGTCGACGCCGGATACGAGACCGCTCTGTCGGTCGCCGCCGGAGGCAAGATGCAGGCCGTGGTCGTGGACGACGACCAGGTGGCCGCGGATGCGATAGCGTACCTCAAGAGGGAGAGGCTCGGAAGGGTCACGTTCCTCCCGCTCACGAAGATGATGGGCGGAAAGCCCAGGGCCAAGGCCATCATGAGCGAGAAGGAGTCCGAGGGTTACGCGATCGACCTCATAGATTTCAACCAGAAGTACTACAACGCCTTCTGGTACGTCCTGGGCGACACACTGGTCGTCAAGGACATGGACACCGCCCGCAGGATCATGGGCGGCATCAGGATAGTCACCAAGGCCGGGGAGCTGATAGAGGCGTCCGGAGCCATGGTAGGAGGTACCATCAACCAGCAGAAGCTGATGAAGTTCGGTGCGGCCTCCGAGGACAAGCTCACGGAGCTGGGCGAGAAGCTGAGGAAGGCGTCCGAGGCGTTGGACGGCGTGAGGCAGGAGCTCAGGAAGGTCCGCGACGAGATCCGTTCTGCTGACGACGAGATGAGGAGCAACTCCGCCGCAGGAATGGAGCAGAGGGAGAAGATAGCGGGACTCAAGGCCAGGATCGCGGAGCTGGACAAATCCAAGAAGGAGGTCCAGAAATCGCTCGAGGAAGCCAGGGCCAGGATGTCTTCCGCCGACGGCGACCTGTCGGACACCAGGAAGGTCTTCACGATGCTCACGGAGAGGATGGCCCTCTACACCGACCAGAAGAACAGGGTGAAGGACCGCATAGCGGAGATCGCCCCGGCGGATCTCCAGAACAGGATCCAGAAGGTCAGGGACACCCTCCACAGGCTCACGGAGGCCATATCCGATCTGAAGCTGCAGATAGGTGCCATCGACACAGAGGTCCTGGGATACAACAAGCAGAACGAATCCACACAGATACAGCTCGACGCGGTCATCAAGGACATCGAGGAGGGCTACAGGACCATCGAGTCCAACACCACGGAGATGAATCGCCTCAAGGTCGACCTGGATGCCCTGCGCGCCATCGAGACCGAGATGGAGAGCGGCATCAAGAACCTCCGCGACAAGAAGGACGGGCTCCTGGCGGAGATGTACGAGTTCGACAACCAGGTCAGGGAGAGGTCGACGGCCATCGAGAACACCAACGCATCGGTGCAGAGGTTCACCGCCCAGCTGGGCCTGATCATGCAGGACATAGGCCAGTACCAGGCCGAGGTCGACGCCATAACGTTCGAGGTGGCGCAGCCCATCCCCTCCGAGGAGGAGATCAGGCGCACCATCAGGTCATGCGAGAACGCGCTGGAGAAGCTCGGCAACGTCAACCTGCGCGCGATCGAGGACTACGAGGAGAAGAAGGCCCGCCTGGACACTCTGAACGAGCAGGTGGCCGCCCTGAACAAGAACATAGCCGAGCTCACCGCGCTGACGGATTCGCTGTCCGCCAAGAAGAAGGGGCTCTTCATGGAGTCCTACAACGCGGTGGATGCGAACTTCAAGAGGATCTACGCGCAGCTCTCCGGTGGGGGAGAGGCGTTCATGGCGCTGGAGGACGAGGAGGACCCGTTCAACGGCGGATTGATAATCAACGCGAAGCCCAGGAACGGAAAGCTCCTGAGGCTGGAAGCGCTCTCCGGAGGGGAGAAGTCGCTCACGGCGCTCTCCTTCATCTTCGCCATTCAGGAATACCAGCCGTCGCCGTTCTATGTACTGGACGAGGTGGACATGTTCCTGGACTCCGTCAACTCGGAGATGGTGGCCCAGAGGGTCAAGGAGAGCTCGTCGAAAGCACAGTTCATACAGGTGTCACTGAGGAAGGTCGCGCTAGCGGTCGCCGATCAGCTGATCGGGGTAACCAGGCCACCTACAGGCATCAGCAAGATCGTGATGCAGCCCGATCTGGCTGAGGTCTCTAAATACGAAGATGAGGCTGCTAACAACAAAGAGGCGATCTGAAATGGATGGGAACATTAGGATTGAGGACTTGGAGCAGCACCTGCTGTTCCACAAGGCGATGAGCGAGAACACGGAGACCTATCAGCGGATAGGGGGCTACATGGACATCCTGTCCAGGGCCGAGAGCGGGGAGAAGCTCCCCGATCCGGTGGACGAGGCCATAAGGTCCGTGTTCAGCCTGGTCCTGGAGAACGGTATCGACCCCTGGGAGATCAATCTCTCGGAGTTCGTTAAGATGTACAACAACAAGGTGGTCAGGGATTCCTTCGACATGATCGTCGCGGGGAAGCTGATGCTGATGGCGTGGAGGATCCTGAGGATGCAGTCCGATGTGACCAGGACCAGGTCCGAGCCGCCCGTCGAGGAGCTCATCATGGATGTAGACGACGGATTCTTCTTCGAGAACGAGGAGGACATGATCGTCCCCGAGCTCGTGCTCACCGGCGCTTACTGCAGGGAGTCCATGCGCCCGGTCACCATGTACGAGCTCATAGACGCCTTCGAGGAGGCCCGCGAGGAGATCGAGATCCAGCAGCAGAGGGAACGCGTAAGGCAGGAGCTCAAATCCAAGGAGCCCATCAAGTTCGACAACAAGGCCCACGAGGAGGACGACCGCAGGGACGTCGAGGAGGTCTGGCAGAGGATCCAGAAGCTCGGGACCGGCCAGATATGCATCGAGGACCTGTACACCGGCGACCTGAAGGAGAACCTGAAGGTATTCGTATCCATACTCCACCTGGTCAGGACCGGGCGTCTGGACGTCTGGCAGGAGACCCTTCCCTACGGGGAGATATTCGTGGAGATCATCACCGAGGGCGCCTCCGGGACCATAGAGGACAACCCGGCGGGACGCATCGAAGCGGTGATGTGACGTGAACGTCAAGGGAGCGGTCGAGGCGGCGCTCTACTCCAGCTCCGAGAACCTCAGCGTCTCGGACATAGCCGCCAAGACAGGCATACCCGTGGAGGAGGTCAGGACCGCGGTCATGGACCTCCGCAGGGACTACGAGGAGAGGGACTCGGCCATCCAGATCGCCAAGATAGGTACCGAGTACAGGATGATGCTCAGGCCGGAGTACACCGAGGTCACCGGCACGTTCGCCAAGGCGGAGCTGTCGGGAGGTGTCCTCCGCACCCTCACCACCATAGCCTATTACCAGCCCGTCCTCCAGTCCGAGCTCCTGAAGCTCCGCGGACCCCGCGTGTACGACGACGTCCATACCCTTGTGGAACAGGATTTCGTGGCCAGGAAGAGGGCGGGGAACACCTGGGAGCTAACCACCACGAAGAAGTTCGCCGAATACTTCGGCATCGGAAGCACCAGGATCAAGGACATCAAGGCGTGGATCGAGGAGAGGGCCACGAACCTCCAGGACGAATCCGGGAAAGAGTGACCGTTACACCGCTGAACAGGCACCCAGCAATGCCTAAGGTATATATCCGACGATAGAGTTGGGAACCTGCAACGATCCCGACCCGCCAGTGGAAGGGATGTCAAGGGTTGTTCTGATGACTCTGATCTCTGGAAACAACAGTGTCAAAGGTACCGTCAACGACGGTATGGATGTGGAGTTCGCCCTCAAGATGGGCAAGACTCTGGGTAACCATTACGGCTCCCCCATCGTGGTGGCAGTCGACGGAAGGAACAGCAACACGATGCTGAAGATGGCACTGATGTCCGGGATTATGTCCGTCGGTTGCGACGTCTACGACCTGGGCATGGTCCCCACGCCCCTGATGCAGTTCTACATGGTCCTCCACCCGGAGGTCACCGCAGGGGTGACGATCACCGCATCGTTCTCCGGTCAGGACATCAACGGATTCAGGGTAATGAGGTCCACGGGTATCGAGGACCCCATATTCGTGGAGCATTCCGTAGAGGAGATATCCGCCGTCACAGGGCAGGTCCCCGGTCTGGAGGTAGGGGAGGTCTACAAGGTCACCGACTTCACGGAGAAGTACATAGATTACATCCTGTCGGAGGTCGACGAAGACAAGATCAGGGCCGCGCACCTCAAGGTCTGCGTGGACTGCCGCAACACGGCAGTGGCCAAGATCGTCTCGGGCATCCTTCTCAAGCTGTCGGTGGAATGCCTGATGCTGGGAGGGGACGCCTCCGCGGTCGACGAGTCCAGGATGGTCAAGCTCGGCCACGTCGTCAAGGGACAGGGCCTTGACCTCGGTATATCCATGGAGATGGATGCGGACCATTGCCTGCTGACCACCGCCGAGGGCGTGCCGGTCCAGGGCGACAAGACGTTCGCCATTCTGGCGAAATCCATACTCACCAATTTCAAGGGCAGCGTTGTGATGCCCGTCAACTCGTCAACCCTGATGGAGGACGTGGTCAAGGAGAATGGCGGTACAGTCAGGTTCTGTAAGATCGGGGAACAGACCGTCGTCAGCACCGTGAAGGAGACCAACGCCGTTCTCGGCGGGGACATCTTCGGGTGCATAGTGATCCCGGGGCCGTTCTGCACCTGCGATTCCATCGAAGGCATGGTCAGGATACTGGAGATCATAGCCAAGAAGGGCCCTCTGGCACAGCTGGTGGAAGGCCTTCCCGACTACTTCATATCCAGGGGCGCTCTGGAGCTCCCCGAGGAGAAGATCGGCGAGGCCCTCGAGAGGTACAGGCTCTCCAGGGCCGGGGACCAGGTGGATTACACCGACGGCATCAAGGTCTACCGCGACGACGGCTGGATACTGGCGAGGCACTCCAACCTCAAGGGTCACATAAAGGTCTACGTCCAGGCGACCTCCAAGGAGACGGCCGACAGGTGGCTGAACGAGACCCTCGAATTTTTCAAGAAATGATCATCGATAGCATGTCCGAGAGCCCGCAGGAGATAGGGATGTCCAAGAGGATCACGGATTACCGTGTCCTTAGGGAGACCATCCCCGGGGCCGTGAAGGACAGTTCCATCGCACCGACCTCCTGGTTGGACACCGGCTGCGGGATGGGAGGTTCCATAAGGTTGTCCGTGGAGAGGTTCCCGGATACGCGGTTCACCCTATCCGACCCTTCGGAGGACAACATCTCCGAGGCTAGGAGGAGCTACAGGGACAGATGCGATTACATCGTCTCCACGTCGGACCGCCTGGACCTGGAGGACTCCTCGTTCGATGTGATAACGGCCATCCTGTCCCATCATTACTACAGCGACAGGGAGACCAAGCTCTTGGCCACGGTGAACTGCCACAGGATGCTGAAGGACGGAGGCATCTTCGTCGTCGTGGAGCATACGAGGTACGACGGCGATCAGGCAGCGATGGATTCCCAATGGGAGAAGTACATGAGGGACTCCGGTCTGGAAGAGGAATCGATCAGGCAGATGTTCGCCCGCAGGGATACGGTATACTTCCCATACACCGAGGAGGAATACGTCCAGCTGCTGAAGGATGCGGGATTCAGCGAGATAAAACCGTTCTGGAGGACCTGCTCGGATATCGGGTTCGTCGCCAGAAAGCGAATTCACTGACGGTTCTTGGCGTATACGGCGATCGCTTCGTTGATGAGTCTCGCGCCCAGGATGGCGGTTATACCGGACGGGTCCGCAGGGGGGCACACCTCGCATACATCGAATCCCACGAGCCTGTCCCCTACCGCGTTGATGACCTTCTTCACATCATAGGGGTGCAGTCCGAAGGGCTCCGGGGTCCCCGTTCCGGGTGCGTACGCGGGATCGATACCGTCTATGTCGATGGTGAGGTAGATGTGCTCGTGCTCCACACTGTCCAGGGCCTTCTTGATGGCCCAATCGATGCCGTTGTCGAATATCTCGTAGGCGCTGATGAACGGTATGACATCGTCCCTGTCGAGCTCCTCCTCGCCTATGGCGCGGCAGCCGAGCACGTAGGTGTTCTCTATCCCGACATGCTCTGCGGCGCGTCTCATGATGCATGCATGGCTCAGAGGTGTGCCGAGGTATTCGTCCCTGGAATCCAGGTGGGCGTCTATGGAGATCACCGCGATGTCTTTCGCATCGAAGCTCCTGACGACGGGCACGTTGACGGAATGCTCTCCGCCGATGGTTATGGGGAACTTGCCGTCCCTCACAGCGGGCCCAACGGCGAAGTCGACCTCCTGGACCATGTCCTCCGGGACGACGAAATCATCCACGTTCCCATAGTCGCAGATGGCCGGCAGGTCCTGGTGGATGCCGTGCTCGAAATGAATCTCCTCAAAATTGTAGGAGGCCCGCCTTATGGCGGTGGGTCCCTCCCTTGCGCCTGCCTTGAAGCAGGCGGTATGGTCATACTGGACTCCGAATATGACGATCTCCGCGTCCTCGTATTCCGAGTCAGCTCCCGCATATCCGAGTCCGTATGATATTCTATCAGTCCTCACATGAACTTGTATCTGCCCATAGCGACGAGGTACAGGACTTCTGCTCCTTCCTCGATCTTCTGCTCGGCATCGTCGTTGATGACGATGGAGAGGTTCTCGAAGGTCTCGAGGTCCATGACGAGTGCCTCCTCGCCTGTGATGGAAAGGATCTGTCCTTTCCTCTTGTCGATCATGGGGACCTGAACTTTTGTGCTGACAGGTCCAACGATGGATTTCTTTGCGCCGGTGAAGATGCTGACTGCATCGATGTTCGCCTTTGCGGATCCGTGCTTTCCGGGCTTGGATGTCGTGATCTTGACGATCTTACAAGGCTCCTCGTCGACGTTGACATACCTTCCCTCTTTCAGCTCTCTGATCTCTTTCATCTCCCACATTGGTTTCACTATCCTTGGAAATATTCGATCCGACACTCATGGCCGGAAGTTCACTTCCCTCTTGGAAGCGAACACATGGAAGTCGTAAGTCTTTACTGACCTCATGTTATCTGGCAGTGCATTGGGTACTATCCTTATAATTATATTCTAAAGAAAAGGGACAATCGTACCGTCCTGATTGACTATCGGCGTCCGTCGAGTGTGAACAGGGGCTCATGCGGGAGTCTGCCGTCGTCGTCCCAGTCACCGTACATCTTACCGTCGCGTGTGGCTTCCAGGAACCTCTCCATCCTCTTCCTATAGAGCTTCGGGGCTTGTCTGCGGCAGCTGACTATATTGTCCAGCCTGATCTCCACATAGAGCCTCGGGAAGGTCACTATGTTCTCCATCACCTGGGGATCCTTACTGATCCTGTCGAGGACGTACCTGTCGTTCCTGTACGGCTTCGACGGCATGGCCTCCCTTCCGCTGTCCGTCATCAGACCCAGCTGTTCCAGACGCTCGCACCTCGCTAGGTTGAGCCTGGTGAAACTGGAGTTCGGTCTGCGTGGCGAGAAGCGCTGTATGCTCCCTCCGTGGCCGTCGCTCTTCTGGGTCGAATCTATCCATCCGAAACACAGGGCCTCCTCCACTGCGTCCAGGTACGGCAGGAGGTCCGGTCTGTTCATGCCCCGTCTGACAAGTATCTCGCAGCTCTTCGCTGTATCGTGATTGTCGGAGAGCCACTGTCTGAATCCCGCCCTGTCGAGCTTCAGGGGATTATCCATCGTCCTCCTCCGTATCGAGGATCACCGTGTTCTGCTTGGCCTTCCTCGCCAGGGATCTGGTCATCATGCCCAGTTCCATGAAGGCGGCGTTGTAGATGGCGTTCGGCACGAGGCATGTGGCGGTGAGCTGCACGCGTATGTCGTCGGCGTTGATCTTGGATTTCTGGAAGTTGTAAACGTCCATCTCCGATATCCTTCCGCCGAGACGCTGGGCGTAGTCCATGACGACATCGCAATCGGACCGGATATCGACATCGAGGTCCCCGTCGTCCCTGAGGGATACGGTCACCGTGGCCGTTCTGTCGCATGCGTTCATCAGTACCTTGACCGTGGATGCCATTTTACTTACCACTTTTTCGGATGGATAGCGAGTTATACCGATGTATCCCGAACAATCTACTTCTCTCGTCGGGAAATAGTATGTAAATCAGTGTCTTCTCGGTTTTCCCCTGTTCCTCGGCTTGTTCTTCTTCTGAGGCTTCTTGGGAGGCTCGGGATACCTGCGCTTGATGTCTTCGACCCTGGCCATGAACTCCTCGTTCAGCCTGTCCCCGCAGAATTCGCCCTTATACTGGTCCACCTTGGCGGCTATGAGGATCTTACCTGCGAGCGCACGTGCGATGTTGCCCCTCTGCCAATAGGGTGCCTTGTGCACCTCGGGGTGCTGGTAGATGACGCCGTGCTTTGGAGGCCTCTTGCCCGACTTGAGATGCCTGAACATGGCCTTCTCCGCACCGAGCAGCTGGACCGTCGAGGACGGCAGTGACGAGAGCCTCTCCAACCCTCCGCTCAGGGATATGAGCCTGGCCGCCAGGGGTCCGCCGACGATGGCGCACATGTTGGGGCAGGTCTCCTCCACGATCTCCTGGATGTACCGCTCCGTTCTGTCCTCGTCGTCATAGAGGCGGTAGAGGGTGTCGGCGAGGTCCATCACGGCGCGCATGTCATTGTCGTTGAAGTCGGCCCCTATGGACTGTATGTCGATGCCAAGCTCCTCGATGATGGCATCCCTGTCACCGTACCTTGCTATGAGGTCGGCGTATCTGGAATCCTTCGCATAGTCCGCGAGCTCCGGGAAGTGCATCCCGTACCATTCATGGAGCCTCTCGTTGTAGAGGTTGATCGTGGCGATCTGATCATCCAGGTTCCTTATTGCCTGTACGAGGCTCTTGTCCCTGGGTACGGGCTCGGATGTCCTGAGCTTCCCGAGGCCCATCATGGTCTCATGCATGAACACGTCGTCGTATCCGTACTTCTGGGGTGTCAGGAAGGACGAGTCGAACAGCTCCGGCTTTCCGAGTTCGGACTGCCTCCTGTCGCCGACCATCAGCTTCTCCGGGACCAGGGCCGCCAGCTCCCTCTCCTCGTCGAGGACGCCTCCCCTCTGGATGGAGGCCAGCTTCTCCGCCACCAAGGCGGGATCCATGGGCATGAGTCTCTTCTCGATGATGCTGTGGGACCTCTCGTCGATGAGGAAGACTCCGAACCATTTCGTGACCAGTATCGCCATGTTATCACATCTTCGAAAGTTTGGTGATCTCCCTCTTGGGGAGGTCGGTGACCCCGTCGCCGCACAGGAGCTGCAGTCTGGCCTGGAACTCCAGTTCCTCCATCCTGTTGTAGGCTTCCTCCAGGGTCCTTCCCTGTGTTATCGCTCCGTGTCTGGCCATGAGCATCGCCTTGCAGTGTCCCTGTTCGGCGACGGCATCCACGAGCTTCTTGGATCCCGGGGTGTAGTAGTCGATCATGGGAACATCCCCGAGGAGGAGCACCCCTTCGGGGGTTATGTTGCTCTTGATCCTCTCCCCTTTGACGGCGAGTGTGACGCAGTGGAGGGGATGGCAGTGTATGACTGCGTTGGTATCGTAATTCATGTTGTAGAGGGCCAGATGGAACTTGTGCTCTATGGAGGGCTTGCCGGAGGACAGGACCTTGCCCTTCGAGTCTATGAGCACCAGGTCCTCCGGTTCCAGCATCCCCTTGTTCCTTCCGGAGGGGGTGATGAGGATCTCCGAATCGCCGATCCTGACGCTCATGTTCCCGCCGGCGGATACCGTGAGCTGCCTGTCGTACAGGAGCTTGCATATCTTCACCAGCTCCTGTCTGGCGTATCTCTCGTTCATCATCTCACCTTATGTATCTCGTTGGGTTTGAAGATGCCCTTCTCGGTGATGAACCCGGTGACCAGCTCCGCAGGGGTGACATCGAATGCGGGGTTGAGGGCGGGCGAACCGACCGGTGCGATCCTGATGTCCTTGACCATGGTGACCTCCGTCTCGGATCTCTGCTCGATGACGATGTCCTTCCCGGTCTTGGTGTTGAAATCGAAAGTGGAGATGGGTGCAGCAACGTAGAACGGGATACCGAAGTGTTTCGCGACTATCGCCTTGTCGAAAGTTCCGATCTTGTTGGCGAAGTCGCCGTTCTCGGCGATCCTGTCGGCACCTGTGATGATCATGTCAACTCCCTGCGACATGTAGTAGGCGGATGCCCCGTCGGGTATGATCGCATGGTCAATGCCTTCCTGATTGAGCTCCCAGGCGGTGAGCTGCATGCCCTGCAGGCGGGGCCTGGTCTCGGATGCGTACACGAAGAACTTCTTGCCCTGTTCGTGCGCCTTCCTCATGGGTGCGAGTGCGGTACCGACATCCACTGTAGCTAATGCTCCGGCGTTGCAGTGGGTCATCAGCTTCATGCCGTCCTTGATGAGTTCCGCCCCGAATTCACCGATTTTGGTGCATTTGTCGACCATCATCTGGGCGTAGCCGTCGGCGGCCTCGATGGGATCCTCGCCCGCCTTCAGTTTGGCGTACATGTGGTCCACAGCGTAGAACAGGTCGTTGGCGGTAGGTCTGGCGGCCTTTATGTCCTTGGCGGCCTTGTCTAAGTCGCATCCCTTCAGCGCCGCCATGCACATGGCGTATGCGGCTGTCGCGCCTATCGAAGGGGCGCCGCGGGTCGTCATGTTGCGGATCGCCTCGGCGATGTCCAGATAATCATCGAAATCCACCAGTACTATCTCTGCAGGCAGTTCCCTCTGGTCGATCATACGGACCTTCCCGTTCTCGAACCATACGGCTCTGATATCGCATTTCTTTCCGTCTACTGTGGCTCTCATTCTTGCACCTGGCGGTTTATCTTACCCTGAATATACAAATATTTTGAAGAGACGTAGCGAAACTTTAATATACGAACCGCATACAGACCCTTATGGCAGAGGAGAAGTCGGATTACTTTGAGTTATATGTCACATCGAAGGGGACCGTGCAGGTATCCAACGACGTCAAGCTGAAGATCCTCCATGAGCTCCAGGACAGGGATCTGTCCCTGACGGAGATCGCCAAGAAGGTGTCCAAGGCGCAGTCAACGGTCTCGGTGCACCTCGATTCCATGGTGGAGGATAACCTGATAAGCGTCCATGACGACCTTCAGGACAGCCGCAAGAAGTACTACACACTGATATCCCTCCCGTTCGGAAAATCCGTCCCCTCATCCGATGAATCCAGGGAGGTGGCCTTCAACATCCTCGCCAAGGTCGCACAGGATCCGGAGAAGATGCTCAAGAGCATGCCCAGGTTCATATTCCTTGGATTCGACGGTATAGGTCTGAATGTGGATCCGATGGCCAAGTTCCTTGGATTCCTCCACGGTGCCAGTCTGTCCGGTTCCCTCAACGGCGACACCCTCGAGGACACCATCGACAACGCCAGGAACTACTTCAAGGATCTGGGGCTGGGGGAGGTCAGCATATTCTCCTCCAAACCGCTGACGATAATCGTGAAGGACAGCGTCCCCCTGACGGAGGGTGCCGCACAGATCCTCATCCAGTACTGCGGCGGATTCTTCTCCAGGATAATGGAGGACGCCACCGGGAAGTCGTACGATCTGGCGAGCAGCGAGGTGTTCGGATCCGATTTCAATTACGTCAGGTTCGTCCTCGAGCCCAAGGAGACGAAGAGACCCTTACTCGTAGATAGGCATGAAGGTGAGTAAGGCCCCGTTGCCAAGCATCTGGCAGTCCTCGAGTTTGAGCCTTATCCCGTTCTCGGCCACCCATCCGTCGCCGTCGCAGGGCGTGGGGGCATCCCTGCCGCCGATTATGAGTCCGCCCACGAACACGGTGTAACGGTCGACCATCCTGTTCCTAAAAAGATGGGATATGGTCACGCCGCCGCCCTCTACGAGGATGTTCTCGATGCCCATCCCTGCTAGCTCCTCCATGACCCTCTCTAGGTCTATGCTATCAGTGCCAGCACGGATGATCCTATCGCATTCCCACGTTATGTCGCATCTCTCCGTGGTGACCATCACGGTAGGTGCGCGGTCGTTCAGCACCTGGGCGCTCTGCGGCGTCCTTCCGTGGGGGTCTATGACGATGCGGATCGGATTGGTATCGTAATCCCTGTCCTTGAGGGTGAGGTGAGGGTCGTCGGCCAGAACGGTGCCGACGCCTACCATTATGGAATCGTATTGTTTCCTGAGTCCCTTCACACGGGTCTTGTCCTCGTCCGACGAGATGCGGACCTGCGTACGGTCATCGCCAGCGAGTTTCCCGTCGGCGGACATGGCGCAGTTAACGTGGATGAATGGCCTCATTGTTCTCACCGGGGGTCACTGTGAACCTGTAGACGTTGTCCTTCCTCTCGACACCGAACTTGACGTCGAGGAATGATTCCAAAGTATCCATCTGGCTCAGCAGGTGCTTACTGATCCTTGAGACGGTGAATCCGCTCTTACCCTGGGCCATCGCCATATAGGGCAGGACCTGGTCCGCCGTATGGACGTCCATGGTGGAGCCGCTGGTCATCTCCCTGATGAGGTCGTTGGCGGCGTCCTCCCCGGCCTTGTCAGCCGTGTGTCCGCGCGAGGTCAGCGCGTTGCTCCCGAGGAGGCCGTTCTCGAACTCTGCCGTCAGGACTATCCCCGCTCCGCGGGAATCGCCGTCGGTCTTCTGAATGTCGAACTCCACATCGGCATAGGGTTCCAGCGTCTTCTTGCAGTTCGTGATCATATCCTTGTTGATCCAGTCCGGAAGGCGTTGGCTGAAGCATATACCTTTGATGCTCTTCAGCTCCCCGAGGCCCTCTATGTCGAGAGGCCTGATCGTCCCGATGGGGTCCAGCGTCATGATCACACGCCCTCCGCCCTGGGGGTAGAATCCGCGGTCGATGATCTTGACGTTAGCCTCGATGCCCATCCTCCTCATCAGGGGGAACAGGAGCGTCTGATACGAGTCTATGGGGGGAGCCCACATGACGTTGGTCCCTCCGCTTATGTCCACGGTGAGTCTCTTCCTGTGGTTCCTGGCTGCGAGCATCATGGCCTGAAGCACCAGGCTCAGGCTTCCGGCGGTACCGATGTTCATCTCGATGTCGTACTTCTGCTCGTTGCCGGGTGTGAAAATGAGTTCCCTTGACCCGATGGTGTTGCCCTCGACCGTGGATCCTGCCATCTGGGCGACGGCATCCACTGCGGCGCAGTGCTGCTTGGACAGTCCGTTGGTGGGCCTGTTCTCCCTGATACGGGTCAGGTGGGTGGTGATCCCGGTGACGGTAGCCATGGCTACGGATGTGCGGACCATCTGTCCTCCGCCCTCGCCTCTTGAACCGTCTATCTCCAGGATTGTCATGCACCAAGGGTATGAGATTCCTGTTAAAAAAGGGATGAGTGCGATAGCCGGGAGTCGAACCCGGGTCAGGTGCTTGGGAAGCACCGATCATAGCCGTTGGACCACTATCGCAACTGTTTCCTGATGATAGGATTAACTAATAAAAGTGTCGCCCCAGCCATTTTTATACCAAATGTCCATTAGGTGCAATAGCGGACTCGTGGTCTAGGGGTTATGACGTCGCCTTCACACGGCGGAGGTCGCCGGTTCAAATCCGGCCGGGTCCACCATCTTATACTTCAGAATTTTCCGAAATACGTCACCGATCTTCCCAGGTAGGAAAAAATGTCCGTTTTCGTCCTTTATCCCTCGATTCCGGCATGATTTGGATGGGTCCCGGGGCTATTACCGCCCTGATAGCGGGCGTTATTGGATGTATCAATCC